>Ga0308393_1001065_pt1 | contig 13288 bp, 12 predicted proteins | sample Hotspr2Sampleee2_FD_202364 | JGI IMG/M metagenome (GOLD analysis project Ga0308393, IMG submission 202364) | Hot spring phototrophic mat microbial communities from Mushroom Spring, Yellowstone National Park, Wyoming, United States - 20050630_ee2 ... | reverse complement strand
TGATTTTGAATGTGTTAAGGCTATTTCCAAACCTTTTCGCGGGCGTGTGTATGAAGCGTGGTTTGCTCCTGAAATTCCTATCAGCGGCGGACCTTGGAAACTTTGTGGTTTGCCAGGTTTGATACTTGAAGCAAAAGACCAAAGCGGTGAGGTTAGTTTTGTGATGGAAAAACTTACAATCAATCCAACAGAAAGAAAAGCTATTTTCAATCCTTACGAAAATGTAAAATTACCGAGAATTACTTGGGAGCAGTACAAGAAACTGATAAAAGAAGAAAATACAAAAATGTATAAGGCGACTATGGCTGCGGGGGGGCGTGTATTGAGTCATACTACCAAATCCATTGAAATGATTGATTAGCTTTTGTACTCAAATAAAACTGGTTTCAGAGAAAATCATAAAAATACGACTGCACAAGTCCCTCTCTTTTGGAGAGGGATTTAGGGTGAGGTTAAAAAATTAACATAAAATTAACATAAATTTAACACAATTTGTTTGTTTGTTTGTTTGTTTGTTTGCGTAGTTGTTCAACCTTAAACAATTACGCATATGAAGAGAATGTTTTTCTCTGTTTTGATGATGCTCTTTGTAGCATTTGCTTATGCCGAAGGTACGCCTGCAAGTACAAAACTCCCTGTTGAGAAAATTTCAGCTAAGAAATTTTCTGAGGCTCTGATTTCTGAGGCTCTGAAAAATGAGCAAATCCCCAGCAATGCAAGTGTCAAGGAAATAAAAACTGAACTAAAACAAGCAGAAGTTACACAAGAACAAATAGGAGACCCAGTTGTTGTTATCATACTAATACCTCGTACTATTGAAATTTATGATCCAGAAACGGGTGAAATTTTCACTCTTCAAGTATATTATATAATAGTAATTATTCTATAAGTTTTTCAGTTGTATTGCAAATTGTATGACATACTCAATCAAAAGTGGTTTTGAAGAGAATTTCAAGTTTATGACCTTAAAAAATCCCTTTCTCCTTTGGAGAACTAAAAGTCGGCGAAGCCAAAGGGATTTATGGATTGATGTTTAGAAAAACCAATTTATTTTGAGTGTAACTTTTGTTTGTAGTATTTATTTGTTCGGAAAAAACGCATTTTGTCCGAATGAATAACTTTGATAACATTTCTGAACCTTATAGGAGATTTGAATATTTTTTTTAAAATTTCATCAAGGCTAACAAATAAAAAACTTATTATCAGTTTTTACAATAGCAAATTTTTTGCAATACAACCAGTTTTTGTGTTGCATAGAAACGAGCAACACTTTCAATATGATATATGTGTACGTAAAAGGTGTGCCAGTAGGATAAACGGTTTTGTTTTGTCCAAATCTTTTTCCTAAGATGAATTGGCTTTTTGAGGTAATCTATCTAAGATTTTCTCTAAAATTGTTTCTATACTGAATTGCAAATCAAATAATTACAACTATGATAAGAGTAAAAATATTTGTGTTTTTTCTTTCTTATGCTTTCTCTCAGCATCACCTAATGGCTCAGGGTAAAGGTGAGATAAAGTCAGGGAAAATGACTTATTGGCAGGTACTTATTAATGTGAATGGAACTACGGCGAAGTCTCATCGTGTCTTGTATTTTAATGCCGAGTGTTCTCGCGAAAAGATACTAATGAATTATCCTCTCACTCGTGGAGATACCTTACTTGAACCCGGTAGCACGCAAATAACAACACGAACAAATGAATATGGACAAAAAGAAATGGAAATTAGAGATTATTTCAAAGGCACTACTCAACCCACTACTCCCCCTGAAGCCTCTGGGGTGTATCAAGATTTGAAAAATAAACTCACTTACCTTCTTGTCGGAATCACAGGTGTCGATGGCAAGCGAGAAAAATACATTCTAAAAGATGAAAAACTCGATTTTGGCTGGCAGATAACTTCGGAAAGTAAAAAAATAGGCGAGTTTGAATGCACGAAAGCTATATCCAAACCTTTTCGCGGGCGTGTGTATGAGGTGTGGTTTGCTCCTGAAATTCCTGTCAGTAGCGGTCCTTGGAAACTTTGTGGCTTGCCCGGTCTGATACTCGAGGCAAAAGACCAAAGCGGAGAAGTACAATTTGTATTTGAGTCGCTCAAAGAAAATGAAGATGCAAGCCTTGCCAAAAACCAATACGAAAATGTAAATCTTCCCGTGATTTCTTGGGAAGAGTACAAAAAAATAATGAGTAAAGAGGCAAAAAAATTCTCTAATTATGCTCAGCTTCTCGCAAAAAGCACACTGAAAGAAAAAAATATCATAAAAGGAGATGAAAATTTAGATATTTCAAATTCAAACCAAAAAAGCATAGTCAAAGGAATAGAAATTATAGAGTAACTGCTCAAGCTGAAAAAACTATGACCGTAGTTCAATGAGTTGCTAATGATGCGTCTTTTTCTCTTTTTATTGTTATTTGTTCATTTTGAGGTAGTTGCTCAAACGCTTACGTTGCGAGGCAAAATAACTGATAGCACAGGAAAAGCAGTAGAATTTGCACAAATTATTCTCTACAAATCCGATAAAAAAAGCATCATCACTTTTACGCAAAGCAAAACTGATGGGCTTTTTGAGCTTCAAACACCTGCCAATGGCGAAGCTACGTGGCTGGCTATCAGGGCTTTTGGCTACAAACCCTTTTTTGCAGATATTCCCGCTTTCTCTCAAACGGCTACCTATACGGTCAATGCTGTTTTAGAAGAAGAAATCCAAACTATCAAAGAAATTGTTGTAAAAGCGAAAGTACCTGGCATCAAACAGGAAGGCGATACCACCACCTACCAAACCGAAGAATTCAGAACAGGTACAGAACGCAACTTAGAAGACCTACTCCGCAAACTACCCGGCGTTTCGGTAACAGATGAAGGTGATGTGTATTTCAAGGGGAAAAAAATTAAAAAACTGTTTGTAGAAGGCGACGACCTCTTTGATAGAGATTACAAAATCGGTACGAAAAATATTTCTGCCGATATGATAGATAAAATTCAAGCCATCGAGCATTTCAGCGAAACCCCCAACCTCAAAGGCGTAGTAGATGGCAACGATACCGTACTAAATGTAACTCTAAAAGGTGATAAATCCAAAGTCTTTGGTGAGCTAACCGCAGGCGGCGGCATAGAAAACCGATTTGATAGCAAAATAAATCTTTTCTATCTCCGCAAAAAACAAAAACTTTTCATACTTGGGCAAAGTAATAATGTGGGATTTTCTCCCTATAACCTTAATGCTGCAAGTATCCTCAATGCTGCAAGTATCGGTGGAGTTGCCACCAACAATTTAACTAATCCCGTGCCATTGTTTATCGGTATTCCTCAGCAATTTAGCTATGCGGGGCTTACCGAAAGGCGAGCCAACCTAAACCAAGCCGCTTTCGCCAATAGCAATTACTTTTTTAAAGCCTCCGAAAAACTCACTATCCGTTGGAACACACAACTTTTTTCAGACAAGAACCAACTTTTCAGGCAAAGTAATACCGATTTTTTGCTTCAAGCCCAAAGTTTTCGTTTGCAAGAAAATCAGCAATCGCAACTACGTCCGCAAATGCTTGCCTCATCTTTGTATTTACTTCATACACCTTCCAACAAAACCCGTTTCGAATACACACTCGTAGGCAATCAGACTTTGCGTAGGTATCAAAATGATTTGTTGTATAACATCAACACTACCCGCAATCAAGACTTAGCCGAAAATGCCCAAGACCAAAGCCTTATTTTAGAACATCGTCTCCGTTATAGCACAAAACTCAACGACCAACAAGCCCTTTTAGCCAACATCACGTATAGTGATTTTCTACGCAAGGAAAATCATCATCTAATTTCCGAACGTTTTGCCCCGCTTTTTGGCAGAGATAGCCTTCAAAATAATCTACAACAACAAGTAGGCGGAGCAGGTAAGCAAGGACATAGCGATTTGCAATGGATTATCAAGAAAAACGAAAAAATACGCTTCAAATGGCAAGCCGAACACCAATTTCTCCAAACTCGTCTCAGCTCGGGGCTGGCTCTGGGCGATGCCAACGGCTTAGAAAAAATCACTGATAGCAGTTTTAATAATCAAGGCATATTTAATAGTAACGCCATTTCTCTAAAAGGTGGAACTACACTAAGGCTGTTTAGCAAAATTTCTATCATTGGTGATATTGCCTTTAAACATCAAGCCGTAAGCTACGAAAACCAACAAAGCCAAATCAATTTTTTAGAGCCAATGCTTACATTTAGCACAAAATATCAAAAAGCAGTTTTTAATCTTTCTTATACTTTTACTCAAAAAAATCCTGAAATTCAGCACTTGACTACTGGCTTTGTGTTGAACAATTACCGAACCTTCCAACGTGGAAATGCAACATTACAATTTTTACCCACGCATAATTTTAATTTCATTCGCAATCTGAACGATTTAGAGCGTTTTCAGAGCCTCACACTTTTTGGACTTCTGAGCCGAACCAATCCTTTCTACGGCACAGAAAACCAAATTGACAAAGAATTTAGTTTCGTAAGCAACAGGCTTTTCCCTTCGCAAACATTTTTCTTGGCAAATTTAGCCGTCGATAAATACATTCACGCTTGGCTTTCGGGGTTTCAGTGGTTCAATACTTTTTCGTATAATGCTTCTGATAATCAAGCAAATACTTTTGAACTATCTCGTAACCAGTTTTACGCGTTTTCAAGCAAATTGCAATATCGTTCTGTGTTTGATGGCATCTACAATGTAGAGGCATCGGCTCAATGGCTTTTTGCCACTGCCCGAAACAATCTATTACAAGATAATACTGCCGCCAACAATACAAACTTGATTTACAACCTCATACAAATCTTACAGCCTGCCTCCAAACGTTGGAAATGGATTGTTCTAACAGAACGTTTTGAGTTTAGAAGTAACCAAAACAAACAAATTTATTATTTCTTAGATACCGAATTTGCTTGGGATTTCAAAAAGCCTAAAATGTTGCTCACGCTTGAAGTCAAAAATCTATTCAATGTGCAACAAATCGAGCAACTTAGTTTTTCTAATTTTGCTATATCTGCTAATTCACAGCGTTTGCAGAGTCGTTGGGGCTTGCTGAAAGTGCAGTTTAAGTTTTGAGCTATACGAGGAATTCTTCATTAGAGTATCTTGATTTTTTCGTAAATTTGAAAAAAGAAAAATTACATCAATGATTTCCCACCGCCAATTATTTCTCAACTATTTAGCTCAAACTTCGCCTTCACCATTATTGCTCGAGATTGAAAAAGCCGAAGGTATCTATCTCTATTCGCCTACGGGCAAACGCTACATAGACCTGATTTCGGGCATAGGTGTAAGCAACATCGGGCATCGCCACCCCAAAGTAATAGAAGCTATCGAGAACCAAATCCAAAAATATTTGCACTTAATGGTTTATGGTGAATATGTACAAACGCCACAAGTTAGCTTAGCCAAAAAATTAGTTGAACTACTACCAAAAAATTTAGATAGTGTTTATTTGGTCAATTCGGGAAGCGAAGCCATAGAAGGAGCAATGAAACTCGCCAAAAGATATACAGGCAGGCAAGAAATTATCAGTTGCTACAAGGCGTATCACGGCTCTTCGCAAGGGGCTTTGTCGGTGGGAGGAAGCGAGGCTTTTAAACAGGCGTACCGTCCGCTTTTGCCTGCCGTTAGGCATATTCATTATGGCAGTTATTCGGATTTAGAAAAAATTACGCAAAAAACAGCTTGCGTAATCATAGAAACCATACAAGGTGAGGCAGGCGTAATGGTAGCTTGTAGCAATTATTTTCGGGCTTTGCGTGAGCGTTGCTCGCAAACAGGCACGCTACTGATTTTAGACGAAATTCAGGCAGGTTTTGGGCGTACGGGCAAATTATTTGCTTTTGAGCATTTCGGTATCGTGCCTGATGTGTTGGTGCTTGCCAAAGCAATGGGCGGAGGTATGCCGATTGGGGCTTTTGTTGCACCAAAAGAAATTATGCAAACGCTTTCGCATAATCCCATTCTGGGGCATATCACAACCTTTGGGGGGCATCCTGTAAGTTGTGCGGCGGCTTTGGCAAGTTTAGAAGTGATTGTTTCACAAGATTGGGAAGTAGAACAAAAAGCAAACCTTTTTCGCCAACTGCTCAAACACCCTAAAATTCTCTCTATTCGTAACAAAGGCTTGATGATGGCAGTTGAGTTTGAAAGTTTTGAGATACTCAAACCGATTATTGATAAAGCCATCGATTTAGGCGTTATTACTGATTGGTTCTTGTTTTGCGATAATGCTATGCGAATAGCTCCGCCTATCACTATCACTTACCAAGAAATTGAAAATGCCTGCAAAATTATTTTGCAGGCAATAGAAAGTATTTAGTTAATAAGTAGTTCCACAAAATTAAAAAGACACTTTCATTGGTATAAAATGCTGATAGACAATTTTTTGTCTTGCCTCTTGCCTCTTGTGTCTAATTACTTAGTTTGCAAACTTGTAATCAGCTTTTACGCTTTAATTTCTTTTTCCAAATTACTATTTTTCTTACTATAAGCAAAATACACAATTACTCCCAAAAGCATCCAACCTGTGGCAAGTAACTGAGCTCTTTTGTCTAAATTGATAATGAGTAAAAGATTAACCATAACCCCCAAAGAAGCAATAAGAGGCAAGGCAGGTACTTTGAACGGACGTTCTACATTAGGTTCTTTTACTCTAAGCAGCCACACCGCCCCACAAACCATAGCAAAGGCAAAGAGCGTTCCGAAACTGGTCATATCGCCAAGCACGGTAAGTGGTGCAAAAGCGGCAACCAAAGAAACTACCAAGCCTACTAATAAAGTGCTTTTATAAGGGGTTTTAAAACTCTTGTGAATAGCTTTGAAAAAATCGGGAAGTAAGCCATCTTTTGCCATACCTAAGAAGATACGCGTTTGTCCGAGCATCATCACAAGCATCACCGAGATAAGCCCTGCCGTAGCCGCCGCCGTGATGATGTACATTGCCCAATCAATGCCATTTTTTTGGAAAGCTGCCGCTACGGGAGCTTTCAAATCTTCGCCTGTAAATTCTTTGTAGTTCATCATACCTGTAAGCACCAAAGCAACTGCAATGTAAAGCACCGTACAAATCAGCAGAGAGGCAATAATAGCAAAAGGCATATCTTTTTTCGGGTTGATAGCCTCACCAGCTTGCGTAGAAACTGCATCAAAGCCAATGTAAGCAAAGAAAATAGACGCCGCCCCTGCAAAAATTCCTTGCACCCCATATGCTTGGTGCATATTACCATCTTCGCCTTTTATCATCTCTGGTTCAGGAATGAAAGGTATCCAGTTGGATACTTTGATAAAAAACATTCCTACCAGTATCACAAACAAGATAGCCGAAACCTTCAATATCACGATAATATTGTTAGTACTTGCAGCCTCTTTGATACCCTTCACCAAAATAGAAGTAACTACCCAAGTAATCAGGAAGGCAGGAAGGTTCATATAACCAGGGGTTTGGTCAAAAGGGGCATTGGTAAATTCAGCAGGAATTTTCAGCCCAAAAAGCCCCAGAAGTTTATTAAAATACCCCGACCAACTCACCGCTACGGTCATAGCCCCCATTCCGTACTCCAAGATAAGCCCCCAGCCGATAAGCCACGCAAAAATTTCACCTACCGTACCATAGGCATAGGCATACGCCGAACCCTCAACAGGAAGCATCGAGGCGAACTCTGCGTAACATAATGCCGCAAAAATACAAGCAATCCCCGCCACCACAAACGATAAAGCCAAAGCAGGACCTGCATTGTAGTGAGCCACCTTTCCCGTAAGCACAAAGATACCTCCCCCAATGATAGCCCCAATCCCGATAGCTGTTAAACTCCATTTGCCTAAAACTCGCTTCAAATCGCTTTTTTTCATATCTGCCTCAAAGGCACTGATAGGTTTTTTACGCCAAATAGACATCAGTAGTAAAAGTTTAATGAAACCAAAAATTAAAGTTGGCTTGCAATTTAAAAGTTTTAAGAAAAAAAATAGTATTTTTTGAAACTTTTTTTGGATTTTTTAGCAAAGAAGCCAAAAATTGATGTATTAGTTGCTCAAAAGCCGAAGGTATATGCGTACCCGCACCTTTGGCAGAAGGAAACACATCAAAAGCTGTGTAAAGACTTTGATATTGAGTTTTGGTATCCACAAGTTTCAGTGGCAGTTTCAGAAAGAATGGATTTGAAGTTGAAAAAAGCAAAAAACTACATTAAGTAAAAGTAAAGTTTTTATCTTCCTCCTCTTTCTCTCAAATTTCTAAGTACGGTTTTTACGAAATCTCTTTCAGCTTTATACATTTCGGCTATTTGCTTGATATTCAATATGCTTTTAGCCTTATTAAGAAACTCTTTTTCTAAATCTAATTCTTGCTGACGCAGTTGTAGCATTTTTTCTAAATCATCAGCGATTTCAGCATCAGAAAGCGAAAGCATATTGGTTTCAATGCGTAGCTGTCGCAATTTTTTTCGCAGTTCATCTTGTTTTTTGATATAATCTTCATAGATAGGCGGAAATTTCTTTTGTTGTTCGGTGTTCAGTTCTACTCTTTTCAGTACATATTCTTTACGTGCCTCTTGGATACGCTCTTGTGCCAAAGCCGTAAAGTTAGCAAAAGTCAAAACCAAAGAAACCAAAATAAATAACTTTTTCATAAAATTTTGGGTTTAAATGCTATCTTTTTCTTGCAAAATATCTTCTATACCTGCCTCATCAAACTCTTCTTCAAGCATTTCTTGCAAAAGGTGTTCGGGGAGTTGGTCTTCTAAATCTTCTTTGGGCAAATCTTGTATCTTTGTTTCGGTATGCTTTTGGATTTCTTCTATAAATTTTTCTGATATAATATCGGCATCTTCGATTTCATCAAAAATTACTTCTCTGTGAGGATTAAAAGCTATGTAATTTTCAAGTTCTTCTTTATCAATGTTTTGCAATTTTTCGCTAATTTCTATTTGCTTAGAGGTATTTTTTTCTGCAAACCAGCTATTCCCTACCCATACCAAAAGCACTAAACTGCACGCCGCCATTGCCCACTGCCAAGTAGTGCGTTCTTTGTACCAAACCTTTGGTTTCAGCGAGCTGATGCGTTTCATTATTCGCTGAGGCAAAAGTTCAAAATAATTTTCAGGCACACCGAAAGGCAGTTTTCGAGAGATTTTGACAGGTTCTTGCTCGCCTTGTATGCGTTTTTGCACCCTCTCGCCAAGATTTTCAAAATAATTTTCAGGACTTACGAAAGGTGTTTCGTGTTTCTTGTCATTCAAACTAAATTTTTTCATATTTTGCTATTCATTGCTTGTTCTATTTTTTTTACTGCGTGGTGGTACGAGGCTTTCAAAGCCCCTACGCTGGTGCCGAGAATTTCGGAAATTTCTTCGTACTTCAAATCGTCAAAATACTTCATATTGAAAACTAACCTCTGCTTTTCGGGAAGCGTAAGCAACACTTTTTGTAATCTTATGGCAATTTCATCGCCCGAAATGTAGCTACTTGTTTCAAGTTTTCGGAGCAAATCTTTGCTCACGTCGGCAATAGGCAGAAAAAATTTTTGCCGTTTTTTACGTAAAAAATTCAGACACTCATTGGTAGCTATTCGGTAAATCCACGTAAAAAGTTTTGACTCCTCTTTAAATTTATCCAAATTTTGCCATACTTTCACGAAAGTTTCCTGTGTGAGGTCGTCGGCATCGTCGTGGTCTATCACTATTTTACGAATATGATGATAGACTTTTTGTTGATACTTGTGTATCAAGAGGTTAAAAGCATAATTTTTAGAACTTTCGTGCCTGAATTTTTCTAAGATTTCTTGGTCTTCCACAAAAATTTTAAGCTAATTTGTAAGATAAGATGTTTTGCCGAGCAAAAGGTTTAATTATTTCGCCCAAAATTTTGCAAAATTAATGCCCAAAACTTTTCTTGTTTCTTATGCCTTGTTTTTTTAATCCGAATATTTAGCTTTGCAAGAACATTTTTGATATGATACAGAAACTTTCTATCGTAATTCCAGCCTACAACGAAGGAAGAACTATTCATCTGATTTTGGATAAAATCAAGCAGGTGGTTTTACCCAACAACATTAGCAAAGAGGTAATCATCGTGAATGATTGTTCGAAGGACAATACCGAAGAGGCTATTTTGCGTTACAAGGAGGCAAATCCCGATTTACCGATAGTGTATCTGAAACACGAAGTCAATCAAGGCAAAGGAGCGGCTTTGCATACAGGCATCAAAAACGCCACAGGCGAGTATCTCATCATTCAAGATGCTGATTTGGAGTATGACCCCAAAGAATATACAATTTTGTTGCAACCCGTACTCGATGGCTTTGCCGATGTGGTGTATGGCTCACGGTTTATGGGAGGCAATCCGCACCGAATTTTATTTTTTTGGCACACAATCGGCAACAAATTTCTTACTTTTTTGTCCAATATGTTTACCAATCTGAACCTAACGGATATGGAAACTTGCTATAAATTGTTCCATACCAAAACCTTACAAAGTATTCGCCTTCGAGAAAAACGTTTTGGCTTCGAACCCGAAGTAACAGCCAAAATATCGCGTGTGCCTAATATTCGCATTTATGAGGTAGGAATTTCTTATTACGGCAGAACCTACGCCGAAGGCAAACATATCAACTGGAAAGATGGTTTCAGAGCAATTTATTGTATTTTGAAATACAACCTATGGAACAAGAAGTAATCTGCAAAGATTACTTCTCTGTAATTGGAAATCTTGAATTTAACTTTTCGCAAATATCACCCCAATCATTACCTCCGAAACATTTTGATATACTGCTTTCCAAGCATCTTCTAAGTCTTTGTTCCAAGTATCTTTCAGAGATGTTTGCAACATATGTATCAGAGCCTGCCCAAAGAAAGCAAAATGCTCAGGCGATAAGCCATAATTGATATGTCTTGCGGCTATGGCTTCCAAATCTGGTTTTATTGTGTCCCACTTATCAACACTTTTTACGATTTTACCGATAGCCGCTATCAGCATTTGCGACTGCCTATCCAAGGAAGTATTTTTGAACAACTCTCGTGATTCAGGAACCAGTTCAAATAACTTTTCATAGAGAACAGCCGAGCTTGACAGAGTATTAGCCAAAACTCTCGGAAATGATTGTTTGACAAGATTTTTTTGTTCTTCGGTCATAATTGTACGTTTTTAGGGATTTGCTGTTTGCAAATATAGAGAAAGACTTTTAGAAAAACAATCGGCAGCATCACAAAAGTAACAAAAACTCCTCTTTTCATTTTTTTGTTAGAAAAATACAACTCTGCAAAAAATTGAGTGAAAATAAAATAATGCCTTTTTCAAAAAAAGATGTAATAAAAGCCCCCTGAATTTTTTATTTTCTTATTTTGCGGAGAACTCATTAAAAATTTTAGCCATTATGCAGATAACAGCCGAACTTAGCCTTTATCCTCTTCACGAGGGATACGAACAAGTTGTATGGGATTTTATTGCTATGTTAAAGAAAAATCCTGTTCTCGAGGTACAAACCAACGGAATGAGTACCCAAGTTTTTGGCGATATAGACGTTCTGATGCCTTGTGTTTCCAATGCGATGAAGCAAGTTTATCAAACAAATAAAGCTATTTTGGTAATGAAAATAGGAAAAGGCACACTGAAACTATGAAAATACTCATAAAATTTCCCTAATTTTGCTTGTACTTTTTCTAAGTAAGTCTCAATGGCAGAAAATTCTTACATCTTTGATACCCCAAGCACCGAGAAAAAGAAAAAAAAGAAATGGGTTTTCAAGCCTTTTCGTGACCGCCGCTACCAAATTTCGGCGGGTTTTTTCCTGATTTTCTTTGCTGTATATCTTTTTGCAGCATTCACCTCGTATCTATTCACTGCCCAAGCCGACCAAAGCATAGTAGAAGCCTACGACCAAACAGGCATCAGAGAAGCAGGCGAGGAAATAGAAAATTGGTTGGGCATTTACGGGGCTATCATCTCTTATTATGCCATTTACAGATGGTTTGGTTTGGGGGCTTTTTTGCTTGTGCCGCTGTTGTTTGTGCAAGGTTTCAGAATGGCATTTAGGATAAAAATTATTGCCGTAAGCAAACTAATCGGATTGCTGATATTTGCTTCGCTTTGGCTTAGCACTTTGTTGGGGTATATTGCTTCTTACTTGCCCGAAAATACTTGGCTACACAGCATCGCAGGCGTAACAGGCTACGCTTTTGCCCAAACGCTCGATGCCCTTCTGGGATATGGAACAGTTCTTTTACTGATTGTATGCTTTGTGGCTTTTGTAGTGTATTTCTTTCATGTTACTTCTTTCAAATCCTTAAAAGCTGTAAAAGAAAATGAACCCAATGATGCTCCTGTTGCCGAAAAAGCCGAACGCAAACCTCTACAAGAAAATCTTGAAGAGGAAGCACCCCCTTTAGCCGAAAACCTGCTCAAAGAAGAAACCCTCGACGATGAATTGGAAAAACTCGGAATTAAACTTATCAACAAACGAACAGGTGAAGTAATCACTAACAAGAAAACTCAACCTGAAACCAAAATTTTTTCAGAGAAAAATGAAAATACCGATGACGAAAAATGGGAATACAAAAATAATGCAGATTTCTCGTCAGAACAAGAAGAAAAACTGCCTGATAATGAAGATGATAACGAAATAGAAGAAAAAATATGGGCGGCAACCAGCTCCGAAACCAAACTCAAACCCGAAAAAAAACAAGAAAACCAAACAAAAGGAATAGCCTTTGAAATAGAAAATAAAACCATTCAGCCAACTGAAAAAGATGAAATAAAAGCAGAAGAAATAGAAGAAGAATACCAAGAAGAAGAGAAGGAAAATTTTTTTGAAAATAATTATCTCTCGCCCTACGACCCTACGCAAGAGCTAAGCCTATACAAGTACCCAACCATAGATTTGCTCAAAGAAAGCAGTAGTAGTGGCGTTGAGGTAAGCAAAGAAGAATTAGAAGCCAATAAAGACAAAATAGTGGCTACACTCGGCAATTACGGTATCGGCATTAGTTCTATCAAAGCAACTATCGGACCTACGGTTACGCTTTACGAAATCGTGCCTGATGCAGGTGTGCGTATTTCCAAAATCAAAAACTTGGAAGATGATATTGCCCTTTCCTTGGCAGCTTTGGGGATACGCATCATAGCACCCATTCCCGGCAAAGGAACTATCGGCATTGAAGTACCCAACCAAAAACGCGAACTTGTAGCAATGCGAAGCCTCATTGCCAGCGAAAAGTTCAGAAACTCTACTATGGATTTGCCTATTGCCTTTGGCAAAACCGTAAGCAACGAGATTTTTATGGTAGATTTAA
>Ga0308393_1001058_pt1 | contig 13355 bp, 8 predicted proteins | sample Hotspr2Sampleee2_FD_202364 | JGI IMG/M metagenome (GOLD analysis project Ga0308393, IMG submission 202364) | Hot spring phototrophic mat microbial communities from Mushroom Spring, Yellowstone National Park, Wyoming, United States - 20050630_ee2 ... | reverse complement strand
GCCGTGCTGATCGATCCCGACAGTCGCACTGCATAAAGGGGAGGCGTTATGATGTCATGTTCTCCCACAATGACGAGTGTGGGCACACGGATGGCCGAAAGATACGGACTGGCATCAGGCCGGTCACGCAAAGCAATCAACGCATCGATCAACCCTTGACTCGTCTGCCGGAGGGTAAGCGTACGTATTGTTTCCAGGACGTGGGGCTTATTTTGACGTGTTTCGTCACTGATCAGTCTGGGCACCAGGGTTTCCAGAAGGGCAGCGGGTCCTTTCTCGCGGACCTCTGCAATCGTCTCCTCACGTCGCAGTCGGGCAGTGGGGTCGTCAGCACCTGCACGAGTATCGGCCAGGATGAGGCCGCAGAGGTGTTCCGGATGACGGCGAACCAGAGCCAGGGCTACGTATCCACCCATCGACTCGCCGCCGACCACTGCCGGAGGTATCCCCCGAACCTCGAACAATTCCGCTAATGCGTCGGCTACCGAATCCACGGTCCAACCGGAGTGGGTCGGAGACTCGCCAAAGCCCGGCAAGTCTACAGTGATGACACGATACCCGGCCGTCAGCAGGGGCTGAATCTGCGGTTCCCACATTTGTCGGTCCAACGGAAAAGCATGAAGCCAGACAACCGGTCGGCCTTGACCCCGGTCATCATAAGCCAACGTGATATTCTGCTGGGACAAGTTGATCGTGCTCACACGCAATCCCCTTTTCATACTTTGAGTTCTGATTTCAGGCGTCAACATTATACGAATCAGGAATCCTTTCAGGAGATATGTCCGGAATCATACTCCGTGTGCTTTGATTCCCTATTACTGCTGATATCGCCGGGAAAGCCGCTGGATTTCCTCCTTCTGACCCATAGCCTCGAGAGCTTGCAACAACAGATCCTTGGCTTGAACATCCAGAACGTCGATCCATAAGGCAGCTTCGGCCCAATGTGCTGTTTGTTTCGGGTCTTGGAGCTGATGATAGAGGTGGGCCAGTTGCTTCCTCACTGTCAGATCGTCGGGTCGCATCTGAGCCAATTCCGTCAGCACCGTGATTTGTTCCCGGGGACGCTTCTGTTGGGCGTAGAGTTCCGCCAAGGTTTCCAGGATTTCGTCATCAGCCAGGCGGAGTGTGCGGAGGTGCTCTAGGACTTCGATGGCTCGCTGCAAACGTCGCTCGAGCACGAGCAGTCGGGATAAAGCCCTGAGCAATCGCACATCCTGGGGATATTTTTTCAAGGCGGTTTCCAACAGAGTGATGGCCCCTATGCGATCTTTGTCTTTTTCTTTCAGACGAGCCAAGACCAAGGCGGCAGCAGGGTGTCCTTCATGAATTTGCCAGGCTTTCTCGGCCAGGGGGCGAGCCAATTCCCAGCGTTGCTGACGTAAATACTCCGTGGCTAGACGTGCCGCCAGGTCGGCATTATCCGGTTGCTTCCGTACAGCTGCTTCCAGTTCGGAAGTGCGTGTCGAAGGTTCCGGCAGAGGTAGCCCGCGAACATAATTGCGGATGTATTCTTGATAACCCTGCTCCAACCCAGCCAACTCAATTCCACAGACCCGACGCAGGGCATCGGATGTCGTCAGCCCTTGACGATATGCTGTCAAAAGTTGGGGGATTACTTCTTCTCCGTACTTGCTCACCAGATACTCCACATAAAGCCAACCCTGAAGATAGGCTAATATCACCTCCTCCGGTTGAGTAAAGTTATGATAACCTCGAGCGATAGTATTCAAGTTGTACAGAGTGCCGGATAGATAACGTCTTAGGAGGAATTCGCGCTGAGCTGCAAAACGGTGACTTCCCTCCGCCCGTACCGCCAGGCCTTCGGTCAACCAAAGGGGAACACGGTACTCGCTTTGCTGCAGATTGAAGACATGGGTCAGTTCATGCCGTACTACGCTAGCCCAGTTATAAGGTTGCGAACGGCCATCGGCTTGTGGGGAAGGGATCACAAGTAGAGGACCCGTGCTGGCTCCCTGGGCGGCTCCTGGTAACCCGGGCAGAGCAAGCACCCGACCGCTGAACATTTCCCGGCTAGCAAGAATCTCGACGAGGACCTTGTCGGTGGGTGCAAAGCCGTAGCGTTGTTGGTATTCCGCAAACCATTGCTCCAGATAATCGGCCAACCACGCAGCCAGTACTTTGTCAGCTTCGGTATATTTGATTACGAAGTGCTCCGTTTCACGGCTGTGGTACGAATTGAGGTGTTCGAGCACCTTGAGGGCATTGGCCACACGAACATGAAAGGGGTCCGCGCGGAAGGCTTCCCGCAAGATGGTTTGAGCTTCTGCTTCCCGCCCCAGTTGCCAGTAGAGCAAACCTAACCCTGCTTGGGCGGCAGCCAGGTCCGGCCGGTAGCGTATGGCTTGGCGATAATGTTGCTCCGCAGGAGTGTACTGCTTGAGTTGCACCAGTAATTCTGCAATTTCTAGGTGCCAGACGCCCGGGGTGCGGCAAAATCCTTTCACCTCCTTTTCCACCATGTGCATCCCAATCGTTGAGCCTTTCAAGTACTCCAGAACCCAACGCCGGGCTTGCATGGCCTCGGAGCGTGGTTGCACTGCCTGAGCCGCTGTGACGTACTGCTGGGCAGCGGCGAAATCTCCGGTGAGCAACTGGACATCGGCCTGTAATTGGAGCGCCCCCGCATGTTTGGGATTGGTCTTCAAGGCTCGTTCGGCATACCGAAGGGCTTCTTCGGCTCGTCCCTGACGCCAGGCGGAATACCCCTTTGCTACCAGGACGTCCGCAGCACGGGGATTGATGGCCAAGGCTTTATCTAAAGCTGCTTCTGCATCAGCCCGATTGTGCTTTTCCAGAAGAAGCAAAGCGGCTTGATACTCGGCTTGCCAGCAGTCGGGGTCATCTCTCAGGGCGTCTTTGTAGATTTCGTTGAGCACGAAAGCAAACTGTTGATGTCGTCGGTGCCAGCGGGCGTTTTCTGCACCTGCCAGGCCGATGATCAGCAACCTACGGGCATCCCGAATCTCCTGTTCGGTTCCACTAGTCTGAGTGTAGGTGCGTACCAATAGCCGCACCTCCTGGTCTGCTGCTGCTAATTCTCCCTGATCCCGAAGCAGGCAGGCTTTGACCCAGTGTGCGTGCAGATTCCCGGGATCACTCTTCAGAGCGGCCTCGATCTCCTTATATGCCTCTTCCCATCGGCCGAGGAAATAGAGCAACTCGCCACGCTCCGCCAGCAACTCTGCGTTTCCCCGATGGCGGTGCAAACCTTGCTCCAGCGTATCCCAAGCATCGCTGTAGCGTCCCACTTCTCGCTGAACACGGGCCAGGCCCAGATACGCCGCTACGCTGCCTTCCTGTCGGACTGCCTGGGTGTATCCTTCCTCTGCCTCCGCGTAATTGCCTCGTTGCAAGAGTTGCCGCAGACCTAGATGATCCTTCCGTTCGTTTTGCTTGGGCCGCAGTGGTTCTGGATCCAGCTTTTGCCCTGCCCAGCTCGATGTATTTCCCAACCAACCTCCTGGCAGACCTGCCAGCCCCACAAACCATAGACCAATCAGTGCAAACTGTCTTCGCATACCTTGGGCTCCTACTTCCACTTTTCCTCAGAGGCCCGGTTCTATCGTTGGTGTGCCCTGGATCAGGTTTGCACGCTAGCTATTGCCTACTTATTATCAACTACATCCGGCCTGACGATTTCATCAACAACCAACCAGATCGGTATCGACTGGCAGGACAAGCTGCTGAACTCGACAACTCGCCTTTCCCGGAGAAAACGATTTTTCAGCGTCCAGAATCCCTTAGGTTGCCGGCTAATTCTCGACTCTTCAAAGAATATCTACCTACCTGTATCCGGTTTATCCGGTTGACTGAAGCCGCTTCAGCGTATCATTATTGTAAGGGATGCGGAAGAGGAATAGAAACTCAGTGGTAGAACATTGAGCATCGCCACGGCGTGGTACAACAGCGAGGGCCAAACATGAATTCGCCTGGCCAGAGGACATGGCTCTGGAATCGGCGGCAATGGCTGCAGCGCGCCGCTCATGGTTTCGGATGGACTGCGTTACTACACTTGTTGGCCGAGGATGGACGTTTGCTGTACGCCGTACCCGATCCCCAAGAGAACTCCCGAAAATCGGGAGTCCAGCTTTTTGCACCGCGATCCACGCATTTCCCCCCGACGGCTCGTTCTGTCATCTTTCTGTACATGGATGGTGGTCCCTCACAAGTGGACACCTTCGACCCCAAGCCGCTGCTGGAAAAATACCACGGCAAACCTTTTCCCGGTCCGGTCAAGCCTACGCAATTCAACAACGTGGGCATGACTCTGGCCAGCCCTTGGAAATTCCGTCGCTACGGCAGCAGTGGTATAGCTGTGAGCGATTTGTTTCCACATGTGGCTCGTTGTGTCGATGATTTATGCATCATCCGCTCCATGACCTCGAAGTTCTCTGAGCATACCAACGCCAATTATTTTCTGCACACCGGTCATGGTCAGTCGGGTCGGCCGAGCATGGGAGCGTGGACGGTATACGGCCTGGGCACGATGAGCCGCGATCTTCCGGGCTTTGTCGTACTTGCGAGCGGAATGATTCCTCCGGGTGGGATCGATAACTTCGGGAGCGGTTTCCTACCCGCGGCCTATCAAGGCACGGTGTTCGGCCCTGGCCACAAACCGATTGCGGACCTCCATCCTCCTCATGCTCTGCCAGCGCACCAGCAGAGTGTGAAGCGACAGTTGTTAGAGGCTTTGGATCGGCGAGCATCCGAGCTGTGGGAACATCCGGACCCCCTCGAGGCCACCATTGCCAATTATGAACTAGCCTTCCGGATGCAGACAGCCGTACCCGAACTACTCGATTTGTCCCGAGAAACTGTGCTTACACAACGGCTTTACGGCCTGGATGAACCACGCACCGCGGTCTTCGGACGGCAATGCCTCATCGCCCGCCGCCTGATCGAACGCGGCGTCCGCTTCGTCGAACTCCTCTGCCCAAATGTGGGACACGATCGCTGGGATCAACACAGTAACCTCAAGAAAGGTCACGAAGATAACGCGGTTGCGGTCGATAAGCCCATCGCGGGTCTGCTGCGAGACCTCAAACAACGGGGATTGCTCGAGACCACGCTGGTGCTCTGGGCCGGCGAATTCGGCCGCACCCCCATGGCCCAAGGACGTGATGGACGAGACCATAACCCGTATGGCTTTTCCATCTGGTTGGCAGGAGGAGGTGTTCGGGGAGGTATCACTTACGGAGCCACCGATGAGTTCGGCTATCACGCCGTCGAGAACAAAGTTGATGTCCACGACTTGCATGCTACCATCCTACACCTGCTGGGGATAGACCACACGCGCTTGACCTTTCGCTTCGGCGGCCGGGATATGCGTCTTACGGATGTTTTCGGCAACGTCATTGAAGATATCCTGTGTCAGCCCAAACCCAAACCTGGAAACCATCCCAGTTGATGTCAGCTCATCACAAATGCTGAAGTGCCACGAGATATTTCCCCCTTCTGTTATTGTGTTTCCTTCTGCGATCCGGCTTCCCAATTTGGATTTTTTCAGCCTCCGATGCCCAGCTCATGCACCGCCCACTATCTGTGTATCCAAAGGGTTTACCACATCATCTGCATGCCCTGCTAGTTTGCTGCCAACGTCAAGGGTCCTAGAAGTCTTACATCCGATCCGGAGAGGTTCCTCTTGGGACGCATTTCCGTTGACATCCTCCATAGCTCGTTTATGCTCACACTTAGGGCACTAGAATTCGTGCAGCAATGTGTTGGGGCACATTCGCCGCGTCCTACTGAGCAAGGTGTTACCGCAATGGCCAAGAAAAAGTCCGGTGAGACAAACCTCCCACTCATCATCGCCTTGGTCTTCTTTGTGCTAACTACCATCGCCTTTGGCGTATTGTGGTATATGCAGTATTCCGATCATCAGGCCAAAGAGGAGGCGATCAAAAAAGCGGCATCCGATCGGGCAGCCGCTCAAGGTGAGCGGGCTGATGCGGAACTGAAAGCCAAGGTCTATCGGTGCTATTTGGGTATAGCGGATGAGAAGGACCGAACCGATATCGGTTCCGAAACCCGTGGTAAGGATAAGATCAGGGACGAACTGAAGCGTATCAATGAGGAGCTAGCGAAGGCAGGTGGATACTTGGCTGGCCCTCCACCTCCTGGCCTGCTGATATGGAATCCCGATAATCCCACGGAACCGCCCGCACGAGGGCTGATCCAATCCTATGCAGACTCGCTTCAGAAGCACAAAATAGATGAGAAAACTTCTCGCGATGCAATTCAAGATTTCCGCAACGCCGTTGCTACACTCAAGGTCGCTGCAGATGAATTGCAGAAGTTTGCTTCAGAATACAAAAGGCAGGCGGATGAGTTTCCCAAAGAACTCAATGCCAAGATTCAAGAAAATATCAAACGTTATGAAGATCGCATTCGCGTTTACTTGAGTGAAGAAGAAAAGGCACGTAAAGAAATCGAGCATCAAGCTGAACAGTATGCCAAGTTGGAACGCGAAAAGAAACTCATCGAACAGAAAACTCAACGTTTAGAGCAAGAGGTGGAATTACTGATGGAAAAGATGGCGCAAAAGCGCGACGTCTTTGAATATGACCAGCCTCTAGGTACTGTCCTTCGCCGCTTACCCAACAACATGGTCGAGATCAACCTGGGCTATCGGGATCTGGTACGTCCAGGATTGACATTTGTGGTTCTGCCTGATGACTTCCCGCAAAAAGGGCGCCAATCCCGGTTGCGACGCATACGTGTCCCGGATGAACGGGGCATCTATCAGGATCAGGTGCGGTTCATCCCACGGGGCAACATAGAAGTCGTTGAAGTGCTCAGTCCCACACTCTCCCGAGCACGCATCACCGAGGAACCCGAGCCTATCCGCGATGGCATCGCTCCGGGCGACCTCCTCTACAATGCCGTCTGGCGTCGAGGGGCAACGGATCATATCGCCTTGGTCGGTATCTTCGATGTCAATGGTGACGGCCGTGATGATATCGAAACACTCGTCCGGGAATTGGCGAACATGGGCATTCCTGTCGACGCCTTCTATGATTTGCGGAAACGCCAATGGATCGGCGAATTGACGGCTCAGACCCGTTATGTCGTTCTGGGTATGTATCCCTCCCAAAATGTCAACGACCCGTTGCGTGACCGGAAATCCGAGCTCATTGCCCTGATCAACAAGGCAGTGGAAGAGGCTAAACGCCGAGGAATTCAAGAAGTCGGGTATCGGGATTTCTTCCCACGTTTGGGCTACCGTGTCGCGATGGACGTCCCTCCCGCCAGGATCAATCAAGCGGCGATGCCCTACATGGGCGGTGTCGTCACAGAAGATTCACAGCCCCCGATAACCGGTAACTGATCGGTAATCGAGAACCTTCACCGAAAAAATGTGATTCGTCTAACCCTGTGGAACGGGATCACGCTGGCGTGATGTGAATACTTCGGGCAGACTCTGAGAGGTCATAGTGGCATCCAACTGTTTCATATTCCCAAGAGTTGTTATAGCTTTCCCATGAGGCCCTGTTGGTCCGCCTATCGTTCCGGTGCTCGCACCGCAACGGTAACCCAGTACTTGTCTCTCTTCCAAGATGGGATGTACCACGATCCTTGAAACTCTGGCTCCCGGGCATTGACAACGGTGGCCGAGCCATCTTCATGTAGGAGCAGATCAAAACACCTCAGGGAAACTAGGGAACGCCCTACTGCTTTGATCACCGCCTCTTTCCCCGTCCACAAACGAAAGAAGATATCCAGGCGATCCTGGACTGGACTGCTTTGCCATTGTGCGTATTCGCATGGAGAGAAGTAACGTTGGATCAGTCCCTCCATGTGAGGGACCGGCCGGATCAATTCCACATCCACACCGACGGGATCGAGGGCGAATGCTATCAACCCTTTGCCCTCGGTGTGGGCTAGATTGAAATACAAGGGTGGAGTATAGTCCAGATTCCCCCAAGTGATGGATGAGTCCAACTGTGGCTTGCCATTTTCATTGGCCGTCAAGCTAACCTTTGCCGGCTCTAATCCCAGGCATGCTCCCAGCCAGCGTCGCAAAGCACTCCGACACAGTACAAACTGAGCTCGGGCCTGGTCTGAACGGTATCGGCAAGCACGCTGGTGTTCCGAGTCTGTCAAGGCCTGCCAGATGGGGCTGTCTGGTGACAACTGCGAGGCTAAGTCCACTTCCACTACATGCACCTCGTGGGGAGCAGGAAGTCGTGGGGAAACCGCGTGACCGGCCTGGAACCACACAACATCCCAGCTTACTGCACAACGCATACCGCTCCCCCTCCTCTGTGGTATCTCTCCCCTCAGGAACTGCCTGAACCCATACGGTACTGAGTCAGTCGACCAACAAAGGTGAGTCGTCTTGACATCAGGTACAACCACGCTATGAAGTGGTGCTATGAATCGGGTACTGGTGAGTATACTCTCGTCACTGCTGATGACGACACATTCCGCTCCCGCTGATGAAAAGCAGGAGAAAAATGTTCTTGTTTGCTTCCAGCCGACGGTCCATAAAGGACGGTGCAAGGCGGGAGTAGTGCTATCTCACACGTTTGAACTGAGGAACACCGGTCGGAAAGCTGTGACGATTCTACGGGTCGAGAACACCTGCGGCTGTATCCGACTGGACCTTAGCTCACGAGAGCTTCGTGCCGGGGATCAAGCGCTATTGACCGTAGAGATTGCCACCCTGAATCAACCCGAAGGAATTCAACGGTGGCCGATCCGGCTTCATTATCAATACCCCTCATCTTCTTCCATGTCTAAGACGCAGGTGCTGGAATTGGTGGTCCAGGCTCAGATCGTGCGGGAAATCGACATTCAACCATCACGTCTCATCATAAGTACTCACGGAGCTACAAGATCTACGATCACGATAACCGATCGAAGACCTAAGCCATTGACTATTAGTAAGATATGGTCACCTTCACCTTTTGTGTCGATCACAGTCCAAAAACCACATCCGGGACAATTTCAGCTCACTTTGGAGACCCAAGCCCAAATACCGGAGGGTGAGCATGATGCCAGTGTAAGCGTTGGGACTGATGATGCCGAGTATCGCGAAATCCGCATTCCCGTACTGATTGTCCGACAACGAAGCAAGCCGCTCGTAATCACGCCTGAAGAGGTGATCTTCCACCTTCAGCCGGGTCAGGTCTCTTCTCAGATAGTGCAGATCCGTTCCCTGAGCACCGATCCGGTGCGAATCGTGGAAGCTAGCTGCGATCACCCCGCCGTCCAAGTCAAGTTTCCTCAAGAGGCCAGCCGTGTTTCGGCCATCCGGATCAGTCTGTCTTCCACCGCTGCCACCACACCCGGAACCGCGTTGATCCGACTGCAATTGTTGGAGCCACGAGCTGAAACGATTCTGGTCCCGATCCGTTGGACCCTCCATCGGCCGGATCGTTGAACCGGCTCTACTGGAGGCACAATGCGAACTTTTGGAACGATTATGGGCTCCACCCTATTTCAGGATGAAAACCCGGGGGATAAGCTATGCTACCTTCATGTAGTAGAATAAGAGCGTATACACGACACCGCTTAGGAGAAAGATTGTTGCCGCAGGCAACCCCGGATGAGAACACCCCTGATCAGTCCTGAGGATTCATCTATGAGCGACCGAGGTGCCACCTCGGAAGGACCACGTTTATCTCGGGCGGCCGCGCACCGTTTGAGCTTGTATCTCCGCTGTTTGACCGCCTGGCCCTCCGAAGTCGAGAAGATTTCCAGTAGTCAGATTGCTGCCGCCGTGGGAGTGACCGATGCCCAGGTTCGACGGGATCTGGCCGCCCTGGGACACTTGGGGCAACGTGGCATCGGTTACGATCCCCGCGAGCTCACTACTGTAATTCGAGAGGCTTTGGGTACACACCGCCCCTGGCGAGTCGTTTTGGTCGGTGTGGGAAATCTGGGCCGTGCCTTGCTGCGTTATCAGGGCTTTCGTTCTCAGGGGTTTGAGATTGTCGCATTGTTTGACAACCACCCAGCCAAAGTGGGAGAATCTTTTGAGGGGCTTCTCGTCCGACCCTTGAGTGACTTGCCCACCGCCATTCATCAAGAGGGAGCGGAACTGGCCATTCTCACCGTCCCACGGGAAGCTGCCCAAAGTGTGGCCGACTGTCTGGTCCAATCCGGTATTCGGGGAATCCTCAACTTTGCCCCTGTGGTTCTTCGCCTTCCCCCTCACGTCCCCTTAGTCACGGTGGACCTGGCGATCCAATTAGAACAGCTAACCTTTCTGGTCCAACATGCCCACGAGGCCATATCCCCCTCCTTGGATGAATAACCTATGTGTAAAACTCTTGGCCGACCTCCCCATAGGACCTTCTGTTCCTCCTCTTTTCCTCCAATGATCCAGTAAGCTTCCTACCCGAAGGGTGGCTTGTACTATTATTGGAGCCTCTGAAAGATCATACCTTCTGTTCAATAGATCTGCTTCATGCAGTTGCTAGAATGGGAGGCAAAACTTGCTCAGTTCCTCTTGAGTTTTCTCAGCCGGGTTCCTATCAATAGATATAGAGAAGGACACCCCGAGGATTCTCCCAGCGGATCATGCACCTGAGAATCTCTTACCCGGTAGTGTAACGGTAGCACAAGAGATTTTGGTTCTCTTGGTCCAGGTTCGAATCCTGGCCGGGTAACTCCAAGTCATGCAAGCAACCTCCTGAGAATTAGCTCAGGCAGGCAGCTGCATCTCCAGGAGTTTCGGCAAGTCCCTCAAACTCGCCACAACAACTCTGTGACTGTACATGGTCGTAGATTACTGCCTCCAGATGCACACGGTACTGTATCTGTTACTGCACATGAACAAGCGGCCACCGACTGGGGAACAATGCGGCATAATGGGATGGTACAAGCCCGTCTGGTTGCGTATAATGACGCAAACAAAATTCTAGTTAGTCTGCTTCCGGATTGCCACTCGGCGTATAACTTTGACCAAGGCCAGTAGCTGGTAAAGGCAGACTGACTTCAGTTGGTTGGTGATTTTGGAGGGGCAGCATGAGTCAACGTCCGCAACCTTCCTATGTCACGCTGCTCACACTCTTTGCAGACCGCCTCTTTGTTGTACCCGAGTATCAACGGCTATACAGCTGGGAGAAGCAGCAGCTGGACGAACTTTTCTCAGACCTTCGCGACCTTTCCAAAAAAGCAGAAGATGAGGACCACTACATGGGTGGAATAGTTTTGCACACTCTCTCAGCTTACACAATCGGCTCTGAAAAGTACCGCCAGTGCGATGTCGTGGACGGTCAGCAACGCCTGACCACACTAATTATCTTGCTCAAGTGTATACAGTTGGAGCTGGCTGACTTGTTGGCTGACTTGTTGAAGCGGGGCGATGATCCGCAATACCTTAAGAGTATTAAGGTGACGAAAGAAGAGTTAGACAATATTAAGGTGTCGGTTAAGGTGTCGGAAAAACAGTTAACGGAAACTCTCATAAAGCCAATGGGTCAACTGCTCCTTTTGCAGCTCAATAACCCCACTCAACACATATTTGACCGATTTATTAGAGAGGGCAGAGAACCCGACAAGAATGACTTGAAAACGCAAGCAGACCGGAAGCTAGCTTCAGCCATAAGAGAATGCAAGGCTTTTGTCAACCAATGGCAGAAGGGCTTTGGGAACCCAGCCCAATCTCTGTTAGAGTTGTCACTTTTGATTAAAAATAGGCTTGGGTTCGTGGTTTTCGAGACCGTGGACGAGCGCACAGTGCATACTATATTCGAAAGTTTGAACAGTCGAGGCCGACCAGTAGACCCATTGGACAAGACCAAGACGGTGATCATGCGGGCCGTCTACCAATCAGGTGAGCCAAAGCAGGTAATCGATAATCAGATCCAAAGTCTGCAGAAACTGTGGGCTCAAATTTACGAGGAGATGGGGAAAAAGGGCTTGCCTGGAGAGCAGATTCTAAGGGTTGCAGCAACACTCAAATTCGGACCTGAGAAGGGAAAGCCCCTCTCGACAGCAAAGGCACTGAAACGAATCAATGAGCAAATAATCAATGAGCAAATTTCGAAAAATCCTTCGAGCGACCCGCCTTTCTCCGACCTGCTGCTCCGCTGTGCAGTCAAGCTTAACGAAGTCTATCGTGCACCCGAACGAGGTAAGCTTAGTGAGATTCTTCAGGCTCGACTTTTGGCAGTTGCGATCGAATTGGCAACTGATCTGGAAGATGATCAGCGGAAAAAGCTGATCGACCAATTAGAGCGTGTCACTTTTCGGATTTACGGTCTTTCTGGCAAAGATGCACGTTACCAGGTAGGCAAATATGTTGGCCTTGCGGTGGATATCTATAGGAGAAAGTTCAAAACCTACAAAGATATTATGGAAAAACTACGCGAGTTGGGCAAGGAATATCCGATCGATGAAGCAGTGAAGAACGGCCTTGCTAACAAGAGGCAGGAGGACCCTGAGATGTGCCGGTACGTCCTTTGGGAATACGAAATTGACCTGGCCCGAAAGCAAGGCGTGGTGGTACCAGAGAATGTTCGCAGAGAAATCTTCCATTCAACTGCCGAGCAGTCCATCGAACACATCTTCCCCCGAAACGTAAATGCCCAAGGCTGGGACAATAAAATCCCATCCGAGCACGTCGATCGGATCGGAAACCTGCTGCTCTTGCCAGTCAGCCTAAACAAGAAGGCTGGTGATAAACCATTTGCCAAAAAGATAAAAGTTTACAAAGACAGCAAGCTTTATATGGCGGATGAGGTACGCCAAGAAAAGGATTGGGGCTTGAAACAAATCGAGCAACGCGAGAAAAGGATCATGGACTTTGCCAAGCATCGGTGGGCCGATCTGGATCCATAACCCGGTGCTATTGGCAATTAATGTTGGTTTATGTTGGAAATGCGCTCACGATCATACTTGCCGACCGATTTTCGGAACTTGGTTAGATAAGCAGGAGGGTACCGACATGCAGGGGTGGGTGATATTGCCGCTGGTGCTGCTACTTGCAGCAAGCCCCTGCGTGGCCCAGCCCAAACGCTCAACCGTGGTGAGCATCATGGGGGAGAAGTTCTACATCAATGGCCAGCCCACGTACAAAGGCCGCGTATGGAATGGTCTGCCGATTGAGGGGCTGCTGTTCAACAGCCGCATGGTGCAGGCCATTTTCGACGACCGCAATCCGCAGACGGTGTCGCGCTGGGCCTACCCGGACACCGGAAAATGGGACCCCGACCGCAACACCACGGAATTCATCGAGATGATGCCCATGTGGCGCAAGCACGGATTGCTGGCCGTTACCATCAATTTGCAAGGAGGCAGCCCCGAAGGATATTCGAAAGCTCAGCCGTGGTACAACTCGGCGATCCTTCCCGACGGTTCGCTGGACGAAAAGTACATGGCCC
>Ga0308393_1001052_pt1 | contig 13428 bp, 10 predicted proteins | sample Hotspr2Sampleee2_FD_202364 | JGI IMG/M metagenome (GOLD analysis project Ga0308393, IMG submission 202364) | Hot spring phototrophic mat microbial communities from Mushroom Spring, Yellowstone National Park, Wyoming, United States - 20050630_ee2 ... | reverse complement strand
ATTTCTACGATTGTAGGTAGTTTGTATCCACAAGGCGACCCTCGTCGCGATAGTGCCTTCACGATTTTTTATATGGGAATTAACTTGGGGGCATTTTTAGCTCCTTTGGTGTGTGGTTATTTTGCAGAAGACCTTTTTGCTGTAAAAAAAGTAGTTGATGGCAAAACAGTGATAGAACGCTATGCTTTTGAATATGGTTTTTTGGCGGCAGGTGTGGGAATGTTGATTGGACAAATCGTTTTCAATTCAATGGCTCAAAGATTTTTGGGCGATATTGGCAAGTCTGTCAAGAAAATGAGTGTAGAAGAGCAAGCCGAACATAACAAACCGCTCACCCCCGAAGAACGCGACCGTATGGCTGTAATTTTGGTAATTATGACTTTTACCGTGTTCTTTTGGACTGGTTTCGAGCAGGCGGGCAGTTCGCTTACGCTCTATACCGATAGCTATATCAACAGACAAGTAGGCAGTTTCACTATTCCTACCTCGTGGTTTCAGTCTGTCAATCCTTTATTTATTGTTGCTTTGGGACCTATTTTTGCAAGTCTGTGGCTCAATTTAGCTAAAAGAGGTAAAGATTTGAGTATTCCTATAAAAATGAGTTTGGGAATGATACTGCTGGGCGTAGGTTTTTTCTTTATGGTGGGGGCGGTGCTTGAGCGTGGCGGAAATGTTGAAGATACCACTATCAAAGCAGGTTTGCATTGGCTCGTACTTACTTATTTGTTTCATACCATTGGCGAGCTATGCCTTTCTCCCATTGGGCTTTCAATGGTTACGCGTCTTGCTCCCGTGAAATTGGCTTCTATGCTAATGGGCGTATGGTTTCTGTCTCCTTTTTTGGCTCAAATTGTGGGAGGTTATATCGCCAGTTATGTAGAAAGATTAGGTGCTTTAGAAATTTTTGCGGCTATCGGAGGTTTTGCTATTCTAGCAGGTTTGGTGCTGTTTGCCCTTGCTCGCAAGTTGGTAGTAATGATGCACGGTAGAGGGTAAAAAAACTTTACCTTTCCTGTACATTTCGGCGGTTCGGCAAGCTCACAGACTTCTTCGCTTAATGAACACGTCAACGTACAGGAAAGTGTAAAGTCACTTGTTTTTGAGTAAGTGATTAGACACAAGAGACAAGAGGCAAGAGACAAGACAAAAAATTGTCTATCAGTATTTTGTCTCAGTAAAAGTGTCCTTTTAATTTTGTGGAACTACTTATAAAAAATAAAAACGTTGAAATAGAAAGAAGTAGCGAAATAGCCTTATCTTGTTTCATTTCACTTTCTCGGCAGGATTACCGAAAACCGTTTCATTCGCCTCAACGCTACGTATCACAACCGAGCCAGCTCCGATACGAGCATTTTTGCCAACGCTCACTCCCGAAACTATCACCGCCCCTGTCCCAACAAAAACTCCGTCGGCTATGGTTACGTTATCGCCAATGACTGCCCCTGCTCCAATATGCACAAAATCACCTATCTTCGTGTTGTAATCTACGATAGCTCCCGCCCTGATGATATTGTGATGTCCGATATGCACGCCTGCATTGAGCGTTGCTCTTGCGTCGAGCAAGTTGCCATGTCCTAAGTAACAATCTACCTGCGAAATAATTGCCTCAGCGTGAATAGCATTGATAGGCATTACTTTTCGCCTTTCGTTAAGCATCTCAACAAGTTTTTTACGAAGTTTGGTATCGTCGGTAGCTACGAAAGCCTCGCATTTTTGTCCTATCAGTTTGAGAAAGCCGTCGTCATCGGTACTTCCCAAGATACTTACAAAACCGATTTCTTGCCTGTGCAGTTTTTCGTCATCATCAAGAAAACCATACACATCAATCTTGTGGCTTTGGAAAATTTCTAAGGCAATTTTGCCCAAGTTTTTTGCTCCTAAAATCATTACAGGTTTATCCATTTGCAAATAGTTTTATTGTCGTTTGAAAATTGCTACAAAAGGTGTTTCTGTAAAAAGAAAATAATTTTTTGGAATTTCTACAACATTGTTTTTTTCCAAAATAATCCAATCGTAAGGTTTGGCTTTGTGGCTGTAATCAATTTGTAAGCCTTTGCAGTCTTGCAGATTGTAAAAAGCAAGCAAGTTCTGATAAATCAAATCGTTGCTGAAAATTTTATCGCCCTTTGCGAAAGGCAAAGTAGGATACACTTTTGTAAAATCAACATATCCGTCGTTTGAGGTTTTGTTTATTTGGTAAAATTGCACAAAGATTTCTCCCAAAATTAGCAATATCATCAAAACATTTGCATATTTTTTCAGCACTCGGCTTGCCGAAACAACCAAAAGCACCCAACTGAACGCCAAGCCCAACCAAATTCGCTCAGGAAGTAATTTTTGTTGCACAAATATTATCAACAAAGCCACCAAAGGCATTGCGGCAAGCAAAAAAGTTTTCTTATCATTTTTTTGCAACAAAAATCCTACTACCGAAACTCCCACAATTCCCCAAAAAAGGACATACATATTTTCTATACCTACCCAAAAATCGCCAAAATTAGTGAAATATTCGTACTTTTTTGTCGCAAATGCTTGCTTGGCAAACTGTTGCCAACTTTCCGAAAATAAATTTTCTTTGCCATTGAGCAAAAAAACAGGCAAATAAAGCAAGGAAACAAATAAAATCGTTAGAAGATGAATTTTTAGTAATACAAAAATTTTTTGATAATTTGGTAGAGACAAAATCAAACTCAAAAATCCCATTGCCAAAAAATAATACAAATACGTAGGAATAGCATAAAACCCTGCCACACTGAAAGTTATAAATAAAGCACGGTCGCTTGCTTTTGAAGAATTTTCAAGGATTTTTGATAAAAAAATGAGAGCAAGCCACAAAAATAGCATTTGGAGCAGATAGCCTCGCCCCATTGTGCTGTACGCTTGCACAGGCGAGAGCAAAGCAAAATTCAAAAAAACTAATAAAGCCGCTGAAAATGAATATTTTATCAAAAAAAATCTAAAAACTAAAATCTGTAAAATCAGAAAACTCAAAAAACTTGGCAGTCGCATTGACCAAATTTTATTTGGCAAAAAATCCCAAAAAGCTACACACAAATTGTAAAAAATATGATTGTTGGGATTGGGATAATACAAAGCCGAAACCAAAAAGCCTTTTGAAGAAAAATGTACGTAACCGAACGCCTCGTCGATGTGTGGAATTTTATGATGCAGTCGGAAAAGTGTGTAGCCATTTATCAAGCAAAAAATAAGCCCGAATGTAAAAAATTCGGTTTTAGAAAGGCTTTGAAAAGGTTTTAAACAGGTTTTAAAATGCGTTTGAAGGTAATTTAAAAAATTAACAAAAAACGCTGAAAGTCTTTTTCGTTGCCAAAAAAGTAGTAGAGCCGAAGCTAAAACAACAAAACTAATGAAAATCTGAACGAATAGATATTGGTTGGGTGTGAGTAAATTGTTTTTGAGTTTTTTAGCTTGAATGTTATCTAATTGGTATGTTTCAATTATCAGATTTTGCCAAAAATCAACATTTTTTTGCCAAAGCCAAAATAAAAAAATAGCAACAGATAAGAAAAAAACAAATAAAATTTTGTTCATTTTTTAAGTTATGGGTTCAAAAAAATGAGCAATTTTTGCAAACTGCTCATTTTGTAGGATTTTAATTTTGTTGCTAAACTTCCAACATTTTGGCGATTGTGGCTTTGGGTACGACACCTACTTGTTTTCCTACCACCTGTCCGTTTTTGAAGACAAGCAAAGTGGGAATACTGCGAATACCAAACTGACTGGTAACGTTAGGGTTAGCATCTACATTGAGTTTGCCAATGATGGCTTTTCCGTCCATTTCTTCGGCAAGTTCTTCAACGGTAGGTCCGAGCATCAGGCAAGGTCCGCACCATTCAGCCCAAAAATCTACCAAAACGGGTTTGTCCGAATTGATAATCTCTTGAAAGTTAGCGTCTGTGATTTCTACGGTTTTTTTTCCCATTATTGTACGGTTTGATTTTTTTGAAAATTTTTACAACATTACAATTTTCTACGAATTTAAGTTCCATTTCAGGGAGGTAATTAAACCTTTTTCTCGGCTTTGCATCAAAGTTATAGTTTTAAGAAAATAAGTGATTAGACACAAGAGACAAGAGGCAAGAGACAAGACAAAAAATTGTCTATCAGTATTTTGCCCCAGTAAAAGTGTCCTTTTAATTTTGTGGAACTACTTATTCATTCACCAAAAAATTCAAAAACGATGAAAAAGAAAATTTTAATTGCAACGATTGCCCTGTTGGTATAACCAAAACAAACTGATTTCTCTGCCCCAATCCCTTTAGCTGTGGCTGACTTCCAGCTCTACAAAAGGGAAAGGGGCTTTTTTTGGGGTCGTAGCTTAGAGGTTTTCTACAAACTACCTTTGATTGAGTATGAAAAAGTTTCAGGTTTGTATAAACAAATTCACGAAAAATCTTTAATTTGCGAAGAAAAAACAATGAAGAAAACCTTTCTCATTTTACTTTTTTGCGTGCTTGCGGGCAATCTTTCAGCACAGCAGTTTCGCCCTGTGATAGTGATACACGGCGGGGCGGGGGTCATTCGCAAGTCGGATATGACAGCCGAAAAAGAGCAAGCCTATCGCCAAGAATTACAAAAGGCACTGGAAACAGGCTACGCTATCTTGGAAAAGGGAGGTAGTAGTTTAGATGCCGTAGAAAAAGCTATTCAGATTTTGGAGGAGTCGCCTTTGTTTAATGCGGGCAGGGGTTGCGTACTCACCAACGAAGGCAAACCTGAATTAGATGCCTCTATTATGAACGGACAAAACTTGGCAGCAGGGGCGGTAGCAGGTGTTGATGAAATCAAAAGCCCTATCAGTGCGGCTCGTGCCGTAATGGAGCATTCCGAACACGTGATGATGATAGGCAATGGTGCCGAACGTTTTGCCAAAAGCAAAGGACTACAAATGGTGAAACCGAGCTATTTTATTATCGAAAAACGCTCCGAACAACTCAAAAATATCAAGAAAAAAGAAAAGGAAAAAGATACCAAATCTTTTGAAGAAACGAACCCTGATAGGAAATTCGGCACCGTAGGTTGTGTTGCTCTTGATAGGAACGGCAATTTAGCCGCAGGTACTTCTACGGGAGGAATGATGAACAAACGCTACGGCAGAGTAGGCGACTCGCCTATTATTGGGGCAGGCACGTATGCCGATAACCAAGGTTGTGCCGTTTCGGCAACAGGACACGGAGAATATTTTATTCGTTCGGTAGTAGCTTTTAGGGTAAATGCCCTTATGCAAATGCAAAAAATAACCTTGCAAGAAGCCGCCCAAGAAGCTATCAATTTTATGGCTAAATTAGGCGGTACAGGTGGAATCATCGCCTTAGATAGGCAAGGAAATATCGCTATGCCTTTCAACACCGAGGGAATGTACAGAGGCTACATTGATGCCAATAAAAAAATGGAAATCAGCATGTACAAAGAACAATGAACAGTTATCAGTTATCAGTTATCAGTTATCAATGAACAATGAACAATGGTTACTGATACCTGTTCATTGCTCATTGATAATTGAAAATCAAATGTGCATAGCTCTGTTAGCAGTAGCGGCAAGGCAGGCTTCTTTCACGGCTTCCATATAGGTGGGGTGAGCGTGGCTTTGGCGAGCAATATCTTCGGCTGAGGCTCTAAATTCCATTGCTGTAACGCCTACGGCTATCATATCGGCGGCTCTTGCCCCTATGATGTGCATCCCCAAAATCTCGTCAGTATCTTTGTGGGCAAGCACTTTTACAAGACCGTCGATATCCATACTGGCTCTGGCTCTGCCTAAGGCTCGGTACGGAAACTGCCCTACTTTGTAAGGAATACCTTTTTGTTTGAGTTCTTCTTCGGTGTAACCAACGCCAGCCACTTCGGGCCAAGTATAAACTACATTCGGAATGAGCAAGTAATTGATATGCGGCTTCTGCCCTGCGATGGTTTCAGCTACAAAAATTCCTTCTTCTTCGGCTTTATGAGCAAGCATGGCTCCTGCCACTACATCGCCAATCGCATAAACGCCTTTTACGGCTGTTTCTAAATGTTTATCCACAGGAATTCTGCCTCTTTCATCAGTTTTTAAACCAATATTTTCTAAACCCAGACCTTCGGTATAGGGTTTTCTGCCAATAGAAATCAGGCAGTATTCGGCTCTAAATTCTTGGCTTTCGCCTTTGGCGTTATCGGCTTTTACAACTACTTCTTTGCCTGTGTTTTCAACAGAAGTAACTTTATGATTGAAGTAAAAATCAATTCCCAACTTTTTGGTAGCTTTGAAAAGTTCTTTGCCCATCGTGCTGTCCATGGTGGGTATCATAGAAGAGGCATACTCAATCATCGTTACTTGCGTGCCTATCCGAGCATAGACCGAGCCGAGTTCAGCCCCTATGACGCCTGCCCCGATGACAATCATTGACTTAGGTTGTTTTTCTAAACTCAACGCTTCGGTAGAGGTGATGATGCGTTTTTTGTCAATGGTAACATTTGGCAAAGTGGCAGGTTTTGAGCCTGTGGCGATGATGATGTTTTTACCTGTGATTTGTTCGCTTGTGCCATCGGCTTTGGTGATTTTGATAGTATTTTTATCTACAAAAGAACCAACTCCTGTAAAGACCGTAATTTTATTTTTATCCATCAAGAATTTAACGCCATCGCAGGTGGTTTTGACAACATCGGCTTTTCGCTGTATCATTTGCTTGAAATCTATTTCTAAACCTTTGATTTTGATGCCGTGTTGGGCGAAGGTATGCTTAGCGTTGTAGTAGTGTTCGGAAGAGTCTAAAAGTGCTTTTGAAGGAATGCAACCTACGTTGAGGCAAGTACCTCCGAGTGTATGGTATTTTTCTATCAGGGCTGTTTTCAAGCCCAATTGAGCGGCACGAATAGCGGCAACGTATCCTCCAGGTCCCGAGCCGATTACGATTACATCATATTGCATAACTGATTGATTTTTGGGATAATTGATGGTTTATTTTCTTTTTGCTTTCTTATCTATAAAAATTTTCTAAGGCATTTTTTACAAAAATAATACATAAAAACGTAAAAGCAAGTATTTTTGTACAACAAAAAGTACAAAAATTTCGTAAAACTTCATAGACTGCGGCTATGAAAATCAAAGAAACGTTATCCTCTTGGCTTACGCACCGTTATGAAATATTGGTGCGAGATGAAGAGAATTTTGAAGAAAAACACAGTTTTTCGTATAGCCACGCAAAAGCCTTAGTATGGATTACGCCTATCTTGATAGCTTTTTTGCTTCTTGGCTGGTGGATAGGTAAGGCAACAGGTAGAGTAGAACAAAAATCTAGTACCCAAGAAATAGAACTGAAAAAAAAGGTGTTGGTTTTATCTACTACAGTTGACTCTTTGACAGAAGTAACAGACCAATATCAGCGTTATTACGAAAATTTCAGAAAAGTAATGGAAGGTGATGTAAAAGATTTCAGACAAGATACCTCTAAAATTGCAAGAAATGCTATTATTCAAACAGATACAATTAAAGATTACATCACTCCTGCCGACCTAAACTTACGGAAAGAATATGAAGCAATGAATATCAGTCTGAACGAGGCTAATGGCAACAAGAATACAGATGCCAATTTGCAAGATATTTCTTTTTTTCCACCTATAAAAGGTATTGTTACAGAAAAATTTGATGCTAAAACCAAGCATCTGGGGGTTGATTTAGTTGCTCAAGCTAACGAGCCGATAAAAGCCATAGCCGACGGCACCGTCGTTTTTGCTTCTTGGACAGAAGATACAGGCAACGTGATAGGCATACAGCATCAAGGTAATATCGTTAGTTTTTACAAGCATAATGCCGCCTTACTCAAAAAACAAGGCGATTTTGTAAGAGCAGGTGACGTGATAGCTATTATTGGCAATACAGGCAGGCTGTCATCAGGTCCGCATCTGCATTTTGAAATTTGGTACAAAGGAAATGCAATAAATCCTGAAAAATTTATTTCTTTCTGATAATTTTTTGTATATTGCTTTCGTTTTCTATACACAAAAAAATTTGCAATTCTTTGAAATACAATCATTAGCTAAAAAATCTAACAGCTTAATAGTCAGCGTATTATCATTCACTAACCTAATAAATTCTGATTTATGGCATCAATATTTGGAGGAAGTACCCCGAAAGATAGTAACAGCAAACAGCAGGATGTAGATAAAATTTCCAATGCAAGTACCAATATCGGTAAAGGAGCAACTTTGCAAGGAAACATCGATACCTTTGGGAATGTAAGAGTTGATGGCAAATTCATCGGCGATATTCGTAGCAAATCCAAAGTGGTTACGGGTAATGCTTCGGTGGTTGAAGGTTCTATCACGGCTCAAAATGCAGAAATTGAAGGCGAAGTGAAAGGCTCTTTGGAAATAGCAGAATTACTTGTGCTAAAATCAACAGCGATTATTCATGGCGATATACTCACTACCAAAATGGTGGTAGAAGCAGGAGCTATCTTCAATGGAAAATGCCAAATGGGAGATGTTGAGCAAATCAAAAAAATGATGGGAAAAATAGAAACTCCAAAAGAAGATAAAACAAACTCTCTAACCAATACAACAAGTGTAGCAAAAGAAGAAAAAACAGGTGGTTCGGTTTTTAGCGATTTGAAAATATAACTTTCTATCCAAATCCTTTCCGAAGGAGGATTTTTGGCTTAGATATTTCTACTCAACATAATACTGACTGCCACACCAAAGGCAATGCCCGAAAGGAAGGTTGTCCAAGTGAATGGTTTGGTACGAAAAATATTGATAGATATAAAAGTCATAGTCAAAAGGCAAAGTATAATCACTATTTGTCCCAGTTCAATGCCTACATTGAAGGCAAAAAGTGGCAAAACGATACTTTCCGAAGATTGTTTTGCCGTACCAAACCATTCCTCACGATTGCTTGTGAGCAATGCTGAGAGTTGATTGGAAAAAGCCCCCCCATGAACTAAACCGAAAAAACAAGCTACCGTGTAATTTAACCACATTTTTATACTTGCCTTAGGACGCATATTCAGCAGAGCTGTAACGATTATACTTATAGGTATGAGCCAATTTTCAACTAAATCTACATCAATACGAAGCACTTTGAGCGTAACCAAAGCCAAGGTAATAGAATGCCCGAGTGTAAAGGCAGTAGCCAATAGCAGTATTTTTTTCCACTCTGCCCACGTATAAGCGGCACAAAGAGCCACCAAAAACAAGATATGGTCTTGGGCATCAATACCTACAATATGGTGAAAACCTATTTTTAGCCAAAAAAAGAATTGCTCCATTGTTGCTAATTTTTTGTATTTTAGAAAGATTTTTCCATTTACCAAAATTATTTTAAGTGATTAGACACAAGAGACAAGAGGCAAGAGACAAGACAAAAAATTGTCTATCAGTATTTTGCCTCAGTAAAAGTGTCCTTTTAATTTTGTGGAACTACTTATAAAAGCAAATAAGGGAATTTTTTGTTATTTTTTTTCATTTTCGCTTGTATTTTCTATATTTAGCCTTTAAAATTTTCTCATAAAATCTAATTTGCTTTTATGCTTGCTGTAATTGCTCGCTTCCTTCGTTTTTTCAAGATAAACTTAAACTCGTTTCGTAATCGTATTATTCTAAGCATTGTGTTTGTAGGTTTGCTGATGATTGCTTTCGCCTACTTGCTTATTGGAAGAATGGTACAGATTACTCGCCAGAATGAGGCAATCGCTACGGTATATCAACCCGTGAAAGTATATGCTTTTGCGTGCTTTCAGCATATCAATCAGACCATATCGGCTCTGCAAACCAGCGTGTATGCCAACAACCAACAAATAAGCAGACGTATCAATGAGGAAATCAATGATATGTGGCAAAAAAAGGCACTCGTCTATTACGACTCACTAAAATTGGTAATAAGCAAACGTAGCGAACCTGAGTTGCTTGTTACCTACGAGGCGATTACCGATAGAGTTGATAGACTGAACAAATTGATTAAAGAGGCTACCAGCATCAATAACGAAGAAAATAGAGCCCCTCTCTACCTTTCCGATAAGCAAGACTACACAGATACAACGGGTTTGGTACGTTCCAACAGAGCTGTTACTATCTACAACGATAAATTAGCTTTCCTGCTTACCAATGAAATCACAAGAATACAAAAAGAATTGAACGTATATTTTGAGCAACTTCTCAGCTACAACAACAAAGCTACTGCGAATTTAAGCACTGATATCAACACCGAAAATAATCTATTTACTGCCTTACAAATTTCAGCTTTCTTGATAGCGGCGGTATTGCTCACCTCTTTGGTGTTTTTGCTGAATAGGTACATTATGCAAAATATAGAAAAAATAAATAAGCAGACGGAATATTTAGCCGAAGGAAATTTGCCTCCTCCTATTACTACCGATGTAATAGAGTTAGACCCTATCACAAAAAATCTTAATATTCTATCCAAAAATTTACAAAACCTCAAAAAATTTGCTCTGAATGTACAAGAAGGCAGATTTGAGGTGCTTGGTGATATATTTGGTGGAAAAGGAGATTTTGGAGAGGCTATTGCTCAAATGCGTGAAGGACTTTTACAGGTCTCAAAAGAAGAAGAAATACGTACCTGGCGAAATGCAGGTCTTGCTAAATTTAGCGAAATTTTGCGTAGAGAAAGTAATGATTTGGAAAAACTCTCCCAACAACTGATTGGTGAGTTAGTAAAATATGTAGGTGCTAATCAGGGAGGAATATTTATCGTAAATGATGAAACAACCGACCAAGAACCTTTCTTAGAGCTTATTTCGGCTTATGCCTATAACAAAAAGAAATTCATAGAGAAAAAAGTAATGCGTGGGCAAGGTTTGGTAGGAAGAGCTTGGGTAGAAGGTTTGCCTATCTATCTAAGCGAAGTTCCTAACGACTATATTGAAATCCGTACAGGCTTGGGTGGGGCAAATCCGAGATTTATCTTTATCGTTCCTCTGAAAGTAAATGAAGAAGTGCAGGGAGTTTTAGAAATAGCCTCTTTTCACGAATTTGAAGAATACAAGCAAGAGTTTATTAAGCAAATTGCCGATAGTGTTGCTTCTACGTTTGCAAGTACCAAAGTAAACCGAAGAACCAAAATACTCTTGGAAGAGTCGCAAAGAATTACGCAACGTATGCGTGAGCAAGAAGAAGAGCTTCGCCAAAATATAGAAGAACTGCAAGCCACCCAAGAAGAAATGCAACGCAACCAAAGAGACCTTGCCGAAAAAGAAGGTAATATGCGTGCCTTGCTCGATAACGCCTCCGATGCGATTATGGCTTTTAACCATAAGCTAAAAATTACGGTTATCAACAAAGCTATGAAAAATCTTTACGAGTCCATAGGAGTGTATTTAGATGTAGGTAGAACCATAGAAGATGCCTTTCCCGGAAGAACGTGGGAGCAAATGAATAAAGAATTTCAACGGGTACTTTCGGGGGAGCGTTTCGTTACCGAAGCTGACGTAGTGATTAGGGGCGTTACGTATTATTACAAAATCCTTTACAACCCAATCTACAACGAAAGACAACGCGTAGTGGGAGCATCTGTATTTATTTCTGACATTACACAAGAACGCACCGCCCAAATGGAACTTAAAATCAAAGAAGCTAATCTCCAATCGCTCATCAATAACACCGAAGACTCCATTATGGCGATTGACAAGAACTACAACCTTTTGGTATTTAATGAAACTTTCAAGAAAAGACGAAAAGAGTATAATTTTAAAGAAGGAGATAATATTTTCACTACTATTCCTGAACATCTGCACGAAGAATGGAAAAAGTATTACGATAGAGCCTTAGCAGGCGAACGTTTTGAAAAAGTTATCAAAAGAGACTTAGGAAACAAAAAAATTCAGTATCGCGAACATTCTTTCAATCCTATTTTCAACGAGCAAGGCGAGGTAATAGGTGTCTCGGTTTTTGCCAAAGACATCACAGAAGCCAAACTCGCCGAAGCCGAAAACCAGAGAATTATGGCTACCCTCTTTGAGCGACAAAGACAAGATAAAAAACGCATCGAAGAACTTGAAAGAGAACTCAAAAATCTTTTAGCCGAAAAACAATAAACTTTTTGCTTCATTCTTTTACCACTGCTCGGTAATATTGGCGGGTTTTTTGTTCCAATATTTTTTCGTAATTTCTGAGTAACTCTTGCAGGATATTTTCTTTGTAATAAAGCACCGTAAGCACTTGTAAGGCTGTTTCTTGTCTAATCTCAAATTCATCTACCAAAGATTGTGTGATTTTTTTTATTTTTTCTTCCTTGAAATCGGTGCAAATACTTAGCGAAACTGCCGAACTCTGCATAAGATTGATTTTGGCATTACATTGCGTAAAAGTATGCAAAATTTTACTTAGGTTTTCTTCGGTAATAAAAGCCAAATCCCTCACAAGAAAATGCAGAAGCACTTGATTAGGCTTAAAAATAATAGTAGGTGTTTCCTGCGGACTGGCAATGCCATCAATACAAGTGCCTTCTTTGTGTGGTTCTAAGAAAGATTTTACGTACAAAGGAATATTTTTGTTTGCAAGGGGTTTGATAGTTTTTGGGTGAATTACGTTTGCTCCGTAGAAGGTCATTTCGGCGGCTTCTCGGTAGGAGAGCGTTTCGTAGAGTTGGGTATCGGCAATTTTTTTTGGGTCGGCATTGAGTACGCCTGCTACATCTTTCCAAATCGTAACTTTTTGAGCATCAAGCGAATAGGCAAAAATAGAAGCCGAATAATCAGAGCCTTCACGCCCCAGCGTAGTAGTTTTGTTTCCCAAAGTGCCACCTAAAAAACCTTGTGTAACGATAATTTTTTCGTTGAGAATGGGCAACAACTCTCTTTTTACGAGTTGGGTAGTCCAGTCCAAATCTACTTTGGCTTCTTGCCAAGTGGTATCGGTTTTGATGAAATTGCGTGCATCAATCCATTCGTTTTCAATATTTTCAGAAAGCAAATATTGGCTTACAATTTGCGTTGAAATTAGCTCACCGAAACTGATGACTTGGTCGTAACTTTCGTCAAATTTATCGGCTTGCACTTTTTTGAGTAATGCCGCTTCTAACTGCAGAAAATAATAGTCTAATGTACTAAAAGCGATGTGTTTTTCGGGAAAAAGTTTTTGGCAAATGCTGAAATGATATTCATACAAACAGCTTAATTCTTCTTTCCAGTCTTGTTTATCAAGGAATTTTTGGAAAATTTTTTCTAAATGGTTCGTAGTTTTACCCATAGCCGAAACCACTACCAAAAGTTGTTTGGTATCGCCAAAGTTTTTGATGATATGGGCAACATTTTTCACGGCATCGGCATCTTTTACCGAAGCCCCTCCGAATTTGAATACTTGCATTGTTCTCTTGTTAATTTTCTCCTTTTTCCTTACTCCTTACTCTTTTCTCTTTTCTCTTTTCTCTTTTCTCTTTTCTCTTTTCTCTTTTCTCTTTTCTCTTTTCTCTTT
>Ga0308393_1001051_pt1 | contig 13432 bp, 16 predicted proteins | sample Hotspr2Sampleee2_FD_202364 | JGI IMG/M metagenome (GOLD analysis project Ga0308393, IMG submission 202364) | Hot spring phototrophic mat microbial communities from Mushroom Spring, Yellowstone National Park, Wyoming, United States - 20050630_ee2 ... | reverse complement strand
CCAGGTAGCCGCTGGCGGGGCCATAGGTCGTAAAGCGAGGCGCGTGGAGGAAGGCATTGACGGGGGCGGGCGCGGCCAGCCGTCACAAGGGCGTCACGCGGCGCATACGCTTTACGCGGCGAAACGGGCGGGGGGAGGAGCCTGGCCCGGTGCGACGACCGGCCAGGCGCCGGTTCAACCCGCCTGGGCGTGCAATTTCTCGCGAATGCTCAACACCTCGCTGCGCAGGCGATTATCGGTGGTCATCTCCTCGGCGACCTTTTCGCAGGCATACATGACCGTGGTATGGTCGCGACCGCCGAGCATATTGCCGATATCCACCAGGCTCGCCTCCGTCTCTTCGCGAAGCAGGTACATAGCGACGTGGCGCGGCACGACAACATTCCGCGAGCGCCCGCGACCGGTCAGCGCGCGCACATCGATGCCATAATGCTGGCTCACGGCCTGGATAATCGTATCGGCGGTGATGCGGCGGCGGCGCGTATTGCCAAGCAGATCGGCGAGGGCCTGGGTCGCCACCTCGACACTGATAGGCAGGCTATGCATATCGGCGTAGGCAGCGACACGGTTCAGACTACCCTCAAGCTCACGGATGTTGCTCTGCACCTTATGGGCCAGGAAATCAATCACCTCATCAGGCACAAAGACATGCATCTGATCGGCCTTGGCCCGCAGGATGGCCGTGCGCGTCTCCAGGTCCGGCGGCTGCACATCGGCAATCAGGCCCCACTCGAAGCGCGAGCGCAGGCGTTCTTCCAGGGTAAGGATGGCCTTGGGCGGCTTATCGGAACTGATGACAATATGCTTGGCGGCGGAGTGGAGCGCGTTGAAGGTATGGAAAAACTCCTCCTGGGTGGACTCCTTGCCGGCGATGAACTGAATATCATCGACCAGCAACACATCAATGTTCCGATAGCGCATGCGGAACTCGTCGGTCTGTTGCCGGCGGATGGCATTAATCAAATCATTGGTAAACTTCTCCGAGGAAACATAGAGCACATTGATCTCGGGATCGCGATCGAGCACATAATTCCCGATCGCGTGGAGCAGGTGCGTCTTTCCGAGGCCCACACCGCCATAGAGGAAGAGGGGGTTGTAGGCCTGGCCCGGCTTATCGGCGACGGACAGACAGGCGGCGTGGGCCAGCCGGTTGCTCGACCCGACGATAAAGCGCGAGAAGGTGTACTTCGGGTTCAGCATCCCCGAGCGCAGCGCACTGGAGAGTTCCAATTGCACGGCCCGCTCGCTACCGAGACAACTATCTTCGTCGGTTGCGGCGATGGCAGTGGTTGGGGCAGGGCCTTCTCCCCGGGCAGATGGGGGTGCGCCACTGGCGATCACCACCCGCACCTGCACCGGATAGCCGACCACATCGCCGAGGGAGCGTCGCACCGGTATCAGGAAGCGCGACTCCAGTCCCTCCTTGTGGAAGGGCGACGTCGTGCCGACGGTGGCCAGGCCCCCATCAAGGGCGAGCAGGCTCGTCCCGCGCAGCCAGGTATCGAACTCCTGGCGCGAAGTCTGCAGTTGTATCGTGCCCAGTGCTGCTTGCCAGATCTGGTTTAAGTTCACGTGCGCCTCCCTGGCACTGGCCACAGGAATCCCCAACACGCGGCGCGCCGCGCGTCGTTGCAGGGTGATTCTGAGATACGGGCCGGACACTTCAGCGGACAGGTTGTGGGGACCGCTGGTGGTACAAGTTGAGTGTGGACGAGATCATACTCCAAACTCTCCAATTTTTCAAGCAACATAATGTGCGATTCTATAAATCCTACTTATAGTTATGAACGTTGGTATAGCAACGTTTCTTTCTATTCTGGCGCGCTATTCTGTGCTTTATGTTGACAACCTTTTCCCAACCATGTGGATAACCTGGCCATGTGTCATCCCTTTCTCCGTGTCCGGGCCGTCTGGAGCGGCACAGGGTGCGGCGCCGGCGGCTTCACCGGCATTGTGGATAACCTGGCCCTGGTTGTGGAGAACGTGTGGGTGGATGTGGGTAGTTTGCCTGCCATTTCCCGTCCTGACAGGGGCGTCCGTCCCGGCTATGCCTCGACGGAAGCGTCCGCATCGCCGGCTGCCTCCGAGGCTGCCGGCGGATCGATGGGGGGCAGGTCGGCCAGGCTGGTCAGGCCGAACTGCTGGAGGAAGGCCGGGGTGGTGGCGTAGAGGATGGGTCGGCCTACGCTTTCGAGGCGACCAGCTTCGCAGATCAGGTCGCGGGCCAGCAAGGCCCGCAGCGCGCCGCTACTATCGACGCCGCGGATGGCCTCGATCTGGGCCCGTGTTACCGGCTGGCGGTAGGCGATAATGGCCAGCACCTCCAGAGCGGCGCTGGAGAGGCGCCCGCTGGCCTGGACGCCAAGGAAGCGTCCCACGACCCGCGCCGCCTCCGGGGCGCTCACGAGCTGGGCCAGTTCGCCGTGTCGCTGCACCCGCACCCCGCGCTCGCGGCACTGGCGGGCCAGTTGATCGAGGGCCGCTTCCACCGCGTCGGCGGGCGCTTCGAGGGTGCGCGCAAGCTGGGCCACCGTGACGGGTTCGCCGGCGATGAAGAGCAGGCTCTCCACCAGTTGCACCAGGCCTGGCGTGACCGAAGGGGGTGGCAGGTGGGGCAGGGGCGGCTGCGCATCGGGTTCGGGATCGCTCATGCCTCGCTTCGTCCGCTGGAAGGGTGCTCCTGACCGTCGCGCCGCCACAACCGTGGACGCGCCGGCACGCCAGTATACCAGAATCGGCCCGGGGCCATGTTTGCCGCCCTGCCCGGGGGCAGGGCGGAGTATGATATCATACAGCAGCCGCTAAAAGGAAAGGATCGCAGCCTATGGCAGCGCGCCGCCGCGGGCTTACCCGACGCCAGGTGATTGCTGGCTTCTTCATTGCGCTCGGCCTGCTCCTGGTCGTCACCAACATCGCCAGGATCGGCGAGGCGGACCCCACCATCTCGAAACTGGCCTTCGGGGTGCCCGGCCCGGTGGTCGCGGCGCCGACGGCCCTCTCCCTGACGCTCATCGGCGGCGTCTTCTTTGCCAGCGGCGCGCTGGCGCTTGTCCCTGCGGCATCCCGTTTCGCCACCTGGCTGATGTGGGCCTCAGCCGTGCTGATCTTTCCCGCTGTGTTGATCTGGGCCGCCGCGGGGAAACAGACCAACGCCATGACCATGATCAGCGAGACGCTGCGGCTGGGCACGCCGATCGCCCTGGGGGCCATGGCCGGCATCTGGGCCGAACGCAGCGGGGTCATCAACATCGCCATCGAGGGCATGATGCTCAGCGGCGCCGCGTTCGGTTTCGCCGCGTTTGCGTTCACCGGCAACATCTGGGTGGGCGTGCTGGCGGCGGTCCTCGTCGGCGGGTGCATGGCGCTCATTCACGCCACGCTCGCCATCCAGTTCAAGACCGACCAGATCATCAGCGGCACGGTGATCAACATTCTGGCCATCGGGGTCACCGGCTACCTACGGCGACAGTTCATCGTTGACTCCGGCGGGGGACGGGTAACGCTCCCGCAGACGCCTATTCCGCTGCTGAGCGACATTCCGATCCTTGGCCCGGCCCTGTTCAACGGCAAGCCGATCTTCTACGCCATGGTAGCGCTGGTGGTGTTGACCCACCTGGCGCTCTTCTTCACCCGCTGGGGCCTGCGCACGCGCGCGGTGGGCGAGAACCCCCGCGCAGCCGACACGGTGGGCATCAATGTGTACCGGGTGCGTTACACCGACGTGCTGATCAGCGGGATGATCGCCGGTCTTGGGGGAGCCTGGTTCTCGCTCGAGACGGTGGGCAACTTCGACGATGGGATGACCGCCGGCAAGGGCTTCATCGCCCTGGCGGCGATGATTTTCGGCAAGTGGATGCCATTCGGCGCCTTTGGCGGGGCGATGCTCTTTGGCTATTGTGAGGCCCTGCAGACTCGTTTGCAGATCCTCAAGGTTGAGCTTGGCGGAGTGCCGGTGCCGGTGCAGTTCTTGCAGATCCTGCCCTACGTGGCCACAATGGTCGTGCTGGCGGGCCTGATCGGCCGCGCGGTCGGCCCGGCGGCAGCGGGCAAGCCTTATGAGAAGTGAAGTGTTGTCGAGAGGGCGTGGTTCTGCCCCGCTCTCTCACCGGGTGAGGAGATGGGGAAACCTGGTTTCCCCATCTCCCTGCTTGAGGGCTTTGCCCTCCCTCATCCTCCCACCGGGTAAGGAGATGGGGAAACCCGGTTTCCCCATCCCCCTGCGCAGGGGCCAGGTCCTCCCAAACCCTCCTGCGGGCGGGGTATGGGGGAACATGGTTCCCCCATATTCACACCAGGCCTTCGGCTTCAAGCCAACTCTGCACGTCGCTGTCGCTGGGCGAGGGATTGCCGCCGGGGATGTAACGGTAGCGACCACCGTAGCCCTCCATGACCTGGTCGCGCAAGGCGGCTGCTTCGGGTGTGTCTTCGGTATCCGGCACGCGTACCACCGCCCCTGTTTCGAGATCGAGATAGTAGCTGTAGGCCGGATCGGTCTCGGCCAGGGCGGCACGGATCTCTTCTCGCTTGTAGTGACCTGCCACTGCAGCCTCCCACATAGCGCCGGGCTCGCGGCCATGCGCGCGAAACCGCTGGCGACTCGTCACATGCCCGTGCGGCTGCGCCGCACAACAAAGGATGGTCCAGAGAGGGTCAGGCCCTCCTCAACGCTCCCGGTCGGGAACGACCCGGCCTGGTCGGCCAACGGGTGACAGGCACAGAAATGGGCCCAAGGCCTATGCCTCGGACCCCGGTGTCTGCCGCGCCCCACCCGCTGATCACACCAGGTTGATCAGTTCATTGGCCGTACGGCGCATATCAAGAAAGACGAGGCCAAGCTTGGCCCGGCTCTGGGCCAGTGCGGTGAGCACGGCCTCCTCGCCAATAGCCATCAAGATCACGTACCCGTCCTCACCACGGACGAAGACCTGGTCAAGCTGACCGCGCCGTAACTCGGACGCGATGCGTTCGCCAAGCGAGAGCATCGCGGCGCTCATCGCCGAGACCCGATCCTCCTCCACATCGGCGGGCAGCGCCGAAGCCATGATGAGGCCATCAACACTCACGACGGCCGACGCCTCGATGTCAGGCGTGTTCATGGACAGGGCTTTCAGATGCCGCACCATTTCTTCGGTTCTGCTTGCCATGCATATCCTCCTTGGGCCGTCAGCCAGTTGTGGGGCAGGGGCAAGAGGGCGCCGGAACGTGCCGGCCTGGTTCAGGGCCGCAACGCGACGGCCATCCGCGCCTATTTTACTACAACTCCGTACCAGCAGCAACTAGTTTGCTTCGTGCTGATGGGCAAGGACGCCTTCGGTCGGGCGTTGAAGTGTAATGACTAGTCGCTATGATGAGTATAGCACTGGTCTATTACGACAATCGGTACGAGCGCCGCCGGTTTGCCGCCCTGACCCCGGGCACCTGGAGAGATCTGGGGAAACCTGATTTCCCCATCCCCCTGCCAGGACGAGGTCGCGTTTCAGGGTTGATCGAGCCGGGCGCGGAGGGCCGTGTCGGCGTTCTCGACCGCCTGGGCCGGGGTGAGCAGACGCCGCAGGACGCCGCTTTGCATATCAATAAGCACCGGCCAGACTATTTCGGTGGCGGCGCGGGTGTTGGGCATAGGTAGCCCGGCCTCGGCCTGGGCGCGAAAGACGCGCGCCGCCTCGCGCAGTTCGGGGGATATGGCCAGATCAGCCGCGTTGAGGTCGAGGCTCATCAGCGCCGGCTGGCGCCCGGCGCGCAGCAGGTCGCGCTGGGAGGCCTCGGTCATCAAATGGCGAGTGAAGGCGAGCGCCGCGGCGCGCTCCGGGCCATCACCCAGGCGGGCATTGAGCACCAGGGTGTCGCTCCGCACGTAGGGTTGGGGCAACCGGTTGGTCTCGGACAGGCGCGGCAGGGGGGCGACGCCCAGATTGCCAGCCCAGAGCGCCCGGTAGCGACCTGCCGCGTGCGCCCAGTCAATGGTCATCAGGGCGCGCTGGCTCAGCAGGGCATTATCCACGGTAATGCCGTCCAGGCTTGCCAGCAAGCCTTCGTCTTCGCGCAAGACGAGCAGCCACTCCAGCCAGGCCTCGGTTCCGGCGCGGCCATCAAGCCCGAGCACAAGGTTGCCCTGATCATCGAAGACGCGCCCGCCAAAGGCGTAGAGGTAGCCTATCGTGCGGTCGAGGTTCAGATTGTAGGCCAACCCCCAGACCGGCGGGTCGCTGCGGTTGTCGCTGAGGCCGCGCGCGACGCGCAGCAAGCTATCGGTATCCCCCGGCGGGGCGGCGGAGAAGTTGGCTTTATTGTAGTACAGCGCAAGGGTATCGAAGGTAAGCGGCACGCCGTACAGTCTGGGGCCCTCGCGGGAGCGCACCTGAGCCGCCCCCAGGGCCGCGGGCAGCAAGCGCTCGAGTTCTTGCGCCGCCAGCAGGCCGTCGAGGGACAGGAGCGCGCCTTCCTCGGCCAGGGCGCCCAGGGTATGGCTGGGGACGATCGCCAGGTGCGGGCCGGCGCCCTCGGCCACGGCGCTCGCCAGCTCATCGCGCAGACTGACGGCCTGGCGCGTCTGGATCACCACCTGCATCCGCGGATTGCCGCGGTTGAAGCGTTCGACCACGGCGGCGAGGGCGCGGTCAGCGGGGGGCGGCCACGCGTGCCACAGGATCAGGATCGTCCGCGCCGGGGCCGGCGCGGCGGGCTGAGGGGTGGTGGAGAGACTGGCGCCTTGCGCGCTGCACGCGACGAGAGTGAGGAGCGTCAGGGCCAGGATCACGTTCCGTCTCAGTTGCTGAGGCACGGCCACGGGGCGCTCCTTGCCGGTATAAGCTCTGGGATTATAGCACGGCAGTGCGAAGCGTCGCAAGGCGGCCAGGAGGCGCCTGTGCACCCCTGGGATCATAGACGGGCCTGGGAGCGAGGGGGCGTCCCGCCCTCGGCGCGCAGGTTGTTCTTGGGAGGGCGGCGCTCTCCCGAACCCTCCCGCGGGCCGGGGTGTGGGGAAACCCGGTTTCCCCCCATCCACTACAGCAGCAACTCCCGATCGAAGCGATGCGCCACCAGATAGCGCCGCCCGCCCTCCACTGCCGTATCGCCGATGAGGTAGCGCCCCGGCGCGAAGCCGAGGTAGATTTCGAGGAGCGTGTCGCTGGCGGCGCGCCATGCCGCGGCGGTATGGGGATCATCCCGTTGCAGCGCAGTCCAATCCGCGGGAACCTCGAGGGCCAGGTGCGGAGCATCGCGCGGGCAGGGGCGCGGGCGAGGCCCATCGTTGAGGATGGCGCAGCCGGGAAAGCGGTCGAGCGCATGATGTTCGGCACGGGCCGTTTCGCGCAGGGCGGCCCGAGCGCGCGCCGAGCGGGGCAACCAGACCAGCCCGAGGCGCGAGGCGGTGATGCGGTTCAGTTCGTTCTGGAAGGGATAGTAGGCGCGATAACACTCGCCGGCAAGCGCGCGCAGCTTGCTGAAGTTGAGCACCGCATTGGGAAACTGCAGCGGATCGGCGGTCCAGTGAATAACATCGAGGCCACGCGCCAGGGCCTGGCGGGCCTGTTCGCGTTTCAGCGCGGCGGCGACGCCCGCGCCGCGGTAGGCCGCGGCCACGCCCATGGTCTGCGACTCAACCAGCAGGTCGAGACGATAGGGGAGCGCCAACCCCTCCAGGGCCGGCAGACCGAAGCGGAAGAACCCCAGCAGGAAGCCAACCACGTGCCCGTGGCGGCGAGCGACCAGGGACGTGGCCGGGGCGAACTCGGCGCTGTGCAGGTCATCGGGATAGGCTTCGGCCTCGCCCAGGCCCCAGATGAGGCTCCGGAGGCGGCGAATGGCGGGCAGTTCCGCCAGCGACGGCGCGCCGATGTCGAACGCGCCGATCGAAGTATGGGTAGGGACAAAGGTCCGTCCGTCTTCCGGCAGGTAGATAACCACCCGCGCCGGCGCGAGGTAGGGTTCGAGGGTCGCCCGCAGCTCCTCCGTGGCAGGCAAGGCGCCAGAGGCGTGCAGGCGCAGCGTATAGACCGGTTGCCCATGGGCGATCGCGCGCGGAAAGAGCAACCCGACCGCCAGCGGCGCCGGACCGGACCCGTCGTGCAGCACGGCCAGAGCGCCGCCCATGCGCGCGAACGAGGTCTTGACAAAGTAGGCCGGCACCAGGGGCCGGGTCGCCATCGCCGGCAGGGCATAGAGCGCGTCAACCTGAGCGGCCCAGGTCGCGGCATCGCCGTTGATCACCGTCCAGATCAGGCGCATGGGGGCAATGCCTGAGCCAACAAGTCTGCGATTCTTCTGGTTGCCTTTTCTCCGGCGCGCTGCTTGATCAATCCTTCCCTGGCTGTTCCAACGATTGATAGCTTTGTTACATTGTCTGTGGTTGACACTACCTGGACTTCTACAAGAGCCGGGTTGAGACTCCATAATCCCGACCCTACGACCGCACAAACCGCAGGTTTGTCAGGATCGGTTCTGCGGTCTTCGATTATCTTTCCCTCCCGGCTCAATATGGTCACAACGGTCTCTAATGCCGTCTCTGGCGGACTCCGTGTCTCCATCGTGAGCTCAAGCATGTTGTTGGGCAGCAATCTGGCTGCTAGCATGGCGCCAGGCCCTCCCAGCTTATACCATTGTTGATTGCCGATTTTGGATTGTGGATTGCCCCGCAGGGCGTCACCGTGCGATCCGGCACTCCGACCAATGCGGAAAGTTCAACAGGAAATGGTATTACCAATTTCACGTGAGAGGATGTTGTCTTTCTCTTGTGGCATATCTCCCTCTTTCAGTTGGGGGTTCGCGTGGCTGACGCTGGGCTTATGGTCTTTGAGAAATTAATCCGGTATGCCGGGCTAGCCGTGGGGCTCATGGTCTTTGAAAAATTCATCCGCTATGCCGGGCTGGCCGTGGGGCTGAAGCCCTCGGCTAGGGGATGCGAAGGCCGCCTGCGCGGCCTAGAGCGGACCCCTGCGCGCGGGCTGCGCCCTCACCTTCCCACGGGCGGGGGGATGGGGGAACCTGGTTCCCCCATGTTTACGTTAGCGGTATGCTCATGCAACTGCACGCCTATGGATGCGATTCGAGCTTCCATGGATTGATGATCGGTATGCCGGTGTGCTTGAAATCCTCGTCGTTTCGAGTCACCAGGACATAGTTCCCCTGAAGCACAATCGCGGCAATGAGCGAATCTATTGCGGGCATCGGCTTGCCTTCATTTTCTAATCGTCCCACTAGCGCACCCCACGTCAACATGACATCCGTGGTGATAGGGGCGATGTTCCCCGCAAAGCGAATAAGCAGATCGTTCTCGAGCCACATCCGCATGCGCTCACGGCGCTCTGATAGCGGAAGTTTTTCGATACCTTTGCGTATTTCGCCAACCGTGATCACACTTATGAAGACCGCGCGGGGATCGAGTTGATCAATCCAGTCGATGACTGCCTGGTCTGGCTGTTTGCTAATCAATTCCGATATGATATTCGTGTCAAGCAGATAGTTCATAATCGGATATCCACCCGTCCACCGCTGGTATCCCGCGTCAGATCGAGATCACCATCAGTGAGGGGGGACTCACGAAAAAATGCCGAAAGCTTTTGCTGCATAAGGGTGAGTTTGCGATATTCCGGATAGGAGAGGACAACAACTGCTTCAACACCACGCCTGGTTATCACTTGTGGGCCATGGACGAGCGCTTCTTCGACGACTTCGCTCAACTTGTTTTTCGCTTCTTGGAATTGCCATACACGTGCCATAGCCAACCTCCTGTCTAGACTGTCCAGATTGTAATCCAGACATGGCGCGCTGTCAAACCAGCCGTCCATGCGGCTTCGCCGCACCCCGACGGGATGAACATTCCTGGGAGGGCGGCGCCCTCCCAGACCCTCCCGTGGGCGGGGGAATGGGTGCGCGGGCCTCCGGCCCGCATCCGCAAGGGGATAGAAGCGTTCTCCTGGGAGGGCTTTGCCCTCCCAAACCCTCCCACCGGGTGAGGGGATGGGGCAACCCGGTTGCCCCACACCCCTGCGCGCGGGCGGCGCCCGCCCCACCCCGCCCACCGGGTGGGATCTGGGGCAACCCGGTTGCCCCATCCCCCTGCGCACGGGCGGCGCCCGCCCAGACCCTCCCGCGGGCGAGGGTCTGGGGAAATCCGGTTTCCCCATTCCCCTGCGTGAGAGCCAGGCCCTCCGGCGGGCAGGGGCGTGGGGGAACCTGGTTCCCCCATGTTCACGTCAGGACACGCTCCAGAACTATGCGCGAAGCGTCGGTTTGAAACGTATTGGCTCTACAAGCCATTGGCGGCAATCACCTCACGGTACCAGGCAAAACTATCCCTGGGAAGGCGCTGCTGCGTCGCATACTCCACGTGCACGAGGCCAAAGCGCTGGTGGTAGCCCTGGGCCCACTCGAAATTGTCGAGCAGCGACCAGTAGAAGTAGCCAGCTAGCGGTACGCCGGCCTGGATCGCGCGATGGCAGGCCTCCAGATGCGCGCGGATGAAGGCGATGCGCCGCTCGTCGCGCACGCGCCCGTCGGCATCAACCGGGTCGAGGTAGCTCACGCCGTTCTCGCTGATCAGGATACGGGGCAGATGGTAATGAGCGTAGAGGCGCAGCAACAGCTTGTAGAGGCCCTTGGGATAGATCTCCCAGCCCATGGCGGTGCGGGGCCGTTCAAGCATGACCAGGCGGTGCTCCCAGGGGGTAAGATCGCCGGCGACCACCACGCGGGTGTAGTAGTTTAGCGCGAAGAAGTCGGTCGGCGTGGCGATGGTGGCGAGGTCGCCCGGGCGCACGAAGTGCATCCCGCGGGGGAGATAGCCGGCGGCGCTATAGTCGGCGACCATATCGCCGGGGTAGCCGTGGCCGCACACCGGGTCGAGGAACCAGCGGTTGAAATAGCCATCGCGGTAGCGGGCCGCGTCGCGATCAATGGGGCTATCCGAGAGCGGGACGACGGCCTCGAAGTTCAGGGCGATGCTCACCTCGGCGCCGGAGGCGGCGGCGCGAATGGCCTGCACACCCAGACCGTGGGCGAGGAGGGTGTGATGGGCGGCGGCGAGGGCCGCGGGCATCTCCCGTCGGCCGGGAGCATGCTCGCCGGTCTGGTAGCCGAGCATACTCACGCACCACGGCTCATTGATGGTGATCCAGTGGCGGATGCGATCGCCGAGGGCCGCGGCGACGATCCCGGCATACTCGGCGAAGGCATAGGCCGTCGCGCGCGATGGCCAGCCCCCGGCCTGCTCCAGTGCCACGGGCAGATCCCAGTGGTAGAGGGTGGCATAGGGGGTAATGCCGCGCGCCAGGAGGGCGTCCACCAGGCGGCGGTAGAAATCGAGGCCGGCCTGATTGACCGCGCCGCGCCCATGGGGGAGAATGCGCGGCCAGGCGATGCTGAAGCGATAGGCCTTCAGACCGAGCGCGCCCATCAGGGCCACGTCCTCCTGGTAGCGGTGGTAATGGTCGCAGGCGACGTCGCCGGTATGCCCGTCGCGCGTCGCGCCCGGCGTGTGACTGAAGCGGTCCCAGATACTGGGGCCGCGCCCGTCTTCGTTCACGGCGCCCTCGATCTGGTAGGCCGACGTGGCGGCGCCCCAGATAAAGCCGTCTGGAAAGCGTATTGCGGGCATAGTCAATGAAAGGTTGTTCCCGGCAGGGCAACGCCCTCTCACCGGGTAATGTGCCGTTCGCGGGGTTCGGCCCCCCTCCCGGCCTCCGCTGGGGCGAGGCGCCGGGTTCCCTCCCCCGGCGGGGAAGGGGCAGGGAGGGGGCGGTTCGGCACGAGGAGGGGAGGCGAGGTCTCCCCGCACCCCTCCACCGCCCACGTCCTGTGAACGCTGCGCGATTTGACAGTCGCTTTCGCGCTATGCTATACTCGTGATGCCAGCAACGTGGTGCCTGTAGCTCAATGGTTAGAGCGCCTGACTGTGGATCAGGAGGTTGTGGGTTCGAGACCCATCAGGCACCCCAGCCAATCCCCTTTGCCAGACCGGCCCGACGCCGGCTCGCGGCGCAACGGTTCGCACTTCAGCCGTCCATACGGCTCCGCCGCACACCGACAGGATGAACATACTTCCTGGGAGGGCTACGCCCTCCCAGACCCTCCCACCGGGTGGGGGTATGGGGAACCCGGTTTCCCCATACCCCTCGCCGAGGGAGTATGTTCACATTAGCCGCCGCGAAGCGAGCGCAGCGAGCGAAGCGGTCGGCTAGAAGCGCGTGTTGGGCGGGGGTACATTCCCTACGCTGGTGCAAAAGCGCGTACATGAAGAATCTCTTCGTGACGCATTGGGCGGATGTCTGCCTCGGTAAGCGTTAACACGGCGATGGTCTTGCCATCAGCAGTTACAAACTCCACTTCAAAGGCTTTCCCATCCGCATAACAGTGAACAACCGCCCCCACATCACCACGCTTTAGGCCATATATTTTTAAATCTTTGGCGAGCACTACGGTGTCTAATTCTCGGATCATTTCAGGTTCTCCTTACCTTATTCAATGGGATAAGCCGTTACAAAGCGCGGAGCCTGATCGTTGAACTCGACGATCCATGCGGAGCGCTGTCGGCTGGATGCGCAAGTTAGCCAGCGCTTTCGATCGGGAATTCTAGAAATCGCCGAGGTGACACAATCGCTATCCCGCGAAACGGATGCAAAACGAGCAGGTCTTCATCACCACTTACAATACAGGTTGCCTTGCCATTAACAGCCAGTTCAAGAAACTTGTCGTCTTTGGGATCACGACACGCCACCACGCGCTCTACAATCTCCACCAAAACGCCATCTCTAACAAAAGCACTCAAGAACTCCATCCGTTCTTCCTCGGTTATATACCTTTCAAATCCTTTGCGCCGCAGGACATCGTTCAATTTTTCAACGGTCACACGTGAGATAAGCAATTTGCTTGTCTGTGTTGCCCTGTCAAAGGCTTGACGAGCGACGGAATGTCTCAACAGGAGCGCACTGATAACAACATTAGTATCAAAAACGAAGCACGGTTCATTCGCCATTCAGCAGAGACTCCAGGATCTCAGGAGTTAAGCCTCGCTCCTGTGCCTTTTGGCTGATTTCATCCATGACAACCTGAAGGGGACGCGGTGATATGATAAGGTCGCGCAGCCAAAGGTTAAGTAACAACTGAAACTTTCTTTGCAGGTCAGCAGGAATCTGACTATAAAGTCTCGCTGTATCTGCATCCAGAGGAATGGTAATCACTGTGTTCATCTTTCCACCTCCAGGATGGATGTTATCACACTTGAGATTACGTCGCGCTGGCTAACGCCGGGCGTGAGCGGCGCGCGTCAGCGCGTCCGCTCCACGCCTTTGTTAGGACGTTTCTCATCTGGTTTCTTGACCAAATACCTAACTTTGTGCTCACGCACGGTGGGTAACTCGTCCAACCATGACAAGTCCCTACCGATAACGAGTTCCTTCATTGTTGCGTGATGAGTGTTTTTCATCGGAATCAA
>Ga0308393_1001050_pt1 | contig 13433 bp, 11 predicted proteins | sample Hotspr2Sampleee2_FD_202364 | JGI IMG/M metagenome (GOLD analysis project Ga0308393, IMG submission 202364) | Hot spring phototrophic mat microbial communities from Mushroom Spring, Yellowstone National Park, Wyoming, United States - 20050630_ee2 ... | reverse complement strand
ATTACCACAGCCAAGAATTTCCTACCTTCTATCTGGCAGAAACAAGCTATAATCCTGATGCTTCCCTTTACGACATCAAAGAGCATTTCCAAGGCAGAAATGAAAAAGGAAAAATGAATAACAAAAGTGCAGATGAAACCTATAACAGCCTTATCACTAATTTACGCGAAAAACTCAAACAACTTGCCGAAAAAATAGAGCCGAAAGTCTATCAGTACGGATTTTTGAAACAATAAGAAAAAACGCTAATCTGCTATAAAAATTCCTCAAAAATGGATATTTCTTACATCATCAACGAATACGGCGAGGAGCGAGCCGAATACCTCAATTCGGTAAGTCCGCCAATTTTTCAGACCTCAATGACTTGCTTTCCGAGTGTAGAAGCAATGCGACAAAGCCTTGCCAACGAGTCGGAAACCCCTTTCTATACGCGTGGCAACAACCCCACCACCGATATTTTGCGAAAAAAAATGGCGGCTCTCGAAGCTACCGAAGATAGCCTCATTTTCGGCAGCGGTAGTGCCGCAGTAGCGGCGGCAGTGCTTAGCTTCGTACAAACAGGCGACCATATCGTTTGCGTACAAAAACCTTACAGCTGGACAAACAAACTGCTCAATCTCTGGCTCAAACGCTTCGACGTAGAGGTTACAATGATTGATGGCACACAAGCCCAAAACTACGAAAAAGCCATTAAGCCTAACACTAAAATTTTATTTTTAGAAAGCCCCAACTCATTTACTTTTGAGTTACAAGATATTGAAGCAGTTGCCAAAATTGCTAAAAAATATGGCTTACTAAGCATTATTGATAACAGCTACGCCAGCCCTTTGTTTCAGCAACCTGCTACAATGGGCATCGATTTGGTAGTACATTCAGGCACCAAATACCTTGGCGGGCATAGCGACGCTCTGGCAGGTGTAGTCTGCGGCTCAAAAGCACATATCAAAAAAATCTTTGAAGGCGAATTTATGACTTTGGGGGCAGTGATTTCGCCTTTCAATGCTTGGCTTTTGCTACGTGGCTTGCGAACCTTACCTATCCGTATGCAACGAGTTGCCGAAACTGCCCCTAAAATAGTTGATTTTCTCGCCGCTCACCCAAAAGTAAGTAAAATTTACTACCCATTTCACCCCTCACACCCACAATACGAATTAGCCCGAAAACAAATGAAAAGTCCCGCAGGACAATTCTCGATAGAACTAAAAGCCGAAAGCATTGAGCAAGTAGAACTTTTCTGCAACTCACTGAAACACTTCTTATTAGCCGCCTCGTGGGGCAGTTACGAGTCGCTGATTTTTCCTGCTTGTACGCTTTACACCTCACAAAATTACCATACAGCCCCTTTTCATTGGAGCTTAATTCGTTTCTATATCGGCTTGGAAGAACCCGAATATCTGATTGCTGACCTCAAACAAGCCTTTGAAAAAATGAAGTAAAGTTTCTACAAAATTTTGTGTTTTTTCGTAAGATTTATTACTTTTGCGTGTTGCCAAGTTATGATAAATTTAAACTTATGACCATAGAGGTATCAAAAACGGATAAAAAAACGCCTTTTTTTATAGTTGCCTTAGTAGTTTTGGCTATTGTCAATATCATTTTGGTTTATTTGATGATGCAAAACAAACAGGAAAGCATAGATAAAGATGTTTTCATTGAAAAGCAAAAATTAGAATTAGAAGAAACTAGCTCTAAATTGGATTCGGTTAGTAGAGAGTTGGATATTCGTATCGCCGAAGCAAAAAAAATGAACAGAGATTATCAAGCCCTTTTAGAAATTCAAGAGCAACTTAAAAAAGATATTGAAAAAGCTAAATCTAGTCAAGTTGATGTTGATAAATTAGTGCGAGAGTACGACGCAAAAATAAAAAATTACGAAGCCTTACTCGCCGAAAAAGAGGCTCAAATCAAAAATTTACAAATAGAGAAAACAGAACTGAACAAAGAAATATCTAAAAGTCAGTCTGAAAAAACAAGATTAGCCGATTCCATTTCTAATATCCAAAAGCAAAAGAAAGAATTAGAAGCTACCGTAGCCAAAGCCGCTATTTTGAAAGCTGAAAATATAAAAATTGAAGGTTTGAACGAAAAAAATAAAGTTGATGATGACGGGAAATTTAAAGCAAAATCCTTAGAAAAAATTAGAATAACCGTCAAAATTATAGAAAACAACGCCGCTAAAACAGGCAACAAAGAAATGTTTATACGTATCATAGAACCCACAGGAGCAGTAATGGTGGGAGCTGAAGGAGGCAGATTTTACGACGCACAAGGAAAAGATATGAATTATACCTTTTCACAAACTTTCTTGTTCGATAACGTAAATAGAATCGTAACGCTTACGTTTCGTAAAGGAAGTAAATTTCAGAAAGGCACATACCTTGTTGAATTGTATTGCGAAGGACATTTGGTAGGCAAAAGTTCGTTTAATGTTAATTGAAATTATTGCTTGAAAGTTTTAAAAAAATACCTCCATTCGCCACTGCTTGTTGCGTTTGTAACAAGCATATTTTTTGTTTTTCCTCAGAAAAGCTATTCGCAAAATAATCTTGCCTCACTGCTCGATAAAACTGAAAAAGACTCTGCCCTCGTGCAAGGTTTTTTTGCTTTTAGCCTTCGCGATGCTTCCACTGGAAAAATACTCGCCGAACGAAATGCTGAAAAACTCTTGAAAGTTGCCTCTTGCCTCAAATTATTTTCAACGGCAACAGCCTTAGAACTGCTTGGCAAAGATTTTACATTTCAAACGCATTTAGCCTACGACGGCAACATACAAGCAGGTACGCTCAACGGCAATATCTACATTGTCGGTGGAGGAGACCCCACCTTAGGTAGTAAAGACTGGAAAGCCAAAATGAACGACCAAGAAATTTTGGCTCATTGGACGAAAATTATTGCCAAGCAAGGTATTCGTAAAATCAATGGTAGTGTGATAGCTTATGATGCTTATTTTGGCGAATACACTTTGCCAAGAGGTTGGATTTGGGAAGATATTGGCAATTACTACGGCTCTTGTGCCTACGGACTTAATTTCAACGACAACGAATACGTTTTGTACTTGCAACCTAACGAAAAAATTGGTGAGCCTGCCCAACTCCTTCGTACCGAACCTGAATTGCCTTTCTTGAAATTTGAAGGAAAAATCATAACCGCCGAAAAAAGTACAGGCGACAACGCCTATATTTTTGTCTCTCCCAAAGAGAACACAAGATTTGTAGAAGGTAGTATCCCTGCTGGTGCTACTTTTGCCATCAAAGGGGCTTTGCCTAATCCACCGCTTACAACGGCTTATTTGCTTCATCAAGCATTGCTGAAAAAAGGCATACCAATCAGTCAAGAACCCAAAAGCACCAAACAAAAAGCTGTTTGGAAAATCATTGATACACAAACCTCCCCTACCCTTGCCGAAATCGTAGAGCAAACTAATATTTATAGCATCAATCTGTATGCAGAAGCCTTGTATCGGCAAATCAATAAAGATAACAAAACAACTTTGATTGATTTTTGGCGAAAAAAAGGATTATTTTTAAACGAAAAAAATATTGATGACGGCAGTGGGCTATCGCAAAAAAATTACGTTTCGGCTCATCAACTTACGCAATTACTCTCTATAATGTTTCAGAGCAAAAATAAGGAAGTTTTTTACAAAAGTTTGCCTACGGCAGGCTTTTCAGGAACTATGGTAAATTGGGGCAAAAATTCTATCCTACAAGGAAACCTACGAGCCAAAACAGGTAGTATGAGTGGCGTAATTGCTTTGGCAGGCTATCTGAAAAACAACAAGGGCGAGACTTTGTGTTTCAGCCTTATTGCGAATCAATACACGGGAAAATACAGCTACATACGCCAGTTGTTTGAAAAAGTATTGATAGAGGCGGCTAAATGCAAATGATATTTTTATACTCAATCAAAAATGGTTTAACTTTAAATCAAGGAATTTAGGGGTTGAAGTTTAGAAAAACCAATTTATTCTGAGTATAAGTAGTTCCACAAAATTAAAAGGACACTTTTACTGGGGCAAAATGCTGATAGACAATTTTTTGTCTTGTCTCTTGCCTCTTGTCTCTTGTGTCTAATCACTTATTATCTCAAATTAGTCTTATCTCAACAAACTTCTGAAATATTGGTCTGCCAAGTTGTTGTTTTCCTCCTCTTTGATGCTGGCAAAGGCAAAACCACAAATAACTTTTGGATAAAAATAAGTAGATTTTTGGGGCATCGTATAGCCACTTTGACAAACTTCTTTCACCTCGTTGATGCTCACACCTTGCGTAATGAGAGCTATTTGAGCCTCGTCTTTTTCTACTTTTTCCAAACATTCGTGCAAACTACGTACAAACTGAATATGCTCGCCTCGCAATTGCTCCTCTTTGCTGATACCCAAAACCTTGTAAATCATAAAATAGTGCAACACGGTAAGGTCTAATTTTTTCACAACCTCAGGAAAATGCCAAGACATTTGCCCGAAAACCTCTTCGCGAAGGCGTATTTTGCAAGATAAATTTTTCGTAACCAAGCCAAAAGTCCATTTTTTACCTGCAATTACCTCTTCCAAAGTTTCTGGTTCTATCACAGGCTTGATGTCAAAATATTGATGTAATTTATCAATTAAACTTTTTTCTTCAAAGTTATTTAATTGTGTAATAAGTCGGTGAGTTGGTAGAATACGCAAGTCGTTGGCTTCAGAATTGGTCAGGTACATCAGGTGAAAATTGTAGGCTTCTTTACCTGAATGATTAGGATTTTTTTTCATTTGTTCTTTTCTGTACTCCAAAGAGCCTGTGTATCGGTGGTGTCCGTCAGCCAAAATTACTTTTGACTGAGCAATTACTTGCATAAAGGTCTCGATAGCTTTTACGTCTTGTATCAGGGCGAATACGTCTCTTACGCCTTGATAGTCTTCGGTTTCGTAGAGGGGTTGCTTCATTGCCTCGTCCATCAGTGGTTCTAAACGAAACTGCGGGTCGGTGTATAAGCCGTGTGTGGGGGCAATGTTCATTTGCGTAGCACGGAGCAGTTCTGTTCTATCATTTACCGAATGGGGAAGCGTATTTTCGTGCCTGAGGACTTCTTTTTCGTGCCAATCACTTGCTTTAATCATTGCCAAAAAGCCTTTTCTACAAAAATGCTCTTTGCTATTAGGCAGGGAGAAATACTGATAATAGACATAGATGGCAGGCAGGTGGTCTTGTACCAATATTCCTTGTTTTTTCCAAGTTTCTTGCAATTCGGCAATTTGCTGATAGCTAACCCCATAGGCAGGCACCGAAAGATGAATACTATTGTAAGGTTCGGCATACAAAGCCTTAATCTGCTTTTCGGAAACTACATCAAAAAGTGGAGATATGAGGTTTTCAATGGGCAAGTGTTCGGCATAACGCCAAGCCCTGAAAGGTAAAATTTGTGCCATTGGATATGGGTTTTCTCCTATTTACTTCATCGCTTTCACTATCTCAACAAATTCGCGAGATTTGAGCGAAGCCCCCCCCACCAAAGCTCCATCAACATCAGGACAAGCAAATAATTCGGCGGCGTTGCTGGCATTTACGCTTCCTCCGTACAAAATGGTCAAGTTTTTGGCAATGGCATCTCCGTATTTTTGAGCAAGATAATTTCTGATTTCTCGGTGCATTTCTTGAGCCTGTTGCGAGGTGGCTGTTTTGCCTGTACCTATTGCCCAAACAGGTTCGTAGGCAATCACTATGTTTTGGATAGCTTCTTGGTTTAACCGAAACAAACTACCCGCCAACTGATTTTGCACGAAAACGATATGTTCGTTTTTATTTCTGATTTCGGAAGTTTCACCGCAACAAAAAATCACTTTCAAATCGTTTTCCAAAGCTCTATTGATTTTTTCTTCAAGCTGTCGGTGTGTTTCGAGGTAATACAATCTCCGTTCGCTATGCCCTATAATCACGTATTTTGCTCCTACGGAGGCAAGCATCGCAGCCGAAATTTCGCCCGTATAAGCCCCTTTGGCGTGTTCGGAACAATTTTGAGCCGATAAAATAATTTTTGAATCTCCCAAAAGATTTTTAAGGCTCTGCAAATACACAAAAGGCGGAGCGATAAGCACTTCGGCTTGGTGGGTTTGCTCGTCATTAAGCATATTGCTAACTTCCGAACAAAGTGTCAGTGCTTCTTGGAGCGTGAGATTCATTTTCCAGTTAGCGGCTACGATTTTTTTTCGCATTTTGAATGAATTGAAAAGTAATTCCACAAAATTAAAAGGACAATTTTGTTACTACAAAACACTGATAGACAATTTTTTGTCTTGCCTCTTGTTTCTTGTCTCTTGTGTCCAATTACTAAATAAAAGTAAGTGATAAATGATAAGCGATGAATGATGAATGATGAATGATTTTTTTATTAAGAACACAAAACCTCCACTTTTCAATGAAGGTTTTGTGTTTTTGTGCTTAATAAGCGTAAGAACTTAGCATCAAAGGCATCAGAAGCATCAGTGTATCTTCATTTTCTTGTTTTTCGGAAGGTAAAATGATACCTGCACGATTTGCCGCCGAAAGTTCAAATATCACGTCTTTACTGCTAAGGCTCGAGAGCATTTCAATCAAAAATTTAGCATTAAAGCCAATTTCCATTTCTTCGCCCTGATAGTTACAAACTAAGTTCTCGTTTGCTTCGTTAGAAAAATCTAAATCTTCGGCAGAAATCAATAAATTATCACTTGTTATTTTGAAACGTACCAAATGAGTATTTTTATTGGCATAAATGGCTATTCTACGCAAAGAAGCAAGGAGTTCGGTGCGAGAAATGGTCATTTTATTAGGATTGCTTGCAGGAATAGCATTTTCGTAATCTGGGAAACGCTCGTCAATCAGTCTGCAAATCATTTTTGTATCTCCGAAATAAAAGAAAGCATTGGACTTGCTAAACTCAACGCTCACGGGAGTTTCGTCGTTGGGCAGGGCAGATTTCATTAGGTTTAGGGCTTTTTTGGGTACAATCAAAGCCATTTTTTCTGTATTTTTGAGGTCATCTCGTTTGTATCGGATAAGGCGGTTGCCATCGGTAGCCACTAAGAGTGTGGCTTCGGGGCGTAGGTCAAAGAGAACACCTGTCATAGCGGGGCGGAGTTCGTCATTGCTCGTAGCAAAGATAGTTCCCGCAATTGCCGAAGCAAGTACGTTGGCAGGCATTGAGATTTTGAGGTTGGCAGTGGTGGCAGGCACACGCGGAAAGTCGGTGGCGTTTTCGCCTGCTAATTTGTAGCGTCCATTTTCGGAATGAATTTCTACTACGAAAGTATCGGTATCGATTTCGAAAGTTACGGGTTGTTCGGGCAGACTTTTGAGCGTATCTAAAAGGATTTTTGCGGGAATAGCAATGTTTATATCCGAACCAGCCGCAATGGGCATACTTGTAATCATTGTGGTCTGCAAATCGGAGGCAGTGATGGTAAGTCTGTCGTCTTTGAGTTCAAACAAAAAATTTTCCAAAATAGGTACAATCGGATTGTTGCTCACAACACCACTAATGATAGAAAGTTGCTTTTGTAAAGCAGAAGTTGAAACCGTAAATTTCATAAAATATCTTCTTTTGTTTTGAGAAGGTGGTACTGAAAAGTTTGCAAATTTAAGAAAAAATCTAATTAGCCAAAGATTTTTTGCGTAAAATTTCAAGGAAAAAATTAAAAACAAAGGCTTCAACAAGCTGTTATTTTTGAAAAATTATTAACTTGCAAGCCAAATTGTTTGTTTCTTTTTAGCATTGAAAATGAAAAATATTCGCAATTTTTGCATTATTGCTCATATCGACCACGGCAAAAGCACCTTAGCCGATAGGCTTCTCGAATTTACCAAAACCATAGACAAACGCCAAATGCAAGACCAAGTGCTTGACGATATGGATTTGGAACGCGAAAGAGGCATTACTATCAAAAGTCACGCTATACAGATGCGTTATGAGTTGGAAGGAGAAGTCTATACACTCAATTTGATTGATACCCCCGGACACGTAGATTTTTCGTATGAGGTTTCTCGTTCCATTGCCGCTTGCGAAGGGGCTTTGCTCGTAGTTGATGCTTCGCAAGGCATTGAGGCTCAAACAATTTCAAACCTATATTTAGCCATCGGCAACGACCTAACGATTATTCCTGTACTCAACAAAATAGATTTGCCCGGAGCTATGCCCGAAGAGGTATCAGACCAAATTGTAGATTTGATTGGTTGCCCCCGCGAGGATATTATCCGTGCCTCTGCCAAAGAAGGTATCGGTATTGATGATATTTTGCAGGCAGTCGTAAAACGCATTCCTGCCCCACAAGGAGACCCCAACGGCAAATTGCAAGCCCTCATTTTTGACTCAGTCTTCAATTCGTTTAGAGGAATTGAAGTTATTTTCAGAGTAAAAAATGGCACTATCCGCAAAGGCGATAAAGTGAAATTCGTAGCAACAGGCAAAGAATATATTGCCGATGAAGTTGGTGTATTGAAATTGGACAAAGAACCTTGCGACGAAATAACCTGCGGAAATGTAGGCTATCTGATTTCAGGCATCAAACAAGCCCGAGAAGTAAAAGTAGGTGATACTATCACACACGTACATAACCCTGCCGATGCTATCAAAGGTTTTGAAGATGTAAAACCAATGGTCTTCGCAGGAATTTATCCCGTAGAAACTTCCGAGTTCGAAGACTTACGAGAAGCAATGGAAAAACTCCAACTCAACGACGCTTCGCTTGTCTGGGAGCCTGAAACTTCCGCTGCCTTGGGCTTTGGTTTTCGCTGTGGCTTTTTGGGAATGTTGCATCTGGAAATTGTGCAAGAACGCTTGGAACGTGAGTTTGATATGACCGTCATTACCACCGTCCCTTCGGTGCAGTTTAAAGTGATTACCAAGAAAGGTGAGGAAGTTCTCATACAAGCCCCTTCGGATATGCCCGAACCTGTGTATATTGATTACATTGAAGAACCCTTCGTAAAAGTACAAATCATTACCAAAGCTGACTACGTGGGTCCTATCATCACGCTTTGTATGGAAAAACGTGGTGTTATCAAAAATCAAGTTTATCTCACTTCCGATAGAGTGGAACTTTCTTTTGAAATGCCACTTGCCGAAATTGTTTTTGACTTTTTTGATAAACTCAAAACCATTTCGCGAGGTTATGCCTCCTTAGACTACGAACTGGCAGGCTGGCGGGAGTCGGATATGGTGAAGCTCGATATTATGCTCAATGGCGAAACCGTCGATGCCCTTTCAGCAATTGTACATAGAAAAAAAGCCTACGAGTGGGGAAAACGCCTCTGCGAAAAACTTCGCGAACTGCTCCCTCGCCAACAATTTGAAATCGCTATCCAAGTCGCTATCGGTCAGAAGGTCATCGCTCGCGAAACTATCAAAGCCCTTCGCAAAAACGTAATCGCTAAATGCTACGGCGGCGATATTACACGTAAAAGGAAACTTTTAGAAAAACAAAAGAAAGGTAAAAAACGTATGCGGCAAATCGGTACCGTAGAAGTACCACAAGAAGCATTTATGGCAGTGCTTAAATTAGACTGATAGAGATAGGAAACAGCAGACAAGACATCGGCACTGAAAAATATTTTTGGCATTTTTTATTCAAATTCTTTGTTTTTATTTGCAAAGTAGCTTATTTTGATTTTTTAAATCGGCTTAATTTTTATGAAATTATCGGACTACGCTTTTGATTTACCCACGAGTTTAATTGCATTGTATCCCAATCCCAACAGAGACGAGGCTCGCCTGATGGTAGTCAATAGAGCCAAACAAACCATAGAACACAGAATTTTCAAAGACGTTTTAGAATACTTTGACGATGGCGACGTAATGGTAGTCAATGACACCAAAGTCTTCCCCGCAAGACTCTACGGCAACAAAGAAAAAACAGGAGCAGATATTGAGGTCTTTTTGCTTAGAGAACTCAACAAACCCTCACACCTCTGGGACGTACTCGTTGACCCTGCTCGTAAGATTCGCGTAGGCAACAAATTGTATTTCGGTGATGGCGAACTCGTTGCCGAAGTCATCGATAACACTACCAATCGAGGCAGAACTATCCGATTTTTGTGGGACGGCGAAGACGAGGAATTTTACAAAACGGTTTATAGACTCGGCGAAACACCCCTGCCCAAAATCATTACCAAACGCCGAAAAACCGAAAAAGAAGACGAAGAACGCTTTCAAAGTATTTTTGCCAAAGAAATAGGTGCTGTCGCCGCTCCGATGGCAGCACTGCATTTTACAAAACAACTCGTAAAACGATTAGCTATCAAAGGTGTTGATATAGAAACACTTACCTTGCATATCAGCTTAGGAACTTTCAAGTCGGTTGATGTAGAAGACCTCACTAAACACAAAACCGATTCGGAGCAGTTTCGCATTCCCGAAAAAACTGCCGAAAGAGTCAATAGAGCCTTAGATGAGAAAAAGAAGGTTTGTGCCGTAGGTTCAAGTGTATTGCGTTCTTTGGAGTCGTCGGTTTCGGCAAGTGGGCGTTTAAAACCTATTGACTCTTGGACAGATAAATTTATTTTTTCGCCTTATGAGTTCAAAATAGCCAATGCTTATATTACGAATTTTCATTTGCCCGAAAGCACTTTGTTTATGGCAGCTTGTGCTTTTGGTGGTTACGAACTTATCCGAAAAGCCTACGACATTGCTATTCAAGAAGAATACCGTTTCCACACTTACGGCGATGCTATGCTAATTTTGTAAATGTTGGTTTATGCAAATTTTAGTTACAGGTGGCTTGGGCTTCATTGGCTCGCACACGGCAGTTGCCCTTAGCGAAGCTAAATATGAACCTATCATCATAGATAATTTGAGTAATTCAGAAAAATTTATTTTAGAAAGATTAGAGCAAATCACGGGAAAAGCAATTGCTTTCTACGAAGGCGATTGTTGCGACTTCGGATTGCTTGAAAATATTTTCTCGGCTCAAAAAATTGAAGGAATTATTCATTTTGCCGCCTACAAAGCCGTAGGCGAATCGGTTGCCGAGCCGCTCAAATATTACGAAAACAATTTGCTTTCGCTAATTACTTTGCTAAAAATAATGCAAAAATTTAGCGTAAGCAATTTAGTTTTTTCGTCTTCTTGTACCGTGTATGGCGAGGCTGAAAACTTACCTGTAAAAGAAGATGCCCCTATTTTGCCTGCTGCCTCGCCTTACGGCAATACCAAGCAAATCGGAGAAGAAATCATCAGAGATGTGGCATACGCAGGGGCTTCCATCAAGGCAATTGCCTTGCGTTATTTCAATCCTATCGGTTCGCACCCTTCGGGACTGATAGGCGAACTGCCCAGAGGCATACCTAACAATTTAGTGCCTTTCATCACACAAACCGCCGCAGGTTTGCGACAAGAACTAAAAATATTCGGAAACGATTACCCTACCCCTGATGGTACTTGTATTCGCGACTACATTCACGTATGCGATTTGGCAGAGGCTCACGTACAAGCTCTTGCTTACTTGCAAAAACAAGAAACCCCTTTTTACGATTTCGTAAATGTAGGCACAGGCAAGGGAAACTCGGTTTTGGAAGTAGTAAATACTTTTCAGGAAGTTACAGGCAAAAAACTTCCTTACACAATTGCCCCTCGTCGTAAAGGTGATGTGGTGGCTATTTATGCCGATGCCCAAAAAGCCGAAAAAACGCTTCAATGGAAAGCCAAACGCAGTTTAGCCGATGCCCTGCGTGATGCTTGGCGTTGGCAAATGAGTTTGATTGAGTAGCTATTTCACTTCCTCAAATTCGGTGTATTCTCCTTCATCAAAGGTTTTTGTTTTCCATTTTTTTTCCGATACAAATATTTTTATTTGTTCATCTTTTCCTGAATTTTTTGCGGGAATTTCAGTCTGGAATTGCCTCAAAAAACGCAAAATTTTTCCACTTACACTCAATAAAAAGTAAATCAACAGAAAAAGAAACAGAACAGATTTCCACATTATAGTTTTGAATTTTGGATTGATTGTTGCAAGATAATTATTTTTTTGGCAACTATTACGATTTTTTTTAGATTTGTGAGCCAAAACACAATAATGAACCAAATACTTCAAAAAATATTTCGTTCCCCCAAAAACAAAAAACAACTTCTTTTCGCAGGAATTGGCTTTCTTTTGGGCTTTGTGTTGTTAGTTAGTTCTTTTTATGTGTATTTGCAAATTCGCAAGACTTTCAGCAATTCTACCGAACTGCCCGATTACCTGATTTTGAGCAAACAAGTAACCTTCCTTAACCTCTTGGGGGCTTCTACGTTCAGCCAAGCCGATTTAGAAGACATCAAGAAACAGCCTTTTTTCAAAAATTTAGCAATTTTTAGGTCGGGAAATTTCAAAGTATGGGCTTACGGCAACGACTACTTGCAGTTTCAGACCGAACTATTTTTTGAGGCTATCCAAAAAGAGTTTCTCGGCAAAATTCCACCTAATTGGGATTGGGACGAGAGCGATAAATTTGTGCCTATCATTATCCCCAAAGATTTTGTAGACCAATACAATTTTGTGTATGCTCCTTCGCAAGGTTTGCCTCTTATCAGCGAAGGACTGCTGCCGAGTGTTCCTGCCTTTGAGGCAAAAATTTACAGCAACCGAGGCGAACGTCGTGTAAAACTCAAAATCGTTGGTTTCGAGGAGCGTATTCCTTCTATTCTCGTACCTGAAAGTTTCTTGAATTGGGCAAATAAAACCGTCGGCACAGCCGAAACAGATAAAGAACCTGCTCGTATCGTTTTGCAAGTCAATAACCCTGCCAGCCCCGAACTTGCCAAATATCTGCAAGAAAAAAATCTGCAAGTAAATAAAGAAAAAACGCTTCTCAGCCAGATTGCAGGGCAGGTTGTGGAAGTGCTTGGCGTAATAAGTATCTTAGGAATTGCCTTTTTTTTGCTTTCTTTGGTGATTATTTCAATGAGTTTTCAACTTATATTGAGCGAGTCGAAAGATGAAATTCGCTTGCTACTGCAATTAGGTTACACCTCTGCAATGCTTGCCAAATTTCTACAAAAAAGCTTTTTACGTTTTATACTTATCTACTCGCTTTTGGGATTTGTGTTGGTAGGCGTGCTTATTTACATTTTCTACGAATTTATGCAAGCCAGAGGCGTAAGCCATCTTACATTATTTGAGCCGCTTACAATCATTTTCGGATTGGTTTTTGTTGCAATCACGGTTGCGTATAATTTATGGAATATCAGCAAATTGGTGAAAAATTATCGGTAGTCGGTAGCAAGATAAAACACAAGATTTTTTGTTAGATTTTTTATGAAAAAAATATCATCAGCAAAGTCAAAAATTCTTCTTATTCAATTTGGAACATACCTTTTTGTGAGTTTGTTACTTGTATTTGGCATATTGTTCTTTATTTTACCAAAGCAAAAAATTTCCGAAAACGAAAAAAGAGCCTTAGCCCCGATACCTACGTTTTCGTGGTCTTCGCTATGGAGTGGCAAAT
>Ga0308393_1001043_pt1 | contig 13473 bp, 9 predicted proteins | sample Hotspr2Sampleee2_FD_202364 | JGI IMG/M metagenome (GOLD analysis project Ga0308393, IMG submission 202364) | Hot spring phototrophic mat microbial communities from Mushroom Spring, Yellowstone National Park, Wyoming, United States - 20050630_ee2 ... | reverse complement strand
CTTGCCCCACAGGGCGGGGGCGCTGGGGGCTGGTACCGCCTGAAAAGAAAGTCTGTGCCAGAAAATGGTATTATCTCGCCAAAACCACAAATGGCACCATCCATCCACTCTCCCCCTTCGGGGGGAGCATACAGCCTATTCTGCCCCAAGCTCTTAAGCGCAAAGAAAGGGGTCGGGAAAGGCCACGGGACCTTCAAAATTCAAGAAGGGAGGGCAACCCTCTGGGCCGTGCGGCCTATTGGAAAAGTACCCGACAGGGGAGGTGTAGGAAGTGCGAACGTTTCGCTTGCGATTGAGGCGGGTGGGAGAAGGGGGTGCGAGGGGTTATTTAGCCTTTGAGGGCTTCGGCGCCGGCGACGATTTCTAGGAGCTCTTTGGTGATGGAGGCTTGGCGGGCCTTATTGTAGGCGAGGCGGAGCGTGCGCAGAAGCTCTTCGGCGTTATCCGTGGCGGTCTGCATGGCGACCATACGAGCGGCATGCTCAGCCGTAACCGACTCCTGTACTGCCCCCAAAAGGACAGCCTCTACATAAATAGGCAAGAAGCTCTCTACCAGAGCTTCTGCGGAGGGTTCTAAGAGCCAGGGCTTGGGGGATTCTGCGGCAGAGACGGAGAGAGGCAAGAGGGTTTCCATCGTAGGGAGGCTGCGGCCGATGCCCTTGAAGCGGTTATAGACAAGGACAATCGCCCGATATTCCCCCTTCTGAAAGGCAGTCAGGAGACGCTGAGCCAGCGCGCTCACTGCAGGCAGAGCAACTTCTTTACCGCCGAAAAGGTCCTCAAAGGTGTGCGGGTAAGAAGTGCGGCGTAGCATTTCGTAGGCTTTTTTACCGAGGATGAGGAGGTGGGTTTCGGAAGGAGGGGGGAGCTGCGGGAGGAGCCATCGGACCAGCCCACTATTGAAGGCGCCACACAAGCCCCGACTGGAAGAGAGAACGACATAGAGGGTTTTGGAGGCATTGGGGGTGAGCTGATAGGGATGGGGCTCTTCTAATTGGGCAAAGAGGGTTTGGAGGATAGTCTGGGCGGCGTCGGGGTAAGGACGCAGACGTTGGAGGCGATCCTGAGCGCGACGTAGCTTCACAGCGGAAATCATCCGCATGGCCCGCGTAGTCTGCTGAATGGAAATCACGCTGCGAATCCGTCCCCGCAGCTCTTTCAGGGCACCAGAAGACATAGGCCTAAGCGGTTACGCCAAATCCAGCCAGCACTTGCTTCGCCGCACGCTCTAACTCCGCTTCCATAGCCTCCTCTAACTGCCCCGCCCGAATCTTATCCAGAAGCGGCCGATGCCCAGCCTCTAAAAACTGAATATACTGCTGCTCAAAAAGACGCACTTTATCTACCGGGAGCTTATCCAACAACCCCCGCGTCCCCACAAAGATAACCGCCACTTGATGTTCTACTTTCATGGTCTGGTACTGGGGCTGTTTGAGTAGCTCTACCAGGCGGCGGCCGCGTTCAATTTGGCGCAAAGTAGCAGGGTCTAAGTCAGAGCCAAACTTAGCGAAGGCCTCCAGCTCCCGGTACTGGGCCAGTTCCAGCTTGAGGCGGCCAGCCACTCGTTTCATGGGCTTGATCTGGGCGGCCCCCCCTACCCGCGAAACAGAAATACCTACATTGATAGCGGGGCGCACACCCGCATTAAAGAGGTTGGGCTCCAAGTAGATCTGCCCATCCGTTATGGAAATCACATTAGTGGGGATGTAAGCGGCCACGTCGCCGGCCTGGGTTTCAATGATAGGAAGGGCGGTAAGGGAGCCCCCTCCTTTTACAATAGGGCGGAAGCTCTCGGGAAGGTTATTCATCTGGGCAGCCACGGCATCATCATCAATGATTTTGGCGGCGCGCTCCAAAAGCCGAGAGTGCAGGTAGAAGATATCCCCGGGATACGCTTCTCGGCCTGGAGGCCGACGTAAGAGGAGAGAAACTTCCCGATAGGCTGCCGCTTGCTTGGAAAGGTCATCATACACGATGAGCGCATGGCGACCCGTATCGCGGAAGTATTCTCCGATAGCTGCCCCTGCATACGGCGCCAAAAAGATAAGAGGCGCAGGGTCTGCAGCTGCCGCCGCCACCACGATCGTGTAGGGCATCGCTCCGTACTTCTCCAACGTGCTCACAATCTGCGCAATCGTAGAAGCCTTTTGGCCGCAAGCAACATAGATGCAGAAAACGGGTTCGCCTCGTTCGTAGTTTTCCCGCTGATTGATAATGGTGTCTATGGCGATGGCGGTTTTTCCGGTGGAACGGTCGCCGATGATGAGCTCCCGCTGGCCCCGTCCAATGGGTATCATTGCATCAATGGCCTTGATACCCGTTTGGAGAGGCTGATTCACGGGGCGGCGGTAGATCACCCCCGGCGCTTTCCGCTCATAAGGCGAGTCATAAAAGGGCCCCTCAATCGGACCTTTGCCGTCTAAGGGCTGCCCCAAGGGATTAATCACGCGCCCCAGCATCTTTTCGCTCACCTGAATAGAAGCGACCCGATAGAGGCGCTTCACGCGATCGCCCTCGTGAATGTTTTCCGTGCGTCCCATCACGACGGCACCGACATTGTCTTCTTCAAGGTTGAGCACGATGCCGCGCTCCCCTCGCTCAAACTCAATCAGTTCTCCCGCTTGCACCTCCGTCAGCCCATAAATGCGGGCAATCCCATCCCCCACTTGCAGGACGACACCGGTATCTTCCAGCTCTTTGCTTGTGAGCGTACCCGCAATCTGCTGCTCTAAGATGCGGGTCACCTCATCAGGTCTAAGTTCCGTAATGCTTGCCATATCAGTTGGATAATAGGTTCTTCTGGATTTCTTGCAGTTGGCCGCGCACGCTCAGGTCTGCGACCCGGGTACCTACTTCTACGACGAAACCGCCTATGAGAGAAGGCTCCACCGCTTCCCTCAGAATGACCTCTTGGGCGCCCAGAGCCGCCTGAATCTTTTCTGCAAGAGCGCTCTTGAGCGCTTCAGAGAGGGGGTGAGCCGTGCGAAGGTGGACACGCACCCGCTTTTTGTAGGAGTCGTAAATGGCGAGAAAGGCTTCACAGGTTTCATTGAGGAGGTATTCTCGTCCCCGACGAATAAGCAGCACCAAGAAGTTCCACAGGAGAGGACTCAGAGCGTCTTCTAAGAGGGGACGGAGCCAGGTGATTTTTCGCAGGCCTGTGTAGATGGGGGTTTCTAAGATACTACGCAGGAGACGACTTTGCTTGTATAGGTCTAAGAGGGCTTGGACTTCGGCGGCTATTGGATCGGTATTGGCTTGGCGCAGGCTCAGCTCAAAGAGTGCCTGCGCGTAGCGGTTTGCAATGACGCGGGGGCTCATATTAGTTTATTCGGAGTTCGTTGGCCATTTTGAGGGCGAAGGCTTCGGCTTTGGCGCGGTCTTGGAAGTGGTCTTCCAGGATTTTTTGGGCGATGTCCAGGGCGAGTTTGGCGGCTTGGGTGCGCATTTCGGCGAGGATGCGGTCGCGCTGGCGCTCGATTTCCTGATAGGCAAGGGCAATGATGGCCTGGGCTTGTCTTTGGGCTTCTTTGCGGGCGTTTTCCAGAATCTCATCGCGCATCTTTTGGGCCTCGGCTAAAATGCGCTGCTGCTCCTGCGCCGCCGCAACCCGAGCCTGCTCCTGCTCCCTCCTAAGAGCCTCTATATCGGCTTGGGCCTTTTGAGCGGCAGCCAAAGCATCCGCAATCTTTTTCTCCCGCTCCTGCAGCGCCTGCAGAATGGGCTTCCACGCATACTTCCGAAGTAAAAAGAAGAAAATGCCGAATATCAGCGCACTCCAGAAAAATAGCCCGAATTGAGGCAGTATCAGGTCCATAAGCCGGAGCAAAGGTACAGATTTAGCCCCTTCCGTAGGGGGCCCCGACAAGGGAGGCCGAACTCATTTTTCCACAGACCGCTTTCCCTCTAAGAAGGGGACGATGAGCCTTCCGGCCACAGACCTAAGTTTTTAGCATGGGCTATCCAGAGGTCCTTAGGTACGGGAACGGCACCGACATATTCGCATACTAAGCCGCCAGCGAGATTGGCTAAGGCCGCTGCCTGCACGATGGGCAGTTTCCAAGCCATGCCCACGGCAAGCACGCTCACCACCGTATCTCCAGCGCCAGAAACGTCTACAATTTGCCGCTTATGGGCCGGGATGTGCGTGAGAGTGCCCTGCGCATCCGCGACGATCACGCCTTCTTCGCTTAGGGTTACGACCGTGTAGGTGTGCGGCATACGGCGGCGCAGCTCCTGAATAGCCTCCCGGAGGGCGGATGGATCAGCAGGCACTCTGTACCCTAAGGCCTCACTCAGCTCCCGAAGATTCGGCTTAAAGACAGTAACTTCCGAGTAGGCCCAGAAGTTTTCCCGCTTCGGGTCTACTAAGACGGGCACCCCTTCGGCGTTGGCCGCCTCTATGAGGGCCCGAATAAGGGTACGCGTAAGAACCCCTTTATTGTAGTCTTCCAGGATGAGGGCATGGGGCTTCTGAGAAAGAAGAAAACGAACCTTTTGTAGGAGGGCGATTTCGTGTGGGGGAGAAAGCGGGGCGGTTTCTTCACGGTCTACCCGAAGTAGATGCTGGTGATGGGCAATCAGCCGGGTCTTAGTAGTGGTGGGACGGTGTGAATCTTCTACAAGGCCATACAGGCTAATGCCATGACGATGGGCTTCCTCCTGTAGGATTTTTCCGGCGGGGTCGGTCCCTACCACTCCAGCCAACTCCACCTGACATCCCAAAGCCCGAAGGTTTAGAGCTACATTCGCAGCACCGCCTAAGCGGCTCTCCTCCCGCTCCAAAAGTAAAATCGGCACGGGCGCCTCCGGCGAAATGCGCTCCGCCCGCCCATACAAGTACCGATCCAACATAAGGTCTCCAACTACTACGAAACGTAAGGTTTCCAGAGGCTGCACAAGCCCAAAGGTACGCCAGCTTTCCCCTGCCCATCCTGCTTTTTGCCGTAAGTTTGCCCACATGGCGGGCGTCATCCAAAAAATTCGCAATAAAGCAGGGCTCGCCGTCGGCCTCATCGGCCTTTCCCTGCTCATTTTCATCCTCACCGACCTTCTGCAGTCTAATCAGTTTTTTCAGGAGCTTATCTGGGGACGCAGCGATGTAGTGGCCCGAATCGGAAATGTAGAACTGAAATACGCCGAATACAGCAAGCTCTACGAGCGCAGCGTACGAAATCAAGCCCCCGAAGACCCCTTAGCCCAAGAGCAGCTCAAAAATGCCCTTTGGCAGCAGCTCTTATCAGATAAGCTCTACGAAATAGAAACAGAGCCCTGGGAAATGAACGTTTCGCCTGAGGAAATCGCCGATATGCTCTATGGCGAGCGGCCGCATCCCATTGTCATGCAGATTTTTTCGCAGGGGGAGCAGATTTACGAGCGCGAACGGGTCCGGCAAATCATTCAGCAAGCCTCTAACGACCCCCAACTCAGCGCCCAACTGCGAGAACTGGAAGATTACCTGATCAAAGTGCGCCTACGAGAAAAGTACGAAGCCCTTCTCAAAGCTACGGGACATGTACCCACTTCTCTGGCGGCTTACCAAAACCGACTGGATAATACCGACATGGACTTCACTTTTCTGGCGATCAACTACAGTGCTATAGCGGATAGTTTAGTGCCAATTTCAGAGAGTGAGCTCAAAAGGTATTACGCCGATCACAAGGAGGAGTTTCGGCTGCGGGAACCGGAACGGGTGCTGAGGTATGTGGTGTTTTACAAGGAGCCTTCGGCGGAAGATACTTTGGAGGCGCTGACTCGAGCCCAAGAGCTGCGGGAGGCTTTCCGGAATGCGACGGACAATTACGCCTTTGCAGCCGCGAATAGCGACATTCCACCGGACTCTACTCTAAGACGCTGGTCCGACCTTAGTAAGGTTCTTCAGGATTCTATTCAGGCGGTGGGTCAGGTGATAGGGCCCTATGCTCATCCCGCAGGCTTTGCCGTTGCTAAGGTGGATACTATCGTGCGGGACACACAGCCGCTGTACCAAGTACGACATCTTATGATTATAAAAGGGCTGGACAGCGTAGCCGCCCGTAAAAAAGCCGATAGCTTGTACCGCGTTATTCGGCCAGATAACTTTGCGGAGCTGGTGAATCAGTTTTCGGAGGACTGGCAGACGCGCTTTGCGAGTGGGGAGCTGGGCTGGTACGGTCCCGAAGGCCGCTTCGGAAAAGCCTTTTATGAGGCTTTGAAGAAGGCCCCCATAGGTAAAATCACCGGAGTCATTGCTTCAGAGCAGGGGTATCACATCGTGGAGGTGCGCTCTCGCGAAGACCGACGCGTGCGTGTTTATGAGATTGTGAAAGAGGTGGTTCCTTCCTCCAAGACCATTAGTGCGATTCGGCAAAAGGCCCAGCAGATGGCCCTCCACGCCGAAAAAGACTTTGACGGCGCCGCCCAAGCTGCAGGACAAAATATACGGATTAGCCCTGCCCTCCGCCCCAGCAGTAGCAGCCTGCCCGGCATATACGGCATCAGCGAGCTTTTACGCTGGGCCTTTGGCCAGAAACAACCAGGCGCCTTCTCCGGCGTGGTGGAATTAGAAAACGCCTTTGTCGTAGCGCAGATCGTGAAAGCCGACGAACCGCCTTACCGTTCTTGGGAGGCCGTACGGGACCTCATTGAGCCCAAGGTCCGCAATCAAAAGAAAGCTCAGCTTATTCGCCAGCGCTTAGAGGGGAAGGGGAATAGCATAGATGAGCTTAAGGCGGCCTTTGGGCCTGGCGCGTACACCAGCCGCAGCCAAAACGCTCTGTATGGGAGTGTGGCTGTGCCGGGGCTGGGTTTAGAGCCCAAAGTTCTGGGTGTAGCCGCCGCCCTCAAGGAAAACGCCCTGAGCCCTCTCATTGAGGGTACCAATGGCGTTTATAAACTCCAGCTTACCCGTAAGGCTATTCCGCCTGAGGCCACGCCCGACATGGCTAAAAGTCACAGTGCTGGGCAGAGTGCTACTCTGAGCAATCAGCTGGTTCAACGTTTCCAAAACGCCATGACAGAACGTTTGGAAGTGGAGGATTATCGGTATCGGTTTGGGTTCTGATGCGGGGGCTTGCCCTCGTTTTGTGGGGGCTGGGCGTTGTAGGGAGCTTTTATTGGGGGAAGGCGACTTCTCCGGCTTTGGGGGGGACCTATGTGCTCTCAGCAGACCGATGGAAGCAGGGCCGAGCACCCTATCAGGACTTGCAGGTGCCGGCCGACCCCATCACTTTGTGGATATTTCGGGAAGTGCCCACCTATGGGATGGTGTATTTGCTCTTTTGGAAGGCGATAGGGGGTCTTCTCCTCGTGGGTTTCGTTTTGCGCAAGCCCCTGCGTGAGGCCCCTCCTACTCCCTGGCACTGGATTATGGTGGGGCTGATAGGAGGACTTTATCAGGTTCTTCCTTGGAATGCACCCATAGAGGTGGGAGAGACAGCGTATGGGCTGGCCCTTTGGCTGGGGGAATCGGCCCGACGTCCCTTCCTGCAGGGTATCCTCCTGAGCGTGCTTCTGCTCTGGCATCCGGTAGTGGTCTGGGCCCTAGTTTTTTGGCTCTACCGCCGCTGGGAAAACCAAGAAGGCCAGGCTGCCGTGTACCACCTGCTGGGGCTTCTCTGGGGAGTCCTGGCCCTCTTAGCCCTGAGTAAAACCCTCTGGGGCTCGGCCGCCCTCCATGCCTACCTTCTCAACTACACCCTTCTCCTGTGGCAAGTGGGCACCCCGGATAAGGGCCTTTGGCTCCTCAACGGGGCCAGCCTGCTGATTTTAGTCTTATTTTCGGGGGAAATGGGGCGGCTCCCCTATCGGGAGCGCGTCCTGTATCGGCGAAATCTATGGGCAGCCCTCAGCACCTTAGGCTGGGGCGGGCGCGCTTTTCCCGGCTTAGCTCTCTTCACCGTGCGCCCTCGCTCCCTTACTCTCAAACTCCTACAGCTCCTTCTCGGCCTGAGCTATTTAGGATACGGCACTTTCGCTTTCCTCCGACATCCTTCGCCCCAAATCTCCCTCTCCTTAGCCCCCAATAGCTGCTTCTGGGGAATGCCCCCTACCTACCTCACCCTCCAAGGGCCTTACGGATGCGACCTGACCACACCCCACGCATGGTCCTCCTCCAAAGTAGACTGGGAAGACCTTTACCAAAAACTGCACCAGCCCGACTGGATATATGATGCCGAAGGCCATATGGCGAGATTTCGGTACTACCTACCCCGTAAGTTAGCCCCCTACGAAGCCGTTGATACTACTTTATTGGGCTTCCTGCGGCTTTACCGAAGAAAGTCTAAGGACACCCTCCCTTGGATTAGAGCAAACCCCCCGGCAAAGCCACAATCCCAGCCCAACTAAGACTTACGTTTTCGGACGGGCTGACCATTCGTCGGGTCTGGCGGCGCCACTAACTCCAAGTCCACCTGACGCCGATCAAAATCTATCCGTTTGACGCGCACCCACACTTTATCCCCTAAGCGAAAGCGGATACGAGTATAACGTCCTTTCAGCAGATGGCCGTAGGGATCCCGCTCATATATATCGTGCGGCAAACTTCGTATGGAAATCATGCCTTCGGCCCGAGTCTCTATCAGCTCTACATATATCCCCCAGCTCTCAATCCCCACCACCAACCCCTCCAAGATGGTGTCTTGGAAGCGGCTCAGATATTCCAACTGCTTGTAGCGCACGGAGGCCCGCTCCGCCTGCTCTGCTAATTTTTCGCGGTCGGAAGTGTGGCGCGCTATCGGCTCTAAAAGGCCCGTCTCCGGATAGGGTGAGGGCTCCCCATTTAGCACGGCCGCTAAAATCCGGTGCACCACTAAGTCCGGATACCGCCGAATCGGACTGGTAAAATGCGTATAATGCGTAAATCCCAGCCCATAGTGCCCAATATTGGTAGGCGTGTAAAGGGCTTTGGGCATCGTGCGGATACACACCGTCTGGATGATATGGGCTTCGGGTTTTCCTTCAATTGCCTCTATGAGGGCATTGAGCGAGCGGGTAAGCGCCCGCGGATGATGCACCTCAATATCGTATCCAAAACCTTCTAAAAAGACTTTGAGGGCTTTGAGGCGGGAGGGGTCTGGCACATCATGCACCCGATAGAGAGTAGGGACTTTCTTCTGAGAGAGGAAAAGGGCGACTTGCCGATTAGCCAGAAGCATGAGCTCTTCAATGAGCTTGTGGGCGTCTTTGCGTTCTTTGACGAAGAGAGCGATAGGGGTCATGGTTTCGTCCAGCCGAAAGCGGATTTCTTCCGTTTCAAAGCGGACGCCGCCTTCTCGCAGACGTTTTTCGTGGAGCTTTTTAGCGAGGTTATTCAGGGTTCGGAGGGCGTTGGCAAGGGAGCCGGTGCCTTTTTCGATTTCGTGCTGGGCCTCCTCGTAAGTGAATCGGCGCTGACTGTGGATGATGCTTTTTCCCATCCAGACGCTTTTGATGCGGGCCTGGGTATCTATTTGAAACACCACCGAAAACGTGAGCCGATCCTCGTGGGGTTTGAGCGAACATAAGTCCGCGCTGAGCCGCTCTGGCAGCATGGGGATCGTCCGATCCACCAGGTAAACGCTCGTTCCCCGCTTATAAGCCTCTTCGTCTAAGGCCGTGCCCGGCCGCACATAGTAACTCACATCCGCAATATGGATACCCACCTCATACAGCCCACTGGGAAGCACCCGAAAAGAAATGGCATCGTCAAAGTCTTTTGCGTCCTCCGGGTCAATAGTGAAGGTGAGAATATCCCGAAAGTCGTGGCGCCGCTCTATTTCTTCTGGGGGAAGGTCTTTAGGAAGGGCTTCGGCTTCAGCAAGGACTTCGGGCGGAAAGGCTTCGGGCAGATCATATTCCAGTAGGATGGCGTGGATTTCGGTTTGATGCCGTTGGGGCTCTCCTAAGACTCTGACGACTTCGGCTATGGGGTATTTGAGCCCCCAGGAAAGAAAGCGAACCGCCACCTTTTGGCCCACCAGGTCAGCTGGCGTGTCTTTGGGAAGCTGAAATTCTATAGAAAGGGGCGGCTGCACCGGCCCTACATAAAGCCGCCGATTGCGCCCCTCCTCCACATGTCCAATGAAGATTTTATTCGTAGGCTCCAGCCGCCGCACCAAGCGCCCCACTAACTCCTCAGGATAAATGCCCGTCACTTCTACCTCTACTATTTCCCCTGGTAGAATCCTCAACTTCCGAAAATCCCCCAGACGTACCGCTATCCCAAAAGGAGCCAGGTTTACATACGCATCCTCGTAGCGGACGAAAACCTCCCCTGTAAAAGTCCGCCCCAGCAGGTGAAGCTTATAACGGTTTTTTTCGTCTTTTTGGATCCAGGAGCTCTTGACCAGTTCTGCGAGCTCCAGTTCTAAAACACTTTCATCTATGACTCCGTTGAGTTCGGCCAAAATCTGGGCGGGTCGCCAACGTTTGGAGCCTTTTTTGAAGAAGGTTTTGAGGACGGCTAAGGTGGTAGGACGCATCAGGGAGCAATTACTTCAAATTCTACTCGCCGATTGAGGGCTCGGCCTTGGGGGGTGGAGTTATCGGCGATAGGTTTCGTATTGCCGTGGCCGACAGTCTGGATACGGTGGGGTTCAATACCTTTTTGAATGAGGTAGTTGCGCACGGCGTTAGCTCGAGACTCGGAGAGGCGCTGGTTATACTTAGGGTCTTTATCCCCAATATCCGTGTGGCCATGGATGCGAAGGCGCACTTCGGGATTAGCTTTGAGAAACTCCACTATGCGGTCCAAAGCCGGATAAGAACTGGGGGTAAGTTCCGCGCTATTAGGCTGAAAGTGAATCCGGGTTTCGCGTAGGATTTCTCCGATGACGGCTGGCTTGAGGGTGATGGTGAGGGTTTCGGAACGTTCTATTCGCAGGGTATCGGTATAGGGGAAGTACCCTTTTTTGTCTATTTGGAGGCGATAGGTACCTGGGGGTAGGGTGTGGGAGGCTTCGCCGCGAAAGTCAGATTGTATTTCGGACTGGGTGCGGTTGCCTTGGATCCAGCGTAGTCGGGCTTCGGGAAGGGGGGTTTGAGACTTTTCATCCAGGATGCGGAGGGTGATTTTGGGGAGTTTGGGAGGTTCTGCAGAAGGGGAAGGGGGTTGAGGCAGGGGAGAGAGGGAGAGGGTCACCACATTGGGTTGGGGCAAGCTCAGGGTCTTTTGGGCGGGTTGGTAGCCGGGGTGGGAAGCGGTAATGGTATAGTCACCGGGGAGGAGGGCCGTGGTGGCTTCGCCGTTGGGGGTAGTGGTGAGTTCCGTGGTGATTTTGGAGCTGTTGATTTGGATTTTAGCGCCGGCGAGGGGTTTTCGGGTGGTGGCATCCAGCACTTGAAACCGAACGGGGAGCGGTTCTGGGGGTAGAGTTTTGGGGGTATCAGGGGGAGGGGTACGGTACTTTTCGAGCTTTTCTATGGTGATTTTTCGGATGGCGGCGTTTCGGTAGTCGCACACGTAGAAGGTATTAGGTTTTTCGCCGAGGCAGATTTCTATGGGCTCATGGAAGCGGGCGTATTTACCATTGCCGTCTATCCAGCCGGGCTTTCCTGTACCGGCTAAGATTTCTACGGTTTTTTCGGCGGGGTTGATTTGGTAGATGCAGTGCATGCCGCCGTCGGCGATGTAGAGGTTTCCGTCGGCATCCACGGTGACGCCGCCGCCTTGGCCGTTAGTGGTGGCGAAGGAGAGTCCGCCCAAGGTGCCCCGGATTTGCCAGCCCCGAAAGCGCAGGTCTGCAAAAGTGCTCACTTCGCCTTGGGGAGTTACTTTTCGGATGGCGCGGTTGCCCGCATCTACAATGTAGAGGTTATCGTACTTGTCAATGGCGAGGCCGACGGGGCTGTTGAAGGCGGCTTCTTTGCCGGTACCGTTTTTATTGCCGGGGGTGCCTTGTCCTGCTACGGTTATGACACGGCCTTGGGGTGTGATTTTACGGAGGGCATGATTACCGGTCTCCAAGACAAAGAGATTGCCCCGGCTATCGCGCACGATAGCGATGGGAAAAGCAAAGGTAGCTTCCTTGGCGGGGCCGTCGTCAAATCCAGCACCTTTACCACCTGCTATGGTCGTTACCTGACCATCGGGGCTAATACGCCGAATCGCATGATTGAAGTAATCGCACACATAGAGGTTGCCCTGGGGGTCTAAGGCCAGACCGTGAGGGCTATTGAAGAGGGCTTCTTCGGCTGCTCCGTCTTCAAAGCCTGCCATGCGTGGGGAGCCTGCCACCAGCACCACGCGGCCATCGGGCGTTACTTTTCGCACGCAGTGATTGTTATCGTCAGAAAAGTAAATGGTTCCATCTTTCTTGACGACGATGCCGTTAGGGCGGTTGAGGGCGGCTTCCAGGGCTGGCCCTCCCTTGTAGCCGACCCGACCGCTGCCAGCTACGGTGCTTACTTCTACCTTGTAGGTAACCTCTAACGGCTCGGGTTGAGCCAGGGTAGATGCCAGAAGTCCCCAAACTGCCCAAATGCGCAGGAACATCCGAATAAAGGAGCCGATCGTGAGCGGGAGACGGGTTTCGAACCCGCGACCTTCAGCTTGGGAAGCTGACGCTCTACCAGCTGAGCTACTCCCGCAAAAGGCTCTGAGCAACTTGGATTGCTCAGAGACCTCGCAAAGGTACGAAGATTTCCGTATGGAGATGCAGGAGAGAGGGACTTGGCATGACCCGCTGAGCCGATTAGACATTCTTCGTAGCGAACCGAGATGGCAAAGACACGCCCCCCCCCCTTAAAGAGCCGTAGGGCTTTTATGGGGCTCACCGGCTCCGCTCCACCTTAGTAGCGATACCACTCGGGCTTATAAGGGCCTTCTATGGGTACGCCGATATAGGCGGCCTGTTCGGGGGTTAGTTCATCCAGCTCAGCGCCGAGCTTTTCTAAGTGGAGGCGGGCCACCATTTCATCCAGATGCTTGGGAAGGGTATAGACTTTATTTTCGTATTGGTCGCCGCGGGTCCAGAGTTCAATCTGAGCCAGCACTTGATTGGTGAAGGAGCAAGACATGACGAAGGAAGGATGCCCTTCGGCGCAAGCTAAGTTCATAAGGCGGCCTTCGGCTAAGAGGATGATCTCTTTGCCGTCAATATTATACACATCCACATAAGGGCGAAGGCTGTATTTGGTGTGGCCGTAGTGCTTATTGAGCCATGCAACGTCAATTTCTAAGTCAAAGTGGCCGATATTGCCGACGATGGTTTTATCTTTCATGGCTAAGAAGTGGCGGCCCACGACGATGTCGCGATTTCCGGTGGCGGTGATGACAATGTCGGCTAATCGCACGGCATTATCCATTTTCATGACGCGGAAGCCATCCATGACGGCTTGGAGCGCACAGATGGGATCGATTTCGGTAACGATGACTTGAGCGCCTGCCCCCGCAAAGGCCTCTGCTGTCCCCTTTCCTACATCGCCATAACCCGCCACGACGACGGTTTTACCTGCGAGCATGATGCCGGTGGCTCGGCGAACCGCATCTACGGCAGATTCCCGACACCCGTAAAT
>Ga0308393_1001034_pt1:7500-13533 | contig 13533 bp, 10 predicted proteins | sample Hotspr2Sampleee2_FD_202364 | JGI IMG/M metagenome (GOLD analysis project Ga0308393, IMG submission 202364) | Hot spring phototrophic mat microbial communities from Mushroom Spring, Yellowstone National Park, Wyoming, United States - 20050630_ee2 ... | reverse complement strand
ATGGTTTTATAGTAATCAATTGACGCAAAAGCTATAGTCTACGCAGATATCTCCGCGCTTCCGTGCCTTTGCGCGAGCAACCTAAGTGCTATAGGCAGAAGGCGCAGATAAATCCGAACTCACGTTAAGCAAGCCAAGGTAGCCAGATTGAGCGATAGCTTCCTCAGAGGTGTCATGATCCACGAACCGGTTGTAATGAGGGTTTGTGATTAAGGGGAAAGTACTCAAGCAAATTAGGGGTTTTTCCGGATTGACTTTCTGCGGCAGGGTGGATAAGATGAAGATGAGAAAAGGGTGAGGCAATACTCATGGCGCGCTTAGCAGCCTGTTTACTCCTCGTTTCAAGCACGATCCTCGCAATATCGCCTGTTTCAGGGCAAGGCATACAACATGGTGCAGTGCTGCGCTTCAGTCCTCCGCGTCTAGAACTTGACCCGCTCAAAGACCATATTGTGCTTTCATCCAGGGATTGGCTCGGAGGTAGAGGGGTAGATGTCTACTATGACACTTCGAGGCCTTGTAACCACGACAAAAAGACAATCACAGTTATTGATACGATTGCTTATGAATGTGTAGATTTGGCCGCGCGTTTATACTATAAAGTTGGATACAACAACTTTAGATGGTTAGACGATGGTAAACCCATCGGCGCAGCAAAGGATCTTGTGAATGCCGAACAACTGCAGGCGCCGCCAGGTGGAAGCCTACTTTGGGCCCAGTCGGCGGGTGCGTTGCCGTTGGGGCGACCGCAAGCCGCGCCGACGGCCGCCTCCACCGGCGCCATCGCCTATCAGGGCCGCCTGGCCGACGCCAACGGCAACCCCCTCACCGGCACCTACAACATGATCTTCCGCCTGTACGCCGTCCCCACCGGCGGCGCGCCCCTGTGGGAGGAGCAGTGGACCGGCTCCAACGGCGTGCGTGTGAGCGACGGGCTATTCAACGTCATGCTGGGGAGCCTGCACGCCATAGAGCAGAGCGTCATTGCCGGCCACGACCGGTTGTGGCTGGGGATCACGGTGGGTACCGACGATGAGATGCAGCCGCGCATGCAGCTTGGCAGCGTGCCATTTGCCGTGCAGGCGCTGACGGTGCCGGATGGGAGCGTGACGACGGCGAAGATTGCGGATGGGGCGGTGACGCAGGCAAAAGCACCTTTTGCCGTGCAGCATTTTCGAGGAACCACTCCAGACCAGTTTGCCAAGGTCAGTACTGGCACGTATGTAGTGGAACTAACTGGCGGAGCTTCGACTGAAGTGAAGGATCTCGATATTTCTCCGCTTGGATTCACTCGCACGCCTGTCGGCATAGCCCAGGTAGTAGACTCCGATCGCGGAGGCACAACGTTTGCTCGTTATACCTGGGATGGCTCAACTGCCACTAGAGCCAGAATCGTGTTCTTTCGTCCGGATGGTCGGGCAATCCCAGGTGGGCTCATTCGCTTTCACCTGATCCTATGGAGCGATTAAGGTGTGGAATAGGCCCCCCTATGAAAGCCCATTCCATTTCATAGAGCAACATGAAACGTGTACACAACAGGGAGGAAAAGGAGATGAACCAAAAAGGCCTAATCACCAGATTTGGCGAGATGCTTGATCAATATCGTGCCGAGCGGCGTGTGGCCGCTCAGGCGCAAATGCCCTCAAGACACGCAGGCCGGCTGCGCCATCTGCTCCCCACCCCTGGCAACGTGATCTTCACCCTTGCCATGATCGCCTTGCTGGTCGCCGCACAGTCCGCCGGCGCCCTGCCTCTAGCCAATCCGAAATCCGCAATCCCAAATTCGCAATCCACCATCGCCTATCAGGGCCGCCTGGCCGACGCCAACGGCAACCCCCTCACCGGCACCTACAACATGATCTTCCGCCTGTACGCCGTCCCCACCGGCGGCGCGCCCCTGTGGGAAGAGCAGTGGACCGGCTCCAACGGCGTGCGCGTGAGCGACGGGCTGTTCAACGTGATGCTGGGGAGCCTCGCGCCCATCCAGCAGAGCGTCATCGCCGGCCACGACCAGTTGTGGCTGGGGATCACGGTGGGCACCGACGACGAGATGACGCCACGCGTGCAGTTGGGCAGCGTACCCTTCGCGGTGCAGGCGCTCACCGTGCCGGATGGAAGCATCACTACGGCGAAGATCGCGGATGGGGCGGTGACGCAGGCGAAGTTAGGCTCAGATGTGAGTTTGGTGCCGCCGGATGGGAGTATCACCACAGCGAAGATTGCGGATGGGGCGGTTACAACCACGAAAATAGCAAATGGCGCAGTAACCCAAGACAAAGCGCCAAGTCTGATCAGAAGTCTTAATGGTGACGGTCAGGTCATTTTGATAGGCAACCAAGTTTATCCTGGTACCGACAGTCAAGGGTTTGTGACTATTAGCTATCCGTGTTTTCCAAACTGGCCAAGTGTCTTTCTTGTATTCAATGGCCACTGGGATGCCAATCCGATTTGGCCTGTAGGACATAACGGTCCTGGAAGATGCAGCACTCGAGTCAAAATGTCAGCGCCTACGAATGCCCCTTTCAGGGTCAATTGGATAGCAGTAGGTTATTGATTTCAGGAGGGCAAACGATGAACAGCGGTAGAGGCCATCCTTTGAAGGTCCAACATGACACTTCTGGCACCGCCAGGATGGGCGCTCTCAGCCGCTTCGCCCCGCCCACGCTGATGCGGTCATGCAGTTCGAGAACGTCATTTGCTCCAGCGGCTGCCGGGACAACATCAATGTTGCGGTTAATCTGTGGATCGGGCACGGAGCCGATCCGTGAATCCCGCGCATTCTGTGATGGAGGTGCAAGATGAAGCATGTACAACTGCATCGCGTGCTGAGTGTGACCCTTGTGGTGCTGGTGTTAGCGCTGGGAGGACTTCTATCAACCGGTGAACTACAGGGGCAGGGAAGCGCAGAGCCTTCTGAAGAAACGCTGCGCAAAACTGTATTGATAACTCTGGCACAAAAAGACCCTACGCTCTTGAAGACTGTAGATGTTGACATACCCACGGTCAGGGTTGAACGTGAGTGGGGTATAGCGGTCATACGCTTCACTTATGCTGGGGTAACAGCAGGTGGGGGCTGGACAGTTCTTGGTCATTTAACTCCCGCTGGCTGGGAAGTCGCGTTTCAAGACGAGCCTCGCTTCTCTGAATGGTTACTGCAGATTCCTGACGTTTTATTGTCGCCCACTGCTAAGGAGTTCCTATCTCCTTTGGCTGGCATTGCGGCAATTCAGGAGGTGACAGGAGCCAAGTTGCCATGGCAAGGTGGTCGGGACGCCCGACGCCATGCGCTGGACATTCGCGGGCGGGTGACAGGAGCCAAGTTGCCATGGCAAGGTGGTCGGGAGTACTTGATAACCCAAGGTCCCAATGGGCCGCCTACTCACTCTCATCCCACTGAAAGGTGGGCATATGACTTCGGTTTACCTGAAGGCACAGAAATCTGGGCGGCGAAAAGCGGGATAGTGCGCCTTGTTAAGGAAGATTCCTCTATAGGCAGGTGTGATCCCAACTATGCGGGCTATGGAAACTACATAGTGATTGATCATAGAGATGGCACAGCCGCTCTTTACTTGCACCTTCGCTACAACGGAGCCATTGTAAACGTTAACGATGAGGTAAGACAAGGAGACCTGATAGGATACTCTGGGAATACAGGCTTCAGCTGTGGTCCACATTTGCATTTTCAAATCCAATCATGGACAGGCGAATGGTGGTCACAGTCACTCGAGATTAACTTTGATGATGTTGGAAAGCCAAGGACTAAGACACGTGTGGCTAGCGGAAATTATCGCGGTAGCGGGAATCGTCCCCCCAACACCCCCTCGCCCCAGAGCCCCGGCGACTGGTACGTGGCCCGCGACGGCCGCGCCCCCACCCTCTGCTGGAACAACCCCGGCGACCCGGACGGCGACTCCCTCCAGTTCTACGCCGAGGTCTATCGGAGCGCCGTCAACGCCAACAGCGGCTGGCGGAGCGGCACCTGCTGGTGGCCGAGCAACCTGAACGGCCAGTACTACAACTACCAGTGGCGCGTCAAGGCGAAAGATAGCCGCGGCGCCGAAAGCGACTGGAGCGCCACCTGGCACTTCAGCATCGAGGCGCCCAATGAGCCGCCGCGCATCACCTTCGACACCGCCAACGGCAACGGGGACAGTTATATCCGCCACCGCGACCGCGATTGGACCTTTCGCGGCACCGCCTCCGATCCCGAAGGCCGCCTCAACCAGGTGGAGTTCCACTGCGAAGGCTGCGACAACCCCGGCAGCGGCCCCGATTTAATCCGCACCGGCGGCGGCAACTGGTCCCTCACCCGCACCGGCATGGCCGGTAAGAACGTGGTCTACTTCCGCGCCGTTGATGACCGCCAGAGCACGGACAGCCGCCGCGTCACCCTGGAGATTGATTTGGCGCCGCCCACCACCCAGGCCGAGATCAATGGTCAACTGCCCGGTTCCTGGCCGCAATGGTTTACCCAGCCGGCCCAGGTCCGCCTGACCGCCCAGGACGGGAACACCGGCCGCGCCGGCGTGGGCGTGCGGGAAATCCGTTACCGGGTGGACAACGTTGACCGACAGCCTGTCAGCGGCAACACGGCCGCTTTCACCGTGGACGGCGACGGCGCTCACACTGTGGAGTACTACGCCGTGGACAATGTGGGCAACCAGGAAACACCTCGCAGCATCACCTTCAGGATCGACCGGACGCCGCCCACCCCACCTGGTGGCGTCAGCGAGACCCACGGGGTGGTCAGCGGCCAGTGGCAGAAAGCGGTCAATACGCCTACTTTCACCTGGCAGCCCTCCAGCGATGTCACCTCTGGGGTGTGGGGCTACCAATTCTACTTCGGCCCCGATCCCAACGGTGTGGCCTACCAGACCTTCACGGCCAACGACCCCCGCCAGTGGACACCTCTTCCCGGTGGCGTGCGCACCGGTACCTACTACCTGCGCGGCCGGGCCCGGGACAACGCCGGCAACTGGTCGGCCTGGACCGACCTCTTCACCTTCCGCTACGACGGCACCCCGCCGGAGAACCCCAGGGAGGCGACCCACGCCGCCGGCATTACGAACGATACCTGGCAGCGCACCACCAACCTGGCCGACTTTACCTGGCCGGCGGCACACGACGAGGGCTCCGGCATCAAGGGGTACTTCGTCTACTGGGGCACCGATCCCGAGGGAACGAGCACCGACCTGATATCGAATACCCAATACCGGTCTTCCACACCTCTCTGCGGCACCAACGACGCCTGCACCGGCTACCTCCGCCTGCGCAGCCGGGACAACGTGGACAACGACGCCGAGAAGTGGTCTACCGCCTTCGTCCTGCGCTACGACAACGCCCCGCCCACCGCCGACTTCACCTTCAACAACGGCGTCACCCGCACCACCCAGACCCTAGTCACCCTGCGCATCACTGCCAGCGACCGGGGCAGCGGCGTGCGAGAGATGCGCCTCTCCGGCGATGGCCAGAACTGGACGCCGTGGGAGGTTTTCGCGACCGAGCGGCCCTGGACCATCCCCGGTATCAGCCGGCAGTGGTGGCCGGTCTACCTGCAGGTCAAGGACGGCGTCGGGCTGGTCTCCGCGGTCATCTCCCACACCATCTACCTGGACGTGAACCCCCAGCAGCCGCGCTCGGCCTCTTTCCGCCTCTTTGATTACGCCATGAGCGCCGGAGCCGGCGAGCACGATTCGGCGGCCTACCGTGGGCGCAGTACCGTCGGCCAGGTGGTAGACTCGGCTCGCATCACCAGCACCAGCTACCTGATCGTGGGCGGCTACCAGGCCGGCAGCCAGGCCATCCCCATCGTTGAGCCGGGGCACGACGAGTTCACCTTCATCAACGGCGTCTTCGCCTCGGGCACGGGAGCGACCACCCTAACCTCTAACCTCTATGCCATGAAAGCCAGCGTGGGCGAGATGGGCATCCCCAATAACGAGACGACCCTGCGCAGCCAGAACCTTCGCCTGCAGCCGGGCTTCCTGGCCGCGGCGCCGCCCGCCGGTACACCGACCCCCACACCCACGCCCG
>Ga0308393_1001034_pt1:0-2500 | contig 13533 bp, 10 predicted proteins | sample Hotspr2Sampleee2_FD_202364 | JGI IMG/M metagenome (GOLD analysis project Ga0308393, IMG submission 202364) | Hot spring phototrophic mat microbial communities from Mushroom Spring, Yellowstone National Park, Wyoming, United States - 20050630_ee2 ... | reverse complement strand
GCCGGCGGAGCGTGGCCTGCGCCACCAAGTCCAACATCATGAAGCTGACCGAGGGCACGCTCAAGCGCACGTTCGAAGCGATCGCCCCTGAATATCCTGACATTGAGGCGTGGCACATCATCATTGATAACTGCGCCCACCAACTGGTCAAGAATCCGGCCCAGTTCGACGTGATCGTCACCACCAACATGAACGGCGACATCATCAGCGACCTAACCTCGGCACTGATCGGCGGGTTGGGCTTCGCCCCCTCGGCCAACATCGGCAACGAGGTGGCCATCTTCGAGGCCGTGCACGGCTCAGCGCCCAAGTACGCCGGCAAGAACGTGATCAACCCAACGGCGGTGATCCTGTCGGCCGTGATGATGCTGCGCCATCTGGGCGAGTTCGAGGCCGCTGCGGCGATTGAGCACGCCGTGCTAGTTACGCTGGAATCTGGCGTGCTGACGCGCGACGTAGTCGGCGACGCCAAGGCCGCCTCAACCACCGCCTATACCGACGCGATCATCGCCAACCTGGGTAAAAAGTCGGCCAACTGGACAGTGCGCGACTACAAGCCGATCCGCCTGCCGCACGTCTCCGAATCGCCCGTCGCCGTCACACCGAAGTCGCGGCGCGTGATCGGCGCAGACGTGTTCGTGGAGTGGCCGGGCGATCCGGCATCGCTGGGCCGCAGCCTGGAGACGATCGCCGAGGGCACGCCCCTGCGGTTGAAGATGATCTCGAACCGCGGCACCAAGGTCTATCCTTCGGTGGGCGCGATCACAGACTGCGTAGACCACTGGCGCTGCCGATTCGTGTTGCGCGATGAACACGCCGACTTAAGCGACGCCGATCTATTCGCTCTGCTCCAGCGCGTGGCAGCGCAACACCGCTGGATGCACGTGGAGAAGCTCCCGGAGTTCGACGGCCAGCCGGGCTACACCAAGGCACAAGGCGAGGACTGAGCGATGGCTTTCGCGTTCAACCCAGACCTGTCGCGCGCGGAGACCATCCCAGCCAGTTGGTATACCGACCCTGCGCGCCTGGCGCTGGAACATCAGCGCATCTTCCGGCGCACCTGGCAGTTCGCCGCGCCGCTGGAGCAACTGCGCTTCCCCGGCAACTACGTCGCCACCGAGGTGATCGGCGTGCCGATCGTAGTAGTGCGCGACCTTGAGGGGTGCCTGCGCGCCTTTTACAACGTATGCCGGCACCGCGCCGGCGCGGTGGCCCAAGGCGCCGGCAACCGCAAGACGCTCCAATGTCGCTATCACGGCTGGGTCTATCACCTAGACGGCAGCCTGCGCAGCACGCCCGAGTTCGAGGGCGTGCGGGACTTCGACAAGTGCGATTACGGCCTGCTGCCTATCCGCGTGGAGACCTGGGGGCCGTTTGCCTTTGTAAATATGAGCGACGACGGCCCTAGCCTGCTGGAGGTGCTGGGGAACATCCCTGCCGAGACCACCGGCTTTCACTTCGAGGCCATGCGGCGCGTGGAGCGGCGCGATTACTACGTCAACGCCAACTGGAAGGTATACATTGACAACTACCTAGAGGGCTACCACGTGCCAATCGCCCACCCTGGGTTGTATCGCGAGCTGGATTACGAGAACTATCGCGTGGAGACCTTCCGCTATTACTCGCTACAACACGCGCCCATCCGACCGGTGCGCGAGGAGGACGCCCAGGGGCGGGTGTACACCGCGCTGCGCGGCGACGATCGCGCGCTTTACTACTGGATCTTCCCCAACTTCATGCTCAACATCTACCTGGGGATGCTACAGATCAACGTCATCGTGCCGCTCAGCTACGACCGCACCCTGACCATCTTCGAGTGGTATTTCGCCGACCCCGGCACGCCGGAGTCCTGGAGCATGCTCCAGGACTCGATGGCTTTCAGCGACGAGATCCAACGCGAGGACATCGAGATTTGCGAGGCTGTGTGGCGCAACCTGACGGTGGGAGTTTACGACCGCGGGCGCTACTGCGTCAAGCGCGAGAACGGCGTGCACCACTTCCACGGCCTGCTGTGGGAATACCTGGGCCAAGCCGAATGAGGCGCGGCTCACCAGCGAGACACGATTAACCCTCTTCATCCACCAGCAGGCCGCTCTCTGCGATGGCCAGCCGCGCCTCGGCGAGGTCACGCTGGCGAAGCAAGACGCAATTAGGCCCGCAACGCGCCACCACCAGCCGGCGCAGGCGCGGCAGGCGCAAGAGCGCTTCCATCGTAACCGCGTCCGCCGCCCGCAGCATCACGCGCGACGCCGCGCGCACCTCAGCGCCGCGCTCCTCCCAGCGCAGCAGCGCGCGCCGCAGCGACTCTGGCAGCGCCTGCCGGCTGTGCTGTTCCAGGAACGCGATCACCCGCACCACGCGGATGCCCTGCGCGCGGGCGCGCGCCAGCGCGCGCGGCGAGAGCCGATAGACGTAGCCATCGGCGCGCGTCTCCTGCCAGTCCGCCACGCGCGCCAGTTGAAAGCGCTCGTAGCGCAGCGCGTGGCCGATCTCTACACGC
>Ga0308393_1001024_pt1 | contig 13595 bp, 6 predicted proteins | sample Hotspr2Sampleee2_FD_202364 | JGI IMG/M metagenome (GOLD analysis project Ga0308393, IMG submission 202364) | Hot spring phototrophic mat microbial communities from Mushroom Spring, Yellowstone National Park, Wyoming, United States - 20050630_ee2 ... | reverse complement strand
TTTGCCTAAATTTTTGGTCAGCCTGATTGCCGTAGCAATGCCTTTGGCTTCTTTTGTTATCACTATTTTACTTTTTAACGAATTCCAAAAAGCAGGTGGCAAAGCCATTACGCTCAAATACGGAGAATGGATAGCTACAACAGGTATGTATGTTACTTTTTCTTTACTGATAGATAAGCTATCGCTTCTGATGCTTTCTTTCGTTACGGGTGTAGGAACGCTCATTCATATCTATTCGGTGGGGTATATGGGCAAAGATGAAGGCTACGGCAAATTTATGGCATATCTCAATTTGTTTATGTTCTCGATGCTTGCTCTCGTAATGGGTAGCAATTATCTGATAATGTTTATCGGTTGGGAAGGAGTAGGCTTATGTTCGTTTTTACTGATTGGTTTCTGGAATAAAAATCGCCCTTACAATGCCGCCGCCCAAAAAGCCTTCGTAATGAATAGAATAGGCGACTTAGGCTTGCTTTTAGGCGTATTCCTGATACTTATTTTCTTTGGTACAACTGAATTTTTAGAAGTAGAATTAGCCGTAAGCTACGACAGCAATCCTTACAAAGTAAATTCTTGGCAAATGATTGCCGTTACAATGCTCCTGTTTGTAGGAGCAATGGGTAAGTCGGCACAGATACCACTCTATACGTGGCTTCCTGATGCAATGGCTGGTCCTACGCCTGTTTCGGCTCTTATCCACGCCGCTACAATGGTTACAGCTGGTATTTATATGGTAGTGCGTTCCAATTTCTTGTACAGTCTTGCTCCTGTTACGCTGACGGTGATTTTAGTAATAGCTCTTCTTACAGCTCTGATTGCCGCTTCCATAGGCATTTTCCAAAACGATATAAAGAAAGTGTTGGCTTATTCTACCGTGAGCCAATTAGGATATATGTTTATGGCTTTGGGGCTTGGAGCTTATACAGCAGGTATGTTTCACGTAGTTACACACGCTTTTTTTAAGGCATTGCTTTTCTTAGGAGCAGGTAGCGTTATTCACGCCTTGCACCACGAACAAGATATTCGCAATATGGGAGGCTTGCGAAAATATATGCCTATTACCTTTATTACTTTTGCTATTGCAACGCTGGCGATTTCGGGTATTCCACCTTTTGCAGGCTTTTTCTCAAAAGATGAAATTTTATTGAATTTATACCTAAAAAGTCCTGTTCTTTGGGGCTTAGGCTTACTCGGCTCGGCAATGACAGCTTTTTATATGTTCCGCTTGTTTTTCCTTACCTTCTTGGGAGATTTCAGAGGTACAGAAGAACAAAAACATCACCTGCACGAGTCGCCAATTTCTATGACTTTGCCTCTGATGATTCTGGCTGTACTTTCCATTGGGGGTGGTTTGCTCAATATTCCCGAAGTTTTTGCCAAAGACGGAGATAAACTCAACGACTTTTTAGCACCTATCTACGAAGTTTCTAAAAAAGTAAATCCTAAACTTTTTGAAACTCATCAAATTTCTCATAGTACCGAATACGTGCTAATGGGCATTTCGGTAGCCGTAGCGATTGCTTCTATCGTTTTTGCTTACATCAAGTTTGTTTCGGGCAAAGCTGTTCCGAAAGCCGAAACCGAACAAAAAGGATTTGCACGAGTGCTGGCACGAAAATACTATGTTGATGAACTCTATGATGCCGTTTTTGTAAAACCAATTCAAAATTTTTCACGATTTTTGGCTGATACCTTCGAATTTGCCATAGATTTCTTTGTAGAGGCGACAGGACAATTGGTGAAATTTTTGGCAAATGCTTTTCGCAAGTTACAGACAGGAAATGTTGGCACATACGTATTTGCTATTGTACTCGGAGCAGTAATTCTGATAGCTCTCAATTTGTTTTTGAATAAGTAAAATTTATTTTTGAAAAAAACTCAGAAACTCACAAAAATTTTTAGATATGACAGCCCTTTTGTTAGTATTAGTTCCTTTGGTAGCCAGTCTTATAGTATTTTTTATTCGCAATCAGCGGGCGAAAATTTTTGCTCTTATTTTTAGTCTTGTGCAGTTGGGTTTGGGTTTGTATGTGGTGTGGCAATTTAATCCTTTGGGCGGTTTGCAATTTGAAAACAATTTATCTTGGATTCCTTCGGCAGGAATTGGCTTTCATTTGGGAATTGATGGTTTGAGCATTATTCCTTTACTGCTCACGATTTTTGTTACGCCTTTTATTATTTTATCGGCTTTTGGGCGAAATTTTGAGCGGCCAAACGTTTTCTATGGCTTAATTCTGCTGATGCAGGCTTCGTTGGTGGGGGTTTTTACAGCTCAAAGTGCTTTTGCGTATTATCTGTTTTGGGAGGGAGCTTTGATACCTGTATATTTTTTGGCGGCAATTTGGGGAGGTGAAAATCGTATTCGTGTAACTTTTAAGTTTTTCATTTACACGGTTTTTGGTAGTTTGCTGATGCTGATTTCGTTGGTGTATTTGTATATGCAAACGCCTGCCAACCACTCCGACGAAGCACAAGTATTCTATTTGCTTGGCTTGAATAGTACTACGCAACAATTTATATTTTGGGGTTTGTTTGTTGCCTTTGCTATCAAAATGCCGATATTTCCTTTTCATACTTGGCAACCTGATACTTATACCGAGTCGCCTACGCCAGCTACGATGTTGCTTTCGGGTATTATGCTCAAAATGGGAATTTACAGCCTCTATCGTTGGCTGATGCCTGTTGTGCCGATGGCTTTCTTTGAAAATTCATTTTTGGTGATGATGTTGGCTATTATTGGTTTGGTGTATGGAGCTATTATTGCTATCCAACAACAAGATATTAAGCGTTTGCTTGCTTATTCGTCATTTTCTCACGTAGGTTTGATGGTAGCAGGTATTTTTACTTTTCAGCAAGTTGCTTTGCAAGGAGCAATGGTACAAATGCTTGCTCACGGTATCAACGTGGTAGGTTTGTTTTTTGTGGTAGATATGATTGAACGCCAAACCAATACTCGTAACCTATCGGATTTGGGAGGCATTACCCAATCAGCCCCTTTCCTGACGGTACTTTTTGCTATTCTGATGCTTGGTAGCGTAGGTTTGCCTCTTACTAATGGTTTTGTAGGTGAGTTACTTTTGCTCAATGGCATCGTAAGGGCATATTTCAATGACCCTGCTTTTGCCGTAGGCATTGGTGCGGTAGCGGGGCTTACGCTTATTTTTGGGGCTGTTTATATGTTGCGTTTATTTCAGGGGGCTATGTTTGGCGAAAAAACTGCCGTAGTGGCTGGTTTTCGTGAAATCAATTTTTCGGAAGCTATGGTACTTGTACCGCTCTGCGTAATGGTGCTTCTGATGGGCGTATTGCCTAATTTGTTCCTAAAACTTTCTGAACCAGCTGTAAAAGATTTGTTAGATTTTGTGATACCGAGAATTAGGTAAATAGAGATAAAATAGCTTATTAACCTCAGAAAAAAATTATTGAGAATTTGAAATTTATCAGAGTAATCATTCGGAAAACATAAATCAAAGTCAATGCTATCTATATTTTTACTTTCGGTTTTTGGTATTGCCAACTTGTTTTTGGGTTTCCTAAAAAACAGGCAAGTGCTTTTTGTAAGTGCTGTTGTGTTTTTGCTACTTACTTTTGTAGCTAATCTGGTAGAATGGTCAAAACCGCTCGATTTGGGCAGTATCATCAACAACGCAATGATGACTACCGACAAGACCAGCGTACTTTTTACGGCTATTTTGCTCGGAACGGCTTTTCTGATAATTCCTTTGTCGCAAAATTACATTCAAGACAAAGAAGCCCAGCCTGCCGAATATTATGCCATTTTGCTGTTTTCGTTGGTAGGAGCAGTAATGATGGTAAGCTATGAAAATCTTTTGATGCTTTTTGTAGGTGTTGAACTGCTTTCTATCGCAATGTATGTGCTTGCGGGGGCAAACAAACGCAATTTACGTTCCAACGAAGCGGCAATGAAGTATTTTTTGCAAGGGGCTTTTGCTACGGGGATTTTTCTGTTTGGCATAGCTTTGCTTTACGGAGCAACAGGAGCATTTTCGCTTTCGGGCATCGAGAAATATGTTGCGGCTACACAAACGCCTTCACCAATGCTCTATTTGGGCTTGATGTTTGTATTGATAGGAATGCTCTTTAAAGTTTCGGTAGCACCATTTCATTTCTGGACACCCGACGTGTATGACGGCTCGCCTACGCTTTTTACGGCTTTTATGGCTACGATTGTAAAAACAGCAGGCTTTGCAGCGATGTTCAAATTACTTTCTACTTCTTTTGCACCTACTTACAACTATTGGCAGTTGAGTTTGAGTATTGTAGCGGCTCTCACGCTTGTTGTAGGAAACGTTACGGCTGTCTATCAACAAAGTTTCAAGCGAATGATGGCGTACTCGAGTATTTCTCACGCAGGTTATTTGCTTTTAGCGGTTACAGCCTTCAATGAACGTAGTCTTTCGGCAATTTTGTTTTACTCGTTGTCGTATTCGTTGGCTACGGTTTCGGCTTTTGGGGTGCTGATGTTAGTTTCTGCCAAAATCAAAAACGAAGAATACAGCAGTTTCAATGGTTTGGCAAAGCAAAATCCATTTTTAGCAATCGTGATGACTATTGCAATGCTTTCTTTGGCGGGCATTCCTCTTACGGCGGGTTTTTTAGGCAAACTTTGGATATTTATCAGTGCTTTTGAACGTGGTTTGTATTGGGTGATGGTACTGGCGGCTTTGATGTCGGCAGTAGGTTTGTATTATTATTTCCGTGTAATTATTGCGATGTATCTCAAAGAACCCCACAACAGAAATCAAGATATTAAAATAGAAGTTACTACGCCTTACATCTTTGCTCTGTTGCTTACTACACTGCTTACTATACTTTTTGGCTTAATGCCTAATTTGTTTTTTGGGTTGATACCTTAAACCGCAAAAATTATGAAAAAAAGTTTGTTTTTTTTATGCTTAATTACTGCTCAATTAGCTTTTGGGCAGAATGTAGAGATAAATTCGCAGGCTTTTCCGAAAATTCAGTTGCGGGTGGTTTCGGAAAAAAGTTTGAGTAAAGAAAATGTAAAACTTTCTCAGAAAGGTCAGAATATTGATTTTCAGCTCGTAAAACAAGAAATTCCGAGCAATGAACAATCGCAAGGTAAATCGGTGTATTTCTTGATTGAAACTTCGGGCTTTACGAATGTAGGCGTGGTAAATAATTTCAAAACAGGCATCAACGATTTTTTGCGAAAAGCCCCCGAAGGTGTATATTTCAATGGCTCGTCGTTTTGGAAAGCTAATGCTGAAAGCAAAATTTTGAATAATTTGAGTGTAGATTTTACCACCAAAAAAGATGCTTTTGCCGAAGAAATCAAACAGAAAATTAAGCCTGTTGTCGATAGTCAGCAGCAAGCCGATGTCCATAAAGCCATTTATGATGCCATTGAGTACATCGGCAAAACAGCTACTACGCCTCAAAAACAGCTTATTGTGCTTACAGCAGGCGTAAATAAAAGTTATTCACCTATCAAAATTGAAGATTGTGCCGAAAAAGCCTCGCAAACAGGCGTGCAAGTGTTTTCCTTAGTCTATAAAACAGGTTACGCCTATGCTTTGGATAATCTTAAAAAACTTGCTGATAAAACTCAAGCCAAAAGCCAACTTGTAAGCAACAGCCAAGAAATTACGAATGCTATTGAAGATTTCGTAAAAATAGAAGCCGAAAAACCAAGTGCTGCAAGCAATAACTACGAAATTACTTTCACCGTGCCAAATACGGTTGATGTAGAGGGAATTAGCATCAGTATAGATGGGCAAACTCAAACACTGAACATCATACCTCCACAAGCCCAAAACGAAAACAAAGAAACTAATGAAAACACTTCGGAAAGCAAAGGAAATAACTCATTACTGTTCATTGTCTTAGCCGTAGTTGTTTTGGGGGGCATAGGTTTTTGGTTTTATCAGAAACAGCAAAAAGAAAAAGCCCAACACCAAGCTGAGCAAGAAGCCTTAAAAGCCCAGTTAGCACAACAACAACAGCAGTTCCAACAAGAACAACAACGCCTCCAACAACAAATTTTGCAACAACAAAGCAAACCTACCGAAATCAAAGAAGAACCTAAGAAATTTGACCCCAAGAAAACCTACATCGGTGGGGGAGGTGGTACGCCTACGCTTTCGGTTTCGGGGCAAGGCTTTCAGCAAAATTTTATGTTGCATAAACCTACCATGACTATCGGCAGAAAAGAAGGAAACGATATTGTTATTCCTATTGAAACCGTTTCAGGCAGCCACGCTATCCTTAGCAATGAAGGCGGAAATTGGTTCATTAGCGACAACAACAGCACCAATGGTGTAATCCTAAATGGTAATCGTGTCCAAAAACATATCCTCAAACAAGGCGATAAAATCCAACTCGGGGGGGCTTTACTCGTGTTTCAACTCTGAAAATACTTAAACCACAACAAGTTAGTTATGTTGCAATCGATGACAGGCTACGGCAAAGCCCGAAAAGACACCGAACAATTTAGCATTGAGATAGAAGTCAAAACGCTCAATGCTAAATTTTTAGACCTTAATTTAAAAATAGCAAGAGATTTAGGCGAGAAAGAAACAGAAATCAGAACGCTTATCCAAGAGTATCTGGAAAGAGGAAAAGTAAGTCTGACGATTGATTTGCAGAGAAAAAACCAAAGTAGCGAATTACCTATTTCTGAGGAATTGATAACAGTACTTTACGAGCGTTTGCTCAAAATTAGTCAAAAATTACACGCCGACACCACCGATGTTTTCAGAATTGCCGTACAAATGGCTGAAAATAGCCAAAAAAATGTTATTTCTACCCTCTCCGACGACGAGTGGATACACCTACAAGAAACCCTCGTGCTTGCTCTGAAAGCCTGCAAACAATTTAGAGAGCAAGAAGGTTCTGTAATACAAAAAAAATTACTGGAATACACCACAAACATAGAAATTTTACTTCAAAAAATAAACGAATTAGACAAACCACGCCTTGCTTACATCAGAGAAAAACTGCACCAAAAAATCCAAGAACTCAAAAATGATGATGCCTTCGACAAAAATCGCTTTGAGCAAGAACTTATCTATTACATTGAAAAGTTAGATATTTCGGAAGAAAAAGTCCGTCTGCAGAAACATTTAGATTATTTGCGAGAAGTTTTGCAAGATAAAAACTCCAACGGCAAGAAAATCAATTTCATCTCCCAAGAAATTGGCAGAGAAATCAATACCATCGGCTCAAAAGCTAACGATGCTACTATTCAACGCTACGTAGTTGAAATGAAAGAAGAACTTGAAAAAATTAAAGAGCAATCACTCAATATTCTATAAATTTAAAAAAAGTCCCTCTCCTTTGGAGAGGGATTTAGGGTGAGGTCAAAAACGCCCCTCTCCTTTGGAGCTAATCTTGTAGGGATTTCAAGATTGAAATAAAATTCAAAAACAATATTTATGTTTTGGTGAAAATTCTCAAGGTTCTTATTCTATTACACAAATGTAGATACGCACTGCGGTGCGTATCTACTGCGGTGCGTATCTACTGCGGTGCGTATCTACTGCGGTGCGTATCTACTGCGGTGCGTATCTACTGCGGTGCGTATCTACCACAAAATAAAAAATGTTGGTAATCAAATATTTGAGGTATTTTCACAAACCCCCTGCAAGATTAGCCTTTGGAGGGATTTAGGGTGAGGTCAAAAAAGTCCCTCTCCTTTGGAGAGGGATTTGGGGTGAGGTCAAAAAATCAAAAACCTTGAAAATATTACTTGTCCATAACCGTTATTTACATTACGGCGGCGAAGATGCTACATTTGAGGCAGAAAGAGATTTACTCGTAGCCAAAGGGCATCAAGTAGAAACGCTTTTGTTTCAGAACAAGCCACTTGCAGGCTTTGCCGATAAAATCAAAACAGGCTTACGAAGTATTTACAACTTTGATGCTCGTAAATTATTACGCAATACAATTCAAGATTTCAAACCCGACATCATACACGTACATAACTTTTGGAAAGAGGCTTCGCCTGCTATTTTTTACGAGGCAAAAGCTCAAAATATTCCCGTAGTGCTTACTTTGCATAATTTCCGTTTGATTTGTGCCAATGCTTTGCTATTGCGAGAAGGAAAAATCTGCGAACTTTGTACGCATTCGCTTTTGCCACTTTCGGCGGTTCGGTATGCTTGTTACGATAATCGCTTGCTTTCAGCTCAAATTACGTTACTAAGCACCATTCATAAAATAACAAAAACTTGGAAAAACAAAGTTGATGCTTACATTTGTTTTTCCGAATTTGCCAAACGAAAGTTTCTGAATAGTGCCTTGCATCTGTCTGAAAAACAAATTTTCGTAAAGCCTAATTTCGTAGAAGACAGGGGAGCAGGAGAAATAACGACAAGGAAGTCATTTTTCTTGTACGTAGGCAGACTTTCTGAGGAGAAAGGTATCAGAATTTTGCTTGAAGCAAGCCAAAAAACCGATTTTTTGCTTGAAATCGTAGGCACTGGCGATTTGGAAGATTTGGTAAAAACTTTTGCTCAACAAAACCCCAACATCATCTATCACGGCTTTCAGGGGAAAGATTTTATCGTAGAAAAAATGAAGCAAGCCAAGGCTTTGCTATTTCCTTCGGTGTGGTACGAGGGTATGCCTTTGGTAATTTTGGAGGCTTTTTCCGCAGGTTTGCCCATTCTCATTTCCGATATAGACAACCTCAACGAATTAGTAAGCGATGGCTACAACGGTTGGCATTTTGAGGCAAGTAATCCCGAAAGTTTAGCCATGAAAATACAGCAAATACAATCTACCTCAAATTATGCCGATTTTTGCCGAAATGCTCGCCAAACCTACCTCAATTATTACACGCCCGAAAAGGTCTATAAGCAACTGATAACTATTTACGAACATCTAATCGCTACGAAGTAACTCACCCAGACAGAACGAATTACGCAAATTTTGTTTTATATTGATTTTCAATGTATATATTTTTGGGAAAAAGCTCTAAGTCCCTCTCCTTTGGAGAGGGATTTAGGGTGAGGCTTCAAGTCCCTCTCCTTTGGAGAGGGATTTAGGGTGAGGTTTCAAGTCCCTCTCCTTTGGTCATTGAGCGAAGCCGAAATGTGGAGAGGGATTTAGGGTGAGGCTTCAAGTCCCTCTCCTTTGGAGAGGGATTTAGGGTGAGGCTTTAAGTCCCTCTCCTTTGGAGAGGGATTTAGGGTGAGGTCAGCAAAGCCAATTTATTTTGTATTTTCTTTCAAAAAAATTACTTTTGCGAAAAAAAAACTAAAAATCTTTATGGCAAAAGCATCTGACGTATCCAAAGGCAATTTTATCCGTTACAATAATGAATTAGTGCAAGTTATTGAGTTAGAACACCGCACTCCCGGCAATTTGCGTGCTTTCTACCAAATGAAAATGCGTAATGTGAGAAACGGAAGACTTTTAGAAAACCGTTTCCGCCCCGATGAAACCGTCGAGATTGTGCGTGTAGAAGTAAAAGAAATGATGTATTCGTATCGCGATGGCGAAAATTTGGTTTGTATGGATAACGAAACCTTTGAGCAAATCTATATCCCTGAAATTGCCTTCGGCGATGGCTTACAATTTTTGAAAGAGGGAGCTACCGTAAAAGTAAGTTTTGATGATACCAATACAGCAGTGTCTGTTGAGTTGCCTCTTACGGTGGAATTGCTCGTTACTTATACCGAACCCGGCGTAAAAGGCGATACCGCCACCAAAGCCCTTAAACCTGCCACCCTCGAAACAGGAGCTACCATACAAGTGCCTTTGTTTGTGAACGAAGGCGAACTGATACGCATCAACACCACCACAGGCGAATATATCGAACGCGTGAAGTAATTCCAACTATTGTTCGCTGAGAGAAGCCGAAGCGAACAATAGAGCGAAGCCGAAGCGAACTGCAAAACGTGAAAGAAACGTCATTACGAGGTTTGCTTTTGGCAAACCGAAGTAATCTGTTGGTTGAGAGATTGCTTCGCCTATGGCTCGCCGGTGACGGTGAAAGCTACTAAATTTTAACAAAACCTACCAAATACGAAATAAACAAGCCTTTTTGAAAATATTTTTAAATTTTTGTTTTGTGAAAAAAACTTTTTTGTTATTTTTAGACCTTGAATGTGTTGTATCAACTAAAAATTCTAAAATTATGATGAATTCTTACTCTTTACTCCAACGAACACGAACGTTGTGGGCAGTTTTATTTTGTTGGTTAAGTGCCTATACAATCTCCGCCCAAGTTGCTACTTATTATACTTTTTCTCAGGCATCAGGTACATATACTCCTATTACAGGAGGGACGGTTTTGGAAACGGGTGCTTTTGATGATAACTTCTACACACAATCAATTCCGTCTTTTACCTATAATGGTACGCCTTTTACATCAGTTTTTGTTGGTACAAATGGCTGGCTTCAATTTGGTGGTACGGGTACTACAACAAACTACAATCCAATTTCATCTACAACAGTAGCTACTGGTATTATTGCTCCATTGGGCAGGGATTTAGAGGGCAATGCAACAGGTGAAATTAGGTACCAACAAATAGGAAGTGAACTTATATTTCAATGGTCTAATGTTAAGCGTTATGGACCCACTTACGCTGGTGAGAACATAAGCTTTCAAGTACGCCTAAATACAAGCACGCAGGAGATTAGAGTAGTGTATGGAGCTTATACGCCTTATACTGGTACGCCATCACTTACACATCCTCAGGTTGGCTTGCGTGGAACTACTAATGCAGACTTCAATAATCGTACTTCAACTACTAACTGGTCGGCTACCACAGCGGGTACGGTAAATACTGCTACCATAACATTGAGCAATACTGTTTTCCCTGCATCTGGTCTTACTTATATTTGGTCTCCTCCTCCTCCTTGCTCAGGCACACCTCCTGTACTTACTGCTTCGGCTTCTTCTTCGGTAGGTTGTTCAGGTGGTAGTGTTACTTTAAGTGTTCCGCCTGTTTCTAATTCGGGCATTACTTACCAGTGGCAAGCAAATACAGGTAGTGGCTTTGCTAACATAGCGGGAGCAACCTCGGCAACTTCGGTAGTGTCTTTTTCAGGTGTAAGCACGCAGTATCGTTGTGTAGTAACTTGTACTAATTCAGGCATCTCTACCAACTCTACTACGGTAACTGTAAATCCTCGCACTGTATTGTATGCCTCATTGCCTTACACACAAAACTTTGATGGCACGTGGGTAAATGGTTGCAATACACGAGATGTCCCTGACCTTTTCTGGTGGAATACCCCCAGCACAGGCAACCAATCGTGGCGAAGAAATGACGACGGAGCATCTGCGAACTGGACAAGTCCTACTTTCGGTGCTTATACACCTACAGGAGCTTTAGGCTCTCCTAATTCTGCAAGGTTTCATTCAAGTTATGCTTTTAGTGGTACTACAGGCGATTTGGACTTTTATGTTAATTTAAGCCCTGTTGGTCCTAAACTTCTTAATTTCTATCATATCAATACAAGTGGAACAGATGTTTTAAATGTATTTTTATCAACTAATGGAGGAGCAACCTTCTCGCCAATAGCGAGTTTTGGTACAGCAGGAGTCTGGACGCTGAGGTCTGTATTTATCAATTCCAACTCGCCCACGACTGTTATTCGTTTTCGTGGTGTTGCAGATTATGGTAGCACAGATATAGGCATAGACCAGTTAAGTATCAATTTGGCTACGGTGGTGGCAACGGGTTTAAATGGTAATATCATAGGCAGTAGCTCATTGGCAGATGTAAGCAATGGCACAAATTACGGAGGTTGGTATCCGGGAGTTCAGGTAGAGAGAACGTTTTATATCAAAAATGTTGGAGCTACTAATTTGAATGTGTTTTCTATTAGTTCTAGTAATGCAACCAATTTCCCTATTACAGGTTTCCCTGTGGTTTTAGTTGCCCCTGGTGATTCTACTGCCTTTAAGGTGAAATTTACTGCAAATGCACCGGGTACATATACTTCTACTATTACCTTCCTTACTTCGGGTTCTCCAAATCCTTATACGTTCCAAGTATCAGGAACGATAGGCGATTTTGTTTCTTCGTACACTTTTGCTCAGTGTAGCGGCACTTACAGCGAGATAACGGGGGGTACTATTCCAACGATTACATCTTCCACCTTTGGAGCGGCTGTGGGGCAACCTATGAGTCCGGGAAATGATTTAGATGATGTTTCGGCGACGGGCTTGCCCATAGGTTTCACCTTCAACTTTAATGGTGTAAACTATACAGATTTCTCGGTAAATTCCAATGGATATTTGGTTTTGGGGGGTACATTACCCGGAAATTCAAACTACAATCCTATATCTTCAACCATTAGCGTGCCAGGCATTGTAAGTGCCTTGTCTGGTGATTTGCAGGCAACCTCTGGCGAGATACGCTACGAGGTGCAAGGAACCGCCCCCAATCGTGTGCTTGTAGTACAATGGAAAAACTTTTTCTATTACGGTGCAACGGGAGATGTTTTAAACTTCCAGATTCGCTTACACGAAAATTCTAATCAAATCAGAATAGTGTATGGAAATATCACTAAAAACCCAATAGTGAGAAATGTGCAAGTAGGTCTTCGTGGTGCAACCAATGGTGATTTTAACAACCGAATGAGTACAACAAGTTGGACTGCTACAATGCGTGGAACAGCTAACAACAGCACGATTACTTTTAGTCCTTCTATTATTCCTCCTGCGGGGCTAACGTTTATATGGTCGCCTCGTCCTGTTAAGGTATTTGGTGGCACACCTCTTGCCGAAGTACCTGCGGGCAGTATTACTCCTTCGGTAGCCAATGGCACGGATTTTGGTTCGGCGGCAGTGGGCGAAGTAGTTACCGTGCCTTTCACTATTACCAATTACGAAGGCTCACCTTTGAACATCACTTCAATTACTTCTTCAAACCCTAATTTTACAATTAGCTCTGCTCCAACTAGCATAGGAGGAGTTTGTGGCACAAACTCGGCTACGTTTAATGTGAATTTCTCGGCGGCTGCGGCAGGTACTTACACAAGCACTATTACTATCAACAACTCTTCAAGCAGTTTATTACAATATACTTTTGTAGTAAAGATAGTAGTAGCTAATCCTGCTATCAATATACAAGGCGGTGTGCCTCTAACAGCCATTGCTAATGGTTCTACTACGCCTTCTACTGCTAATGGAACAGATTTTGGCGGAGTAGTGGTAGGCAACTTTGTAGAGCAAACTTACACTATCAATAATCTAGGGGTAGGTGCATTGAAAATCACTGCTGTCAATTCAAGCAATCCGAGATTTACCGTAACTGTTCCGCCTACTTCGCCTGTACCTTCGGGAGGTTCAACAACTTTTACTGTTCGCTTCACGCCCATAACTAACGGAGTGCAAAATGCTACTATTTCGGTAGTGAATAACACTCCTGGTTCTTCGCCTTATACTTTTGCTGTTACGGGCTTAGGTCTGCAACCTGCTATTCAGGTTTTAGGGTTGAGCAATAACATTCCTAATAATAAGTTTTTGCCAACTTCTACCGATGGTACATTTTTGGGAGCAAGTACAGGAGGCAATCTGACAGGTACTTTTACTATTCGAAATACAGGTAATCAGCCACTTACAATCAGTAGCATTACCTCACCTTCTAATG
>Ga0308393_1001023_pt1 | contig 13604 bp, 9 predicted proteins | sample Hotspr2Sampleee2_FD_202364 | JGI IMG/M metagenome (GOLD analysis project Ga0308393, IMG submission 202364) | Hot spring phototrophic mat microbial communities from Mushroom Spring, Yellowstone National Park, Wyoming, United States - 20050630_ee2 ... | reverse complement strand
CCTCCCCCGCTGGGGGAGGGAGTCCGGCTCCTCCCCCCAGCGGGGGGAGGCAGGGAGGGGGGCTGAACGCGGCGCACGATGGTTACCTCAGCCCTCCATGCGGCTCGCGCCGCACACCGACGGGATGAACAATAAGATTGTTCCTGGGAGGGTGTAGCCCTCCCAGACCCTCCCACCGGGTGGGGGTCTGGAGAGACCGGGTTTCCCCGTACCCCTGCGGGGGCCGGGGCGTGGGGAAACCCGGTTTCCCCAGACCCCTGCTTGAGGGCCAAACCCTCCCGCGGGCGGGGGTGTGGGGGAACCTGGTTCCCCCATGTTCACGTCAGTCCCCGCCAACCTCCACCTCAACCGCATGGCGGGCGACGGGCTGCTCGCCGAGCACGCGCTGGCGCCAGCGTAGCGGGCCGAGGGCGCGCAGTTGTTCGGTCATGCGGTCCACGGCCTCGGCGAGCTGCTTGCCCTCGGAGGCGGCGGCCCAGACCAGTTGCACGCGCTCGTCCTCCACGCCGAACTGGCGCAGCATGGCCTTGAGCAGGGTGAAGCGCCGCAGGGCCTTGATATTGCCTTCGACGTAGTGGCACTCGCCGGGGTGGCAGCCGGCGATCAATACGCCATCGGCGCCCTCGCGGAGGGCCTTGAGCACGAACTCCGGCTCAACGCGGGCGGTGCACATCACGCGGATGGGACGCATCGTCGGCGCGTAGTGAACGCGCGCCGTGCCGGCCAGATCGGCGGCCCGGTAGGAGCACCAGTTGCAGAGAAAGCCGACGATGATGGGCTGAAACTCGTTCTCCACGGCAAACCTCCTCTACTGCGGCTCCAGCCAGAGCACCTCGGGCTGGCGCGCGTCCCACAGGATGCCCTCGATCTGCGCGAGCACCTGGTCGCGGGTGAAGTGCACCCCGCTGATCGCCGCGCTGGGACAGGCGGCCACACAGGCGCCGCATCCCTGGCAAAGGGCGGTGATCACCTCGGAGACCTTGCGATCCTCGTGGAAGGTGATCGCGTGGTAGGGGCAGAGGTTGTTGCAGATGCGGCAACCCGAGCAACTCGCGGCGTCAATACTGGCGCGCACGGGCTCCATCTTCATCACGCGCTGGCCGATCATGCCGGCCACCCGCGCCGCCGCCGCCGACCCCTGGGCCACCGACTCAGGAATGGCCTTGGGCCCCTGGCAGGCCCCGGCCACCAGGATGCCCTCGGTCATCGTCACCACCGGGTCGAGCTTGGCGTGGCGCTCGGTGAACCAGCCGTCGTAGTCGCATCCCAACCCGAAGAGGGCGGCGACCTGGCGGGCGTCCTTGCGCGACTCCATGCCGGCCATCAGAATGACCATATCCACGGGGATGCGCCGCTGCTTGCCGATCAGCGTATCCTCGACCTGGATAATCAACTGGCCCTCTTCACCGGGGCCGCGGGCGGCATCGGTGACCTCGGCCACCCGCCCGCGGATGAAGTGCGCGCCCTCGGATAGCACGCGATGGTAAAACTCCTCGTAGTGCTTGCCGGAGGCGCGAATGTCGATGTAGAAGTTGAACACCTCGGCCTCGGGCACCCGCTCGTGAACCAGATGGGCGAACTTGAGGGCGGCCATGCAGCAGGCCCGTGAGCAGTACTCGTGGTGGTTCTTGTCGCGCGAGCCGACGCAGTGAATGATACCGACACGTTTCGGCACAGTGACGCCGTCGCGCAGCACCACACGGCCCGCGGTCGGCCCGGCGGCGTTGACCATGCGCTCGAACTCCATACTGGTAAAGACATTGGCCAGGCGCCCGTAGCCGTACTGGGGCACGCGGCGAGCGTCGAACTGCTCGTAGCCGGTGGCGAGGATGATGTTGCCGACCTCCAGATCGACGATCGCATCCTTCTGGTTGAAATCGATCGCATCGGTCGGGCAGACGATCTCGCAGGCCCGGCACTTGCCGCGCTGGAAGAACGTACAGTTCGCCGTGTCAATCACCGGATACTTGGGCACGGCCTGGGGGAAGTTGCGGTAGACCGCCTTGCGGTAGCCCAGGCCCACCTCGAAGTTCTGGTCAATGATCCGCACCGGACACTTTTCGACGCAGGTGCCGCAGCCGGTGCATAGATCCTCCTTGATGTAGCGCGCCTTCTTGCGCACGCGCACCGTGAAGTTGCCCACGTAGCCATGGACGGAAATGACCTCGCTCCAGGTCATCAAGGTGATGTTGGGATGGTTGGCCACATCAACCATCTTGGGAGTAAGGATGCAGGCGGCGCAGTCGAGGGTAGGGAAGGTCTTATCGAGCTTGGCCATATGGCCGCCGATGGACGAATCGCGTTCGACCAGGTAGACGTGGTAGCCGGCGTTGGCCAGTTCGAGGGCCGCGGTGAGGCCGGCGATACCGCCGCCGACGACCAGGGTGTTGGGATTAATATCAACGTAGAGCGGCTCCAGCGGTTGCTGGCGCACCGCGCGGTCAACGGCGCCCTTGACCTGGGCCTTGGCCTTCTGCGTGGCCGCCTCGCGGTCATCGGTGGCCCAGGAACCCATCTCGCGGATGTTGGCCATCTCGAAGAGATAGGGATTCAGGCCGGCGCGCTGGCAGGCGCTGCGGAAGGTCTTCTCATGCATATGCGGCGAGCAGGCGGCGACCACGATGCGGTTGAGGCCAAGCTGCTGAATATCCTGCTCGATCAACTCCTGCCCCAGACTGGAGCACATGAACTTATAGTCGCGGGCCACGACGACGTTGGGCTGCGTGCCGGCCCACTCGGCGACCTCTTCGACCGCCACGGTATTGGCGATGTTATGGCCGCAGTGACAGACGTACACGCCAACGCGCTCGCCGTGCCCGGCATCCGGCGTCGCGCGGGGGTCATGCCGGGCGCGATCGGGGGTCTCGGCGCTCATACTTCCTCCTCCGGCATCTGCGGAAGCGGCAGACTCTGGTCGCCACGGCGCGGCTTCCGTCGGGGGGCAGCCCCGGCGGCGGCGGGCGCGGCAGCGCCGATCTTCGCCAGGGCCGGGCGGGCATCAATAAACTCCTTGCCGATCCCCACCGCGGTGGGCGACAGGCCAAAGGCCAGCCCCATCAACTGGGTGAAGAAAAGAATGGGGATGCGGTACTCCGTGCCGAACAGACCGTTCACGCTCTCCTGGAAGGCGTCGAGGTTCAACTGGCACATCGGGCAGAGGGTGACGATCATATCGGCCTGGTAGTCGGCGGCGTTCTTGAGCAGACGGCGGATCAACTCCAGGGCCACGTCGCGGCTGATCTGGGTCATGTGCCCGCCACAGCAGTGGGCCTTGAGCGGAAAATCCACCACCGTGGCCCCAAGGGTGCGCATGAGCCGGTCGAGAGAGGTGGGATACTCGGGGTCATCGAAGCGCTCCTGGAAGCCGGGGCGCACCACCAGACAACCGTAGTAGGGCGCCACGCGCAGCCCGTGCAGGGGCCGGCGCACCCGGGCGGCCACCTTCTCGTAGCCCACGTCGTTGACCATCACATCGAGCAGATGGCGCACCCGCAGGCTGCCGGGTTCGTAGCTCAGCCCGCCGGCGGCCAGGGCCTGGTTGACATCGCTGGCCAGGGCCGGCGACTCGCTCAGATAGTGTTCCACCTTGCTCAGGTTGAGATAACAGGCGCTGCAAGGCGCCACGAGCTGACCCTTCGCGGCGCCGTTGGAACCGGCGGTCTGGCGCGCGGCCAGGGCCAGGTTGCGGCTGACCAGAGCATAGGCCCGCAGCCGATTGACGGCGATGAACTCCGTCGCCCCGCAGCAGTTCCAATCATCAACTTCGGCAAACTCAACCCCTAGCTGCGCAGCCACCGCCATCAGCGATGTGTGGTACGCGCCAGCATTGCGCTCCAACGATCAGCCTGGATAGTAGCCGTAGCGCATAAACCTCCCCCTAACGTGAACATAAGCCCTCGGCGAGGGGTGTGGGGAAACGGGGTTTCCCCACGCCCCCGCCCGCGGGAGGGTGTGGGCGCAGCCCTTGCGCAGGGGATGGGGAAACCAGGTTTCCCCATCCCCCCACCCGCGGGAGGGTGTGGGAGGGCTGCGCCCTCCCAGGAACAACCTTTCTTGGAGCAAGGGGGGTACAGGGAAACCGGGTTTCCCCATCCCCCCGCCCGCGGGAGGGTGTGGGAGGGCTGCGCCCTCCCAGGAACAACCTGTTTTCCTTCCCCTTGTGCGGGCGCAGGGTCGCTCCAGATGGGCGGTGAGGAGCGGGGAAACCAGCTTTCCCCACGCTCCTCCGGACAGGTGCGGGACAGGGGATGGGCGGGGAGGCCGCGCCTCGCCGCGTCTCTCCAGGCGGCACACCCGGCGCGCGCCCCGTCTTACACCTACACCGAATGGGCGGCGTCAATCTCGCGAGCCCGGTCCAGAATGGCCTTCAACTGATCGATCTGGCGGATCGGCCGGGGGTTGAGATCGAGGCGTTTGCGCTTGAGCAAGCCCATGCCGAGCGGCGCCATTTTCAGCGCGTCGAGGGGACGGTGGGTGAGATAGTAGCGCGTGATCAGCCCCAGTTCGAAGCTGCGCCCGTAGTTCTCCACGTGATCGACAAAGTTCTGCGCGAAACCGGGCGCTTTGGGGGCGCTGGTCTGGGCGCTGTAGCCGGCCTTGATCGCCATGCGCTTCAGGGTATACATCACATCGGTGATGCGGATCTCCTGAGGACAACGTTCCATGCAGTAGTAGCACGACACGCAGTACCAGGGCGTATTGCTGCGAAGCACGGCATCACGCATCCCGGCGGCGATCATGGCAAAGAGCGCCCGCGGGGTATGATCCATATCTGGCCCGGAGGGGCATGAACCTCCACACGTGCCACATTGCAGACATGCCTCAAGACGGGGATCGACCGGAGCTTCGGCAACAACTTCGCGGAAAAAGTCAGAGGTGCGCGACAGGGATGCGGATGTCGCCATGAACGCTTCCTCACTGAGTATGCCCGATTCGCCTTTGAAACGGAGTTCAAGGCAAACGGCGCCATGCGCCTGCCCACGCGCGGATGCTGGCTCCTGAGCGGGCCACGACCAGCGTCTGGACAGACCTGATAAGGCTGGCTGCACGACGCAGCGCGACGATGAGCTAATCTCAAATCCTTCGGCGGATGTAGCGCCGAAAGTTACTATATGTGAAGAATGGATATGGGTTGCAAGGAATATAGCACGTTCCGATATAGGAACCAGGGATGGATTGATAACGTAGCGCAACGTTCTATTAACTAACAGGACGTACACGGTGGAGGGGATGCGGGGAGGCGATGCCTCTCCGCATCTCCCCTTTCCTGCCCGCGGCGGCCAGGCAGCCCGGCGAAACGAGAAACGCATGGCATGGTTCGTGGAGGGCCTGCGGCCCTCCACCTCTCTTCGCCGGAAGGCGACCGCCTACGTCCTGTTACCTGACCATTGGGGGATGGGGGGTGAGGTCCAACCGCCGCGCCTGGAACTCGGCGGCCTGGTGCATGAAGGCTTCGAGGCGCGTGGTGAGATTGGTGCCGCCCTGGGCATCAAAGGCGATATCGAGCCAGGGGAGCTGATCGAGGTCCTGGCGGAGCCTTGGGGCGATGGCCGCGGTGATGATCCCCGGCATGCACGAGAAGGGCATAACGTTGATCACCCCGCACACCCCGTGCCGGGCCAGTTCCACCGTCTTGCCGATGGACAGCAGGCACTCGTTGCCGAGGTCGGTTGAGTAGTACGGCTCGACATAGCGCATCAGCCGGGCGACGGGGGTCTCGTAGGGATGGTCGAGCAGATGGGCCAGCGGGCGCGCCAGGCGGCGTTCGAGCGCGCGCTGGTAGCGGTCAACCAGGGCCATCCGGGCGCGGGCCAGGGGTTGCCCGCGCACGCGGCAGGTGTCGTCGAAGCGCCAGTTGGCGTAGTAGAGCCATTCGATGATCGGGGCCAGGTCAACCTCGCCGCCCAGGGCCTCGACCCGCCGCACCAGGTCGAGGTTGCCGTAACGGTTGTGGCGCAGGTAGATTTCGCCGACGATGCCGATCAGCGGACGGCGTTTGCGGCGCTCCGCCGGCAGTTCCTCGAAGGCCTGCGCGGCCCGTTCCATCACCGCCAGCAGCGCCCGCCCGCCGCCGGCCTCGGTGGCCGCCACCACCGCCTCCAGGCAGCTCTGGTAGATCGCGTCGGCGGCGCCCGGCTGGCGTTCGTAGGGCCGGTAGCGGTGCAGCAGCTTCTGCAACAGATCCACCGCCACCGCCCCTTCCCAGATCAGGCGCCGCAGGCGCAGCGGGTTCTTGCCCAGGCCCTGGTAGGCGTCGTTGACCGTCGGGCCGGTGATCTCCACCTCTCGCAGACCCAGGCGATCGAGGATGTGCCGCAGCAGGGTGACGTATTGCCCGAAGCGGCAGGAGCCGCTGCTTGTGACCATAAACAGCACCGCCCGCGCCGGGTCGAAACCAGGCTGCCGGGTCAGGCGCACCAGGTCGCCGCTGATCAGCACGCAGGGGGCGCACTCGCGCCCGCCGCACTGGGCCAGCCCGAGCGCCAGCGTCTCATCCGTGGACGGCGGCAGCATCACTGCCGGCTGCCCTTCGGCGCGGAAGGCCGCGGCCAGGATGAGGGCATGGTCGCACATGAAGGGGAAGTAATAGGTCTTCGGTGGCGTGGACACGCTCATAAGCCCTTCCTCATACGCAGGCTGTCGAAAAACGCCTCGCAGCGCGTGATGATGCCGGTATCCGCGGTGTGCTCGTCGATTTCCAGTTCCAGGAACGGTTTGTCGCCCATGATGCGTTTAAAATAACCGAGCAGGAACGAGTCGGGGCCGCAGCCGAAATTGGTGATCACGATCGCCTGCAGGCGCGGATCGTCGCGAATGAGGCGCCCGGCGGCGAGGATCTCCTGCCCGCCGCGCCAGTACATGTGCGGAAACTCGTCGGACAGATCCACCCTGCGCACCGGCAGGTAATCGAGGGGGATGGGCACGACACCCAGCTTGCGGAGCTTGTAGGGCAGGTCCAGGCACAGGCGCGGGTCATTGGTATTGTAAGGATGTCCGACCAGCACCGCCGCCGGACGGCCGGGCGGCAGCGCGGCCAGGGCTGCCTGGCCGCGCTCCTCCAGCGCGGCATAGAACGCTTGCTGCGCCGCGTTGCCCGCCGCGTCGGCGGCCTCGACCGCCGCCCACGAGACGCCAAGCTCTCCGGCCAGGCGCCGCAGGTCGTGGCGCTTGAAGGCCGGATCGTGGAAGCGTATGGCGCCGAGGAGGGGCCGCGCCTCCCGGCCGTGCAGCGACAGGTGCGCGGCGACCATGTAGGCCGTGGCAGGGATGAAGGGGCAGTAATTGCTCTCGTCCTGGCCCGGCTGGGGGTCCTCGCGACTGACGACTACGGGCACGAAGAGGCGATCCACGTCTTTATCGAGGAGATCAAGCACGTGGCCGAAGGCCAGTTTGACGGGGAAGCAGGTCTCGGCGGCGGCGTGCTCGAGGGCGCGACGGGCGAGGGCCGGGTTGGTCGGCTCGGAGAGCACCACATCCATGCCCAGATGGGCGAAGAAGGCCCGCCAGTAGGGGAACATATCGTAGACGATCAGGCTGCGGGGCAGGCCGATGCGCAGCCGGCCGGGCCGGCGCTCCGGCTCGCGGTAGTCGCCCAGCCACAGGCGCTGCCGCTCGGCGAAGGGATCGGGCAGATCGGCTCCGCGGGAGCGGGCGCGCCCGGCCTCCTCGAAGCGGTCGCAGAGCGCGCCGTAGAAGATCGGCGGCTCGCTGGCGATGGTCACCCGGTTGACCTCGCAGAGGTTCGGGCAGGCCTGGCAGACGAAGGTGCTGGTGGCGTAGCGTCGGTCGGACAGGTCGAAGCCCCGAAAGCGTGTCGGCGGGGCGGCGCCGTTCGCCTGGCGGGCCAGCTCCTCCTGCGCCAGCAGAGCCGCCCCGATTGCCCCGGTGACATCGTGGTGCGGCGGCACGGTGATCGCCCGCCCGGTGAGGGCCTCGAAGGCCGCCACCACGGCCTGATTGGCCGCTACCCCGCCCTGGAAGAAGATCCGCGCGCCCAGGGGTCGCCCGGCCACCACCCGGTTGAGGTAGTTCTGCGCCACGGCATAGGCCAGCCCGCCGACCAGATCGGCCTGGCCCGCCCCTTGCTGCTGGTGATGCACCAGGTCGGACTCCATGAACACGGTGCAACGCTCCCCCAGGGCGGCGGGTTGCCCGGTGGCGAAGGCCAGCTCGCTGAACTCGCGGCGCACACTGATGCGCAGCCGGTCAGCCTGCTCCTCGAGGAACGAGCCGGTGCCGGCGGCGCAGGCGCTGTTCATGGCAAAGTCCACCACCGCGCCGTGGGCCAGGCGGATGTACTTGCTATCCTGCCCGCCAATCTCGAAGATCGTATCCACCGTGGGATCGAGGGCCAGGGCAGCGCGGGCCTGGGCGGCGATCTCGTTGCGCACCACATCGGCGCCGACGAAATCGGCGGTCAGGTAGCGCCCCGAGCCGGTCGTCCCCACGCCGCGCACCTCGACCCGGTCGCCCACATCGTCCCACAACTCGCCCAACCCCTGGCGCACCGCCTCCAGCGGCCGCCCGGCGGTCAGCAGGTAACGCCGGGCGACCACCTGGCCGCTGGCCTCGACCAGCACCAGGTTGGTGCTGATGGAACCGACATCGATCCCCAGGTACACCGGGAGGCGACCGGCGAGGGCGCCGGCGCAACCGCTGGGCGTCGCGCCGGACCTGGCGACAACCGGGCGCAGGGGCGGCATGGCGCGCCGCGGGGCCGGAGCCTGCAATGCCGTCTCGAGGCGCTCAAGTTCGGGAAGGCGCGCCATCAGGCCGCGTTCGGCGTCATCGCGGGCGATCAGCGCCGCGCCCAGGGCAGCCATCACCTCGTGGCGCTCGGGCACAATCAATGCGCCGGGGGCCAGCTCCAGCACCGTCTCGAAGGCCCGCACCACGGCCTGGTTGTAGGCCACCCCGCCCTGGAAAAGAATGGGCGGCGTAAAACGCTTGCCCCGCGCCACCACGCTCTTGAAATTGCGCGCCAGCGCCAGGCAGAGCCCGGCCAGAATGTCGGGCAACGGGCGGCCCTGCTGCTGCAGGTGGATCATATCGGACTTGGCGAAGACCGTGCAGCGCCCGGCGATGCGGGCCGGGTTGCTCGACTGCAGAGCCAGCCGCGCGAACTCGCCCTCGATGGCGATGCCCAGGCGTTCGGCCTGCTGGTCGAGGAACGAGCCGGTGCCGGCGGCGCAGAGGGAGTTCATGGCGAAATCAACCAGGCGCATCTGCCCTGTCGTCGCGTCCCAGTCGAGGGCGAGGAACTTACTGTCCTGCCCGCCGATCTCGATCACCGAACGCGCCTCGGGGTGCAGCGCGCCGACCGCGCGCGTCTGGGCGATCAACTCGTTGACGTGGCGGCAACCGATCAGCCGGGCGATGGCCTCGCCGCCCGAACCGGTCAGGCACACTCCGGCGATGGCCGCCAGGTCGTACATCCCGGCCAGATCGCGCAGGCAGGCGATCAAGGTGGCGCGGGGACGTCCATTCGAGCGGCGGTAGCGGTGGGCGAGGAATGCGCCGCTCTCGTCGAGCAACACCACCTTGACCGTCGTTGAGCCGACATCGATACCGATGAAACTCTCACGCATACACGGTCTTTCACTGCCCCGAACACTGTCGGGATTGCCACTTGTCGGTGGACGCAACCCGGTGGGTTGCATCCGCGGTTGGCCCGCGTTATGGTCTTTGAATACATCATCCGGTACAGCCCGCGCAGGCGGGCTTCGCATCCCCTAGCCGAGGGCTGATGGTCTTTGAGAAATTACTCCGCTCTCGCCCGCGCAGGCGGCCTTCGCATCCCCTAGCCGAGGGCTGATGGTCTTTGAGAAATTACTCCGCTCTCGCCCGCGCAGGCGGCCTTCGCATCCCCTAGCCGAGGGCTGATGGTCTTTGAAAAAATAATCCGCTCTCGCCCGCGCAGGCGGCCTTCGCATCCCTAGCCGAGGGCTTCAGCCCCACGGCCAGCCCGGTATACCGGATGAATTTCTCAAAGACCATTAGCCCCACGGCCAGCCCGGCATACCGGATGAATTTTTCAAAGACCATCAGCCCCACGGCCAGCCCGATATACCGGATTAATTTCTCAATACCCATCGCGCAGGGCTGCGCCCCGCAAACCCTCCTACGGGCGGGCGTATGGGGAAACCTGGTTTCCCCATCCCCCTGCTTGAGCGCCAGGCCCTCCCGCGGGCGGGGGCGTGGGGAAACCAGGTTTCCCACACCCCTCGCCGAGGGCGTATGTTCACGTGAGACGGTCATGCGCATGGCGCACACCGCCCGATGAACATGGCCTGGGAGTGCGGGCGTCCCGCCCGCGGCGCGGCTCCGCGGGCACGGTGCCGGCCTCCTCCCTGACCCTCCCCCGCCGGGAGTGGGAACCCGGCTCCTCCCCCCAGCGGGGGGAGGCTGGGAGGGGGGCTGAACGCGGCGAACGATGTTCACCCTGGCAGCACCTGTTCATATAAGTCAATTTCAGTAAATGAACAACCGGTGTAGAATTGAGAAGCGCGAACCTCAGAGGAAGGAGCGACAATCGTGATGCGCGACCGCGTGCAGCGGCGCCCGCGGCGCGTAGCAAAACCCGCCACCGATCGGCGCTTGCAGCGCGAGGTGTGGCGGGCCAGCGAAGAACTCACCAGGGCGATGGCGGAGGTTTGATTACGGATGCTGGACAACTCCCCCGAGAAAGGAAATACCATGAGCGCCGACCTGCCGCCCCTCGACGTGCATATCAGCGGTCAGCAACTCCTTGACAATCCGCTGTTGAACAAAGGCAGCGCCTTCACGGAAGCCGAACGGCTGGAGTTCCATCTCCTCGGTCTGTTGCCGCCCCACGTCGCGACCCTCAATGAACAACTCGTCCGCACCTACGAGAGCTATCGCCAGAAATCGAGCGACCTGGAGAAGTACATCTACCTGGCCGCGCTCCACGATCGCAACGAGACCCTCTTCTATGCCCTGGTGCAGGCCTATATCAGCGAGATGTTGCCGATCATCTACACTCCCACCGTCGGGCTGGCCTGCCAGCAGTACAGCCACATCTACCGGCGTCCGCGCGGCATCTACCTGGCCTATCCCTATCGCCAGCATCTCACCGCGATGCTCGGCCATGCCCCGATTGAAGACGTTCGGGTCATCGTGGTGACCGACGGCGAGCGCGTCCTGGGCCTGGGCGATCTGGGGGTCGGCGGCATGGGCATCCCCGTGGGCAAGCTGTCGCTCTACACGCTCTGCGCGGGCATTCACCCGGCCACGACGCTGCCGGTCGTGCTCGATACGGGCACCAACAACCAGGAACTGCTCGAGGACCCGTTGTACCTGGGCTGGCGCCACCAGCGCGTGCGCGGCGCCGAGTACGATGACTTCGTCGAGAGCTTCGTGCAGGCGGTCAAGCACCTGTTCCCCAATGCCATTCTCCAATGGGAGGATTTCGCCAAACAGAATGCCGCCCGGTTGCTCGAGCGCTACCGTGACCAGCTCTGCACCTTCAACGATGACATCCAGGGCACCGGCGCGGTCACCCTGGCCGGGCTGATCACCGCCGCCGACATCACCGGCATCCCCCTCGGCGAACAGCGCGTGGTCATTCTGGGGGCCGGTTCGGCGGCCATCGGCATCGCCGACCAGATCGTGGCCGCCATGGTCCACGCGGGCCGCAGCCTGGCCGAGGCGCGGGCGGCGATCTGGCTGGTTGACAGCCGCGGCCTGGTGCATAGCGGGCGCGCCGATCTGGAACCGGCCAAGCAGATCTACGCCCACCCCGTTGAAGAGGTTGCCGCCTGGGGCTATGCCGACCTGGCGCGCATCCCCTTGCTCGAAGTGGTACAGCAGGTGCGTCCGACGGCGCTGCTGGGCACGGCGGCGCAACCCGGCGCGTTCAACGAGGCCATCGTGCGCGCCATGGCCGCCCACACCCCGCGCCCGGTGATCTTTCCCCTCTCCAACCCCACCAGCAAGAGCGAGGCCCGCCCCGCCGATGTGCTGGCCTGGACCGACGGGCGCGCGCTGGTCGCCACGGGCAGCCCGTTCGCGCCGGTGCATGTCAATGGGCAGAGCGTGCCGATCGGGCAATGCAACAACGCTTTTATCTTTCCCGGCGTGGGATTGGGGGTGCTGGTCAGCGGCGCGCGCCGCGTGACCGATGGTATGTTCATCGCGGCGGCGCGGGCCCTGAGCGCCCGCGCGCCCATCCGCCGCGATCCGCGGCAGGCGCTCTACCCGGCGCTGGAGGACGTGCGCCAGATCTCCCGCGACGTGGCCCATGCCGTCGCCCGCGCGGCCATGGCCGAGGGTGTGGCGCCTCCCATCGCCGACGATGAACTCGGGCCACGGATCGAGGCGGCCATGTGGCAGCCGCGGTATCGCCCCTACCGGCGAGCGGGCGCGGCGCCGCGGCCATGAACGATGGCCGAAGGGGTCTGCCGCCGCGGGCGAACCAACGGGATCGCGGAGCTGCGCCCTCCCAGGACATTCTGTGACGACCCGCTGGAGGGGGCGTGGGGAACCTGCTTTCCTCACGCCCCATGCCTGATGGGAGCACGTGCGAGGTCTGGATGCTACAGATTACCACCCGGACGTGGTTCGCGCTGTTTGGCCTGGGGGTGGCGCTCATTACTAGTGGGGCCGTTGCTGCCGCTGATTCGTTCGGTGGGGCTGCTGCTGTTCCTGGCAGCCTTGTTGAGCATGCTCCTCTACCCGCTGGTCACGCGCCTCGGGCGGCACGGAGTGCCCGGCGGCGTCACCGTCGCCGGGGTGCTGACGCTCATCGTGGCGCTCTTTCTCTATCTGGGGTTGCAGGTGCTGCCGCTCTTCGCCACCGCACTCGATGGACTGGCGCGGTTGCTGATGGCCATCGCGCCACGGCTCGAAGCCGGCGTGGTGCAACTGCCCCTGACGACCATCCTTAGCACCATAAGCGGGCTGATGGGCGGCGTTTCCAGCGCCCTGATCGGCGCAGCGGCCCAGGTGGGAGCACTGTTCTGGACCCTGTTCGTGCTGGTGGTGCTGGTATTTACCATCGTCACCAGCATCGAGACGCGCCTCTGGTTGCTGCACTTCTTCGTGCCGGCGGCCTACCGGCCGCGGGTGGTCAGCCTGCTTGGCGCGGTAAGCGAGGGACTGTCGCGCTGGTTCATGGCCCAACTGGCGATTTCGGGCTATTATGTCATCGGGTATAGCATTGCCGGCCTGGTGGTAGGCATCCCCTTCGCCATCCCGATTGCCGTCATTTCGGGCCTGCTGGAGTTCATCCCCTACCTGGGCGGCCTGGTTGGCCTGGGACTGGCGGTGCTGGCGGCCTCGACGGTGAGCCAGTCAGCGGTTGTCTGGATCATCATTGCGGAGACGATTATCGGCATGGTGGCGGTGTACGTGGTGGTGCCCTTTTTCTTCGCCCGGGCAATCAAGGTGCCGCCGGGGGCCGTGCTGTTCGGGCTTTATTACGTCGGCGGGCTGGTCGGCGGCTTCTTCGCCGCGCTGCTCACGGTTCCAGTGGTGACGATTGTCACCATTCTTATCCGCGAGTTGCGCCCGGTGAGCGTCACGCCTCCAGAGTCATCGCGGGACTCCTGACGTGAACATACGCCCTCGGCGAGGGGTGTGGGGAA
>Ga0308393_1001021_pt1 | contig 13612 bp, 8 predicted proteins | sample Hotspr2Sampleee2_FD_202364 | JGI IMG/M metagenome (GOLD analysis project Ga0308393, IMG submission 202364) | Hot spring phototrophic mat microbial communities from Mushroom Spring, Yellowstone National Park, Wyoming, United States - 20050630_ee2 ... | reverse complement strand
TTTCTTTCTTCAAGTAAAATTTTCCTACCTAGCAATAGAAATTTATTCAATGGTAAAGTTAAACCAATTAACAAAATAAAAAAGCATATAAATTTTGCCAATTTTAAAAAATAGCCTTTTTTAATCTTATTTATAAAAATAAAAAACCAAGAAAAATTAAAAGCCAAAATTAATGAATGGTTAAGTGGCAAGGAGCCAAAAATAATACTTTGCCAGCCTAAAGCCGTATAACAAATTCCCAAAAAAGGTATCATAGCAAAAGAAGCTAGAGGAATCGAAAGATATTGTGCGCCACTATTGACTAAAGTGGCAGTAAATAAAGTAAGATACAAAAAACCAAGTTTAGTAATTTTTTCTTTTTTAAAGATAAACCCAAAAGGAATTAAAAAGATTAAAATAACAAATGGGGTAATGAGAAAATTGTTGGGTAAAAAAGAGTACAATAAATCTCTTTTTACTAAAAATACATGGTCTAAAATCCCAAAAAAGGCTTTTTTTGAAGTTAAAAAAGGAAAAAAAGAAACAATAAAAATAAACCAAGGAATAAAACTTAATAACCTTTCTCTTTTATTTCTTGCTTTTATCAAAAGCCAAAGTGGTAAAAAAATAAATATGTGTTTTGTAACCATAGAAAGACCAAGTATTAGATAACCATTTATTTTTTGCCGATTTTTTTCAATTAAAAATAAACCGATTAATCCTAAACCAATCGCCAAATTATCAAATTGATTATGAAAACCAGTAGTATAGATGGAAATTGGATTAGTTAAGAACCAAACGAAAGCTAAAAAGGAAATTTTTCTTAACAATAAATACCCAATTAATAAATCAGCTAAAGACAAAAATAAAATAACCAAAAAACGAAAAATCAACCAGTCGTTGAAAAAAAATAAGGACAAATAGCGAAATATTCCCAAAATGATTGCCCAAAGAGGACCATAACTATATCTCTCAGTTGCCTCATAAACATTTTTTCCCAAAGTCATAATCTCACCAACAATCTTCCATGAACCATAGTCAAAATTAAATCCCAAAAAAGAGACATAAAAACGAAGTAAAAAACAAAAAAGAATTAAAAATAACATATGGATTAATATTAATCAGGAATAACCAAAACCATCCCAACCTCAATTATATCTGGATTACTTAAACGATTGGCTTCCATTAGCTTTGGCCAATTATATAAATCACCATAAAATTTTTCGGCAATTGATGAAAGAGAGTCGCCTTCTTGAACAACATAGGTTTTTGGTTTTTTTTCTTTTTTTTCTTTTGATAAATAAGGTGTTGGGGTTGGCTTTTTTAATAAATTAATATTTTTTGGGAGAGCTACTTTCGAATTTTTGAAGTTTTTTAAGAAAAAATTTTGATAAATCAAGGAAGCAAAAAAATATGAAACAAAAAGACCAATAATTAAACTGACATATTTTTCCCTCAAAAGGTTGACAATCAACTTTTTATAATCTTCCTTTTTATAATAAACCTTTTTCCTTCCCATTTTGCCCTTTATTATACAATAATTTTTTTTATTTGATGGTTGAATAAATCTTGGAACATAATTTTTTATATCTTGACAATTTATGAAAGATGTTATGATATAATATAAATGTAGCCTGATTTATTCAGAGCTACGAAATTCACGCGGCCCCACGCAAGTGGGGTTTTCGCACTTTATAACCTTGATACCACCGACCAAAATCAATAAATTTTGTCATCAATGGCCAAAGTTCATAGCCAACTTGACCTCTGACGCCAAAAACATAAATATTTTTTCCTTTTAACTTTAATCTTTCAAGTGTTTCTTTAAAATCAGAATCACCTGAGAATAGAAAATAACCAGAAACTTTGTTTACATCATCAAGCATTGATAAAGATATCTCAACATCAAAATTACACTTAGGCTCTTCTATAATTAAAAGCCCTTGTTCTTTAACAGCATTTTCAAATTCATTTAGTTTTGTTAAGGATTTTTCATTTAACAAAGATAACGTTTTTCTTTTAACAAAGAAAAAGTGATTAACTTCTTTTTTTATATACTTTACTTCCTTTGTGTAGACAATTGCTCCTAGGCTTTGAATTTTTTTGAAAAGATTTTCTGATTTTTTTGGATTTTTGGGATCAGTACCATAATAAACTTTTATTTCTTTTATCGAAGAGACTTTTTTTAATTGTCTAATCAAATCTTTTATAGAAAAATTCCATTTTAAAACATCCTGCCAATGAAACATATTCGCTAAATCTAAATAAGCATTAATACTTGTTTCTTTTTTAAATAAATAGTTGAAGTTTTTCATGAATTAAAAATTATTTTAGCAGAAAATAAATAAATATTCCCATCCTTGGGAAATTAAATTTAATTTTTAATCAAAACCATCTCCTCCAACTTCCAAAACAAATATCCAAATTCTCCCGCCTCTTCAATTAAATCATTGATTAGTTTTTCTGTCTCTTCTTTAGTTTCTTTGTTTTCGTATAAAATTTTAAAAATCTCCACCACCTTCTCATCGATATGAACATATTTTCCCTTACTTGCTTCTTTGGCTTTGTTTAAATAAAAAAGTTTTACTATATTAAAAGCTTTCTTTTTGTCTAAAGCAACAATTTTATCTAAGTTTTCCTCAAGTTGATAATCCATATCCAAATCACCACCGATTATCTTAAGAACCTCTTCAATTAAATTTAAGTAATAACCTTTTTCAAAAAAATCAACCTCAAGATTTATCCATGAGCTAAAAGCTTTTAAGTCTTTTGGATCTTGATGCTTATTAATTAAAAATTCGCAGAAATTTTTTATCTTTTCTTTAAGTTTTTTGATATCAATACCTCTATTTTTTATAAACTCAATATTTTCTTTTTTTTCAAAAATATGAATTCCAACCGTTTTGATAAAATGAAAATGAGCATTTTTTATCTCTTTATTCCAAAAGTCTTTAAAAAGATTACTTTTATTGTTAAACCAATCATAATAAACAAAAGCCAAGCCTAAATGAATGCCAATCCCTTCATCAAGATTAACAAGATATTCTCTTTTTGTATATTCATCTGGACTTTTTTTAATCAAATTACCATAATCATCTTGAAACTCATAAAATATCTCCTCATAAAGATTGGTCGATAAAACCCCTTCCCAAAAAGCAAAGTATAAATCTTTGTTTTTATTTTTTAGTATCTTTTCCTTTACTATTTTTTTTACAAAAGCGCGATCTCGATAGTGAAAATAAGCTAAATGTCTGCCAAAAAGCCAGTAAATACCCATTGTCTTTTCTTTTTCAATAAAGTCTTGGTAGATTTCTTTGACATCAGATGCAAGCTTTTCTCCATCGGCGATAATAAAATAAACAAAAAGCTCAAAACTTCTACCCCTTGTTGTATTTATCGCTAAATCAAAAGGTCTTTTTGATTCTTTGTCTTCTTCAACTGTTGGGCACTTTGATTGTAAAAGGAATTTGATAATCTCAAGGATTTTTTGACGATATTTTTTAAAGTCAATTTTTAATTTTCCGTTTAAACCTTTTGTTAAAAATTGTGTTAAAAGATCACTTAAAGCCGTATAAACCCCTCGCCAAGAAGCAAGCCAACCGGTATAAAGAGTATTTTTTTGCTCAATTTCCTCTAAAAATCCTTCATTTTTAATATTCTCAAAAAGTTGAAAAAGATTATCAAAGTTTACTTGTAAAAAATTGATTTTTTCATCTTTTAAGATTGATTCTATTGAGTGTAAGAATTTATAAGTGTAGTGAGGATGAAGTTTTTCTTTGTCAAAAAAAAGATAAGCATTGTCAATATATTCTTGAAACCGTCTTTCAATATTGATTTTTATTTCCAAAAACAAACCATCAGGAGTATAGCGTTTAAAAAAATCATCTTGTTTTTTGTTAAACTCCTCAAGCGCCAAAGGCGACCATTCAGTTTTTAATTTTTCAACGATTTGAGGGATAGTTAAACTATCTAAAATTTTTTGATCAACCAAAGAAATATCAGCTAATCTTCCAGAAGTTACAGGCCCTATTAAAGGTTGTGGTTCGTAATCTCTAGATGGCTCTTTTTTACAAATATGATAAAGTTTTTCGTACTGATCTTTAGAAAGATAATCCTTTATCATTGAAAAAATCTGACATACTAATGTTTTGTAAGTATTTAATTCGTCATCCTTTAAATTATTCTTTTCTATAATTTTATAGATTTTAATAAGCTTCTCTATAAATAAAGATCTTTCTTTAGTTGACAAATTTATAAAACTTAATTTTAAAAATCTTTGATACTCAGGAATATCAAGGAAAAACCAAGGATTTTTTGCTTTAAAAATTGCAAAAATTTCTCTTTTTATTTCTCTTTTAAATTCTTTTGGGTAAAGAATCAAAAAGTAAAGTTTTAATTTATAAGTATTGAAGGTTAAACCAATTTCATAAATTAAGTTAATAATTTTCTTTATGTCAGTAAAACTTATTTTTTTAGCCAGATTTGTAATAATATAAAAAATATTTTCTAAAATATCATAAGGATAGAAATAATCTTTTTCTTTAAGTTCTACTACAAAAAGATCCAATTGCAGCAAAGGAATTTTATCTTTATAAGAAAAAAAGTCTTTTGGTTTATCTTTTCTATCAATGAGCTTGCCAATAATGTCTTTTATAAAAAACTCAATCAATTTATAAATAGCTTTTTGATCCTCTATTTTTAAAAGATATTCAAAAATCTTTGTTTCTTCAAAATTATTAAAATAAAATGGCTTGTTTTTCCAATCTTCTAAATTATCACTTTTATAATTCTCATTAACTTCAAACAAACATTTTGCCAAAGCAACCATTGATTGATAATCTCTAACATCAAAAAGTTTTTTTAACATATCTTCAAAATCAAAACCTAAAAGAGAAAAGTTTCTCATCAAATAAACCCACCGTTCTTTATACATTTTTTTAACAATTTTTTTAATCTCGGAAGGTTTTAGTTGTGAAGTAATAAAAATAAATCTATGAATAACTTCTGGATTAAAATTATCTTCTGAAATTGGCGTGCTTAAAATCACTTTTGCCACTTTTTCCGGTACTTTTTCGGCTACTTTAGCCAAGTAATTTAATTCTGGAGTTTTATATCGATAACTTGAAGTATCTTCAGCCTTTTGTTTTAAAACTTCAAAAAAACCATTCTCAAAAAGCCAATCAATCCATTTTTCATCAATCAAATAATAAAAATAATTTTTTGCGTCTTTATTTTTATTTATTAAATTAAAAACCAACTGTTTATCTAATCTACTAATTTTTTTTTCTAAAATTTTTTTAATTTGGCTATGTAATTGAATTTGGTTCATAATTTTAAAAATCTTTTAAATAATTATTTACAAATTTTATAAGCAAAATTAAAAAATTATTTACTGTATTAATAAAGAAATATTCATCATCATCACCAGCCTTTATGGTTCCATCACTATAGATTTCTCTTAAATGAATTAAAGCTTGATTGCTATTATGATGACAAATATCTGAAAAATAATTGTAATATTGTTCTAACTTTAAATAAAAATCTGGCGCATTTTTCATATTTGGAAAATTTTCAATCGATTTTCCAAAAACATTATTAAAAGCATTACTAATGCGACCTTTAACTTTCCATTCATGAAGTAATTCACGTAAAGATGAGGCACAGTGTTCACGCCATTCTAAATTTCCAAAATATTTTGATCCTAAAGCAAAAATTGCCCCTTTTAAAAATGTAATTCCATTTCGAGGAGATTGATTTATTTCAAAAACTTTATTAAAAAATTTTCCAATTTTATTTATATCTTCATCTTGTAGTTTAATTAACTCATAACCCTTTTTATTAATTTTATTAATTATTTCAATATCAATCATTTCATCTCGATTTATTTTTTTACTCTGTTGTTTTTTTTCAAAGTAAACAGATATATTGTGATTACTCATTTTTATTTTTGTAGATTTTTAATTTCTTCTTCACTTAAATCATAAATCTTATAAACTAATTGATCTATTTGATTTTGGTATTTCATAATTAAATTTACATCATTATTTTCAACGGATAATATTTTATTGATAAAAAATTCTATTTCATTTACAATTTTTTGATTGTTTTTATTAATAGGTGCTAAAGGAGTATTTTCGATATAAATTTTAGCACCATAATTACCTTCTCCTAATGTAGCTGCTGATATTTTTGTCCACCAACCACATAATTTAGAATTTAATAAAGCAAGTAAATATTTAAGATTATTACCTGTAAACATAAAAGTACTATCCAAAATATATAAACCAGAAGGCAAATAAGAAAAAATAATATTTTCGGTTATTCTATTCCACACCACCTTCTCCTTCTCAAACTCTTCATAATAATCACAATGCCTTAACTCCCACCAATAATCTCCTTGATCATCTCTTTCTTTAGCTTTTTTCTCAAATTGTTTTAAATGTTTCATCAAAGATGGAAAAGTTTTTTCGATAAATACATCAGGTTTTTCTTTCCCTCTATTTTTATTTGTCCAACCAGCCGGAATGACTATAACCCAAAGCCCGGCCCATTCGTAATAATATCTTTTGATATCCCTTCCTCTTAAAATTGGTTTTATGATTGCCTCGGTTCTTTTTCTCTCTTCTTCATTTTTACAATTGGCTAAAATTTCGTTTCTTTTTTCTGTAGTTATGATAAAAGCTTTATTTAAACCAGTTTTGATACCGTAGTAAATTTTTACATCCCAATCTTTTAAAGGCTTGCCGATTTTTTCAATTTTTTCTTTTAATCTATACTCCAAATCCGAACCAACAAACCAAGCTGAAGAAGTGATTTTAATATAAGTATCTTTTTCCTCAAAAACATTAAAAAGATCGTTTTTCTCTTCCTTTTTAATGGTGACGGCTTTGAATTTATCGAAATTACTTTTTTGCTTTTTTAAAATCAAAATACAGGTGTCAACGGTGGCGGTATCAAAAACATCAGGACCCAAATCAATAAGCTCAAGCGGTTGATATTGGGAAAAAAGGTTCTTAATTTATCGCCATATCCTGCCCGCATCCATTTATTGGAGGTGATATAAGTCAAAAAGCCGCCGGGTTTTAAAAGCTCTATCCCTTTTTCATAAAAAAGACAATAAATATCACCAGTTCGATCAAAAGTCTTATAACCTTCATTCTTATACAAATCCCCATACTTTTTTTTCTCATCAAAAGCCTTTTGAAGTTGGATATACGGCGGATTGGCAATCACAATATCAAAGCCATCTTTTTCATCAAAAACTTCAATAAAACGTAAGCGCCATAAAAAAAGATTTTTAGATTTATATTCGTCCAATTTTTTCTCATCTTTCATAAATCCTTCAATATCACTTTTTATCATCTCTAAATTTATTAATTCTTCTTTTTCTTCAGAAGATCTTAAATCCAACTGATTTTTTAAGCTTGATATTTTAGTTTTTATATTATTAAATTCTTCTTTCAATGACTCAATCATTAGCTTGTTCTCTAAATGATTAATCTCATTTCTTAAATTATTTTTAGTATTTACATCATAAGTGGTAAACAACTCCATCTTTTTTTCTTTGATTTCATCAATTATTGGTTTTATATTTTGTAAATGAACTTCTTCAAAAAGTCCCATTTTTTCATCTTTTTCAAATAAATTCTTCATCTTTTCACCATTTTTCTTTTTAAACCATTGGTGATTAAAAAGTTTGATTGTTTTTCCGTTAATAAATACATCCTCAATTAAGCTATTGCCAACCATAATTTTATAATCAAGATTAGGTAAGGGCTCGATCTCTGAAAGATTATGATCAACTACCAAAGAAAGCCAAAGTCGAAGTTTGGCGATTTCCACTGCTCCTTCATCGATATCAACTCCATAAAGATTGTTTTCGATTATTTCTTTTTTTATCTCATAATCACTTTTTCTCTCAGAAACAGACGATGATAATATTTTTCTTGCACTTAAAATCTCATGAAGCATCCCCACCAAAAAAGCCCCACTACCACAGGCTGGATCAACGATTTTAATATCTTTCAGTTTTTGATATATCAAATCAGCCTTTTTTTTGATTTCAGAAGACAGTGTTTCTTTTTCGTTACTTAAAGGTCGATCAAGAAAGTTTTTTATCTCATTAAAGCTTATGCCGGTTTCTTCAGAAAGATAATAAGCCAAACTTTGATGACACATATAATGGACAATTTCTCTTGGGGTATAATAAGTTCCTTTACCTTTTCTTAAGTTTTCTTCAAGAAGATTTTCAAAAACCTTTCCCAGCATCTCAGGATCAACCGCCACCTCTTTTTCAAGCGGCTCATCTTCTTTTACTGTAAAGTTATACTTTTCAAAAACAGAAAAAATATCATCAAAAACTTCATTTGATAGATTGATTGATTTATCTAAGCTTTTATAATCATAATCTGGCTCAAAAAGGCCACCATTTAAAAAGGGAATTTTCCCACCAAAACGGGTTGAATGATCAGGTTTTTCTCTTTTGGGATTATTGAGTGTCTCAAAAAAAAGCGGTTCTAAATAATCTTTAAAATAATTTTTTCCTAATTTTTTTGCTTCTTGAAACTGATTGTATAAAAATTTTTTATCACCACTTTGTAAAACATCTTTATAATTTAGCCAGCCTTTTTTTTGAACAAAATACAAAAACATCAACCTTCCTAAAAGTTTTTTACTAAAATTTTCGGTAAAACCTTTGATTAAAAAAAGATTGGTTTTAAGATGGGGGTTTTGATAAATAAGTGCCCGATTCACTCTTTCAAATATTTCTTTGTATTCTTTAAAAAATTTATTGGTTACCTTTTCAACACTAAAAGCATTTTTGAATTTTTGATAGATTTGATTTGGATCGGTAATCGCTTTATCAATTTTAAGACTGTTTATAATCTCTTTATCAGTATGATAAGGATTTCTTATATCTAAAACAAGCTTTGTTAGTCTTCTTTTAAAAACACCTGGTCCTTCTCTGATCTTTTCAACTAAAGTAAAAATATAGTCATTAAAATTAGAAGTAAAGATAATAAACGGATAATCTATTTCACGAAGAAGTTTTTCCGAGACAGAACGGATAACCTCATTGTTTTTCTCTTTTAATTTAAAAAGAAGAATTTGAAAACGCCGATTATAATTGGCAATCGCAAAAATTTTTTCAATTAACGATGATTCTTTGGTTGGTAATTGATAAATAGAAGCTGATGAACCTAACTTTGATTCTATTATCCTATAACCAAGAAGATTAAATAACTCATAAACTTTATCAATGCTATTCATTGAGGGGATAAAATTATCGAGATTAAGTTGGTCGCTCATATTTTATGAGATATAATCAACACAGATTAATTTTAGTTTTTTTTCATCAAATTCGTCAATCATTTCCGTTGGTGTTTCTACTTTTTCTGATAAAAACTGAAAGACTTGATTTATCAGTTTTTGCCAATCCTTATGGTTTTTTTTATAATCAGCCCATACCCGTCGCAAAAATTGTAATCTTTTTTTAGTAAAGTTTATTTCATTAATTTTTGTAATTATACTTTCAATTTTTTCTTTTCCTTTGATATCGTCTTCAAAAATATATTCGTTTTTTATATGATCCAACTCATCCCTCATATCAATTAAAAACTTTTCTTTTCGCCCTGAAGGAGAGCGCATCTCTGTCTCAAATTTTGATTGTTGGAAAAGTTCCTCTATTCGTTGTTTAACTAATTCATAAATTTCATAAACATTGACATCATCGGGAATAACCCGCTTTTCATTCTCATCACAGGATATGTAATTTAAAATCTCTGTTTTGTTAGTAATAAAATCTTGGGATGCAAAATCATAAAGATACCAAAAATGATAATTGTCATCATATTTAAAATAAAAAAATATTCCTTTAAAACCTTTTTTAAGTCCACTTTGAATACCGTTGGGAAGATTTTTAACAAAATCAGCAAGCTTTTCCAAACCAAACTTCTTAAGCGGTTGAAAAAATAACTCACCACCTCCAAACTGTTCAACCTCCAGTAATTCAAGCGTCTTATTTTTCTTATCAATATCATCTGAATTTAAATCTCGAATTACACCAAAAACTTTGGGATTTATTTGTTCTCCTAAAACCGAAGCATCAAGACCAATTGTATTATTGATCATAATAATTTTTCTTTGAAGCGTTTGTACCAATTCAAGCAAAGTTTCTAGTTCATCTTCTGGATAAAAGTTATAAATCTTAATCTCTTTAAAAGGAGATCCAATTCTATCTATTCGACCAGCTCGCTGAATCATCCGTACCGGATTCCAGTGAAGATCGTAATTAGTGACTGTTTTTGCCTTTTGGAGATTTTGACCTTCCGACAAAATATCGGTTGAAATAAGAACATCTATATCTGAATTTAAAAATGCATCAACTATTTTTTGTCTTTGGCTGACTGAGTTTTTCCCAGTTATGGCAGCGATCTTTTTACCAAAATTCTTTTTAAATTCTTGATCATTTTCTAAACTTTTATAAAGATACTCAACTGTATCTGAATAATAGGAAAAAATAACTGCTTTCTCATTTTTTAAATTTTTTAAAAGATGATTTTTAAAGGTTATCAGTTTGGCATCTTTTTTTTCATCGATGTCTCTTATTGACTCAATTATTTCAGAAAAAACCTTAATATCTTTATCTATATCAGTAAAAAGTTTTTCCCTGTTGTAATCATTAATGTTTATATCTTCTAGCTGATTAATAAAATCATTAAAATCAAACGTTTCATCAATTGATTCATCAAGAAAATTTAGATATTTTTGAAAGTATTTTTTCCTTAATATCTTTCCTTTATTAAAAAATTCTTTAAACTTTTCTAAAAAACTTTTTTGATTAACGACACTTTTTCTAAAAGCTTCAATTGAACTCTCCAATCTTTTTAAAAGAATTGTCTGAAAAATCCCAGCCAAAGCCTCGCCTCTTTGGATTTCTCTTAAATCTTTTTTACCAACAAGTTTGTAATCTGCAATTTTGTAATAAGCTAAAGTTAGTTCTTTTTCAATTTTATTTGATATATTGGCATAAAGACCGTCATAAGTTTTATCTAATGAATAGTGAATTTGTTCTAGTTTTCTTTCAGGAAAATTTATTTTTTTATAATTACCATTTTCATCTTTAAATTTAGTCTCCGGATAATTTTTTATAATATATTGCCTGGTTCTTCTAATAGAAATTGTCTGTAAAACATCATTGATTCTGGCAGTATCACCCATATGAGCTTTATTAAATTCTTTTTGCAAATCAAAAATCCCTTGTTTTATAAACATTCTTTTATTGTTTTGACCAATAAGCATCAATTGAAAATATAAATCCCAAACAGTATTGTTCATTGGGGTAGCAGTCATTAATATTATTTTTGGATTTTTACCAAAAGAACGAACTTTTTCAATCAAGGAAAAAAGATTCTCATATCGATTTGATATTGGATTTCTAAAATTATGAGACTCATCAACAATAATCAATGAGATATTGGATAGCTTTATCTGGGTTTTTCTTTCAATTTCGTTTATATCAAATTTATCGCCACCTAAATATTCCTGATGGATAATATTTTCTGAAACGCCTAAATCTTTTAATTCTTTTTGCCACATTCGATGAAGCTGAGCCGGACAAACAACGATAAATTTTTGTCTTCGATAAAAACCGAAGTCTTCAATAATCTTTTTAGCAATCCAAGTTTTACCAAGGCCTACTGAGTCAGCTACCAATACACCGTTATAATTTTTTAAAGCCCAGTAGATTCGATTAACCGCATCTTGTTGGAAAACAGATAAATCAACAACACTTTCCGGCAGCAAACTATCCTTTGTTAAATTTTCTGCTGGCTGTAATTCTTTTTTTTGTAATTCATAAAGAGCTTTTATATAAATTTCATATGGAGTGTATTCCTTAAGGCCCAACTTTGAACGATATAAAATTTCGATTAACTCATTTTTAAAATCTGCTGCTTGTTGCCAAAACTTTTCAAACCATTCTTTTTTAAGATAAATTGGGTGGGGATCGATTAAAACTGCATTTAATTCGGTATTAGCTGATAAACCAGAATAAGTAAGATTACTTGAGCCGATTATAGCGATATTTTTAAAAATATAAGCTTTTCCGTGTAAAAAAGGCTTTTCAAGAATCCTAACTTCAACATTATCTTTTTTTAAAAACTCAATCAAATCTTTAACTACTTTTGATTTTTTTTCACTAAACTCTTCTTCTTCTAAATCTTTCTTAAATTGGGTTTTATAAAATTCTTTCGGGTTAAAAAGATCGGGTTTTAAATCAGATTCAATTGATGGTGAATGACCAAGAAGCAAACGAAACTTTCCAACCCTTTTTAGTTCCTGGAAAATAAGCTCAAAACCAGAGACATTAACATAACCAGTTGCCACATCGAAAAATTTGGGTTGATCTTTCAAAATATTTTTAAGCTCAACAAAAAGCTTAATTTTATCATTATCAATAATGGATTTATTTGGTGTATACATACCCTATATTCTCCCAAATCCCCTCCCCTTTTTCAACTTTTACCATCTTTTTCTATAGTAAGAAGATAGTTTAATTTGAGATTTAATTTTTGGTTTGTTTTGATAATGTAAATTGTGGTTGACAAAGGTAGGTTATAGAGATATAATAAGTTCATAATCACGAGGAAAAAGCACGGCTGAGGTTGGTCCAAAAGCTGTGCTTTTTCATTTTATTGCCAATTTATTTTTTAAATTATCCAAAAAATCAATTTTCTCTCTTGCAGCTTTCTTTAAAAGAACGGAGCATTTTTTGTAATTAGGACTGATGACTCTTTTTAATTTGTTTTTTTCGTATAAATAATTTACTAAACAATAAAAATCACCATCAGAAGAAACAATCACCGCTTGATGATATTTTTCCCAATCAATCATCACCTGCAAAACTAATTCTGCATCAACATTGCCTTTGGGTTTACCATCTTTAGTTATCATTACCGGCTTAAAAATCAAAACATACCCAAATTCCTGAAGTGATCGATAAAGTTCTTGATTTTCGGGTAGATAGCCAATAAATAAATAGGCTTTTTTTACTTGATATTTTTCTTTTAAGTAAACTCGAAACTTTCTAAAATCCAATCTCCATCCAAGCTCCTTAACTCCCAAGTTAACATTATTACTATCAATAAAAGCAAAATTATTTCTAATATTTTTTGTCATAATTTTTATCCAATATCTTTATTCTCCCAAATCCCCTCCTCTTTTTCAACTTTTACCATCTTATTACGATCGTGATAGCTTGGTTTAGCTTAAGTTTTTTAGATTGATTTAATAATTGAGGCAAGTTTTATATAAATTCAAAGTCTCTCTTGTCATTTTTTCAAATGAGTATTTTTGAAGGATTTTTTGGTAGGAAAATTTGGGTTTTTTTTCTATAAAATAATTAATTTTTCTTCTTATATCATTTGGGTCTTTGGGATTAAAAGATAAATAACTTTTCCCCCAAAGCTCATCAAACACTTTTATTTTTGAAGCAATAATTGGCTTATTATAATAAGCTGCCTCAAGTAATGTTAACCCAAATCCTTCGGATAAAGATGGATGGACTAAAGCTAAACAGTTTTGATAAAACCACTTTAATTTTTCTTTTGGTAAATCTTTAATAAGAATAATG
>Ga0308393_1000992_pt1 | contig 13800 bp, 10 predicted proteins | sample Hotspr2Sampleee2_FD_202364 | JGI IMG/M metagenome (GOLD analysis project Ga0308393, IMG submission 202364) | Hot spring phototrophic mat microbial communities from Mushroom Spring, Yellowstone National Park, Wyoming, United States - 20050630_ee2 ... | reverse complement strand
GTTGCTGTTTCATCTACAGCAACTATATCTTCTGCTGGAACGCTTCCAATCTTATGCCAGTATCCTAAGCGTTGTTCCTGCACAACTTCACTCTTGGCTTTTTCACTGCGGAATGTCTTTTTTTTTAGAGTGATTTTATGCTTTTTCAAGAAAGAATGCAATGTGCTAATACTCACATGGATTCCTAGCCTTTCTCCGATTATCTCAACATATTGCCACAAACACTTATCTGGATACTCTTCAACAATGGCTAAAATCGCAACTTTATTTTGCTCTAAAATTCCAACTCGTTTTGTCCCTACTTTCTTAGGTGTTAAGTCTTGAGTCTGTTTATACTGTTGTACCAGGCGATGTACTGTCCTTTTAGTTACCATAAACCGCTTAGCTACTTCCCGGATTGATGTTCCTCCCGCTTGGTATGCAGCTACAATTCTTTGCCGTAAATCTAAGGAATGTGTAGGCATCTCTTTGTCCTCTCATTTCTAGGGTTTGTATCCTATAATAGCACAAAAGACTGTAATAATCTCTGCCTTAAACTCATCTGCTACTTCCTTATCCACATTGTTTATCGATACTTTCCTGCGGTATTTTGCACACCACACTACATGGTATTTGCAGGAATAGGCAACATTGCAGTTGGATTATATAACATCACGCTACATACTTAGGGGGCTAGAGCCACCTAAAGGTAGGAGCTTGCGTCTCGTTTTTCGTGTTAGTGCTTTGGGGGCGATAGCCTGCCATGCTAGCTACCCAAGTATGCTTCAAGAACGCGGGGATCGCTCTGGATTTCGGCGGGAGTGCCATCAGCTAGATTTTGCCCTTCTGCCATCACCCACACCCGATCGCAGAGAGACATAATTACATCCATGTTGTGTTCAATGATTAAAAAACTGATCCCCTGCCGATTCCAAGTTTTGATGTGTTCGCAAATTTCTTGAATCAGGGCGGGGTTTACCCCTGCGGCAGGTTCGTCCAGTAGTACTAGCTTGGGATCGGTCATCAGAGCTCGCCCCATCTCCAACAGTTTGCGTTGCCCGCCCGACAGTGCCCCTGCATAACTATCTGCCATGTGGCTGAGACCGATGGCAGACAAAATACTCAGCGCCTTTTCTTTGTTTTGCTGTTCCTGTTGCTTGATCCGCTGACCCTGCCACCAGAGATGCCAGAAGTTTTCACCGATCTGCCCCTGCGCCCCCAACAGCATATTTTCCATCACCGTAAGACGACACAGCACTCTAGGCACTTGAAAGGTGCGCACCATGCCCAACCGTGCCAGTTGATGGGGGGGTTTGTTTTGGATCGGCTGTCCTAGAAACTGCACTGTGCCGCGATCGCTCTTAATGAAATTGCACAGTAGGTTAAAGAAAGTAGTTTTTCCTGCCCCATTGGGACCTATCAGCCCTGTAATGGCACCCTGGGGCACTAGGATTGAAGCATCCTTTACCGCTTGCAGACCTCCAAAGGACTTGGCAAGACTCTTTGCTGAGAGAATGGGCACTGCTGTCATGGTAAGTCAAGTATAGCCTGTGTTCTTAGGACTAAACAGTAGCTTTAGTTGCCAGAGGATACCTGCCACAGTTCCAATCGTCCTGCTATCTCGGTGAGCATGGAAACGGGCTGTTTGCTATCACTGCTCAGGTTGTACAGCCAGCGCCGCTTTCGTCTCTGCAGATCAATGTCGCTAAATAGAATCTTGCCCTGTTGGTCAAACACTATGGCTAGTGGGTAGGGGCGATCGCCTGCATTGACCTGCTCCCTGCTTAGAGTCAAAAACAGTTCCCCCTGTCCGTTGCGATCAAAGTCTATGGTCTCAAAGCGCCACTGTTGGGCAATGGCTTGAAATTCTGCCAAAGATATGTCAGCAGGAGACACCGCTTGCAGTTCGCCGTAGAGATTGGCAATCAAGTTAGTTTTCAACGGTTCGGGCAAATAGCTAATGGGCAGGGTGAGATTAGAACTCAGAATAGGTAGGATTCCTGTGGTAGCAAGGGCAGGGTGGGATTCCTGCACCAATAGCTCGGCGATTGCCTGATCTCCTTCTGCTAGCAGTTGCAGTTCCCCTTGTTCACTCACCCACAGGGAGCGGGCATACAGGTTAAATGCCTGACGGTTACTGCTGGTGGTGAGACGGATTTGGTAGTTGTGCTCTAGCCCCAAGGTGCGCCACAAAAACAGAGGAGAGCGATCCGCTATGGCAGGGAAAGGACTGCTGAGCCACCCCTTTTGAGTTTGCAGTAGATCGACCTCTATGGCAAACCAAGTTCCCCCTGGGGACAGAGGAGGTGGCAAAGGAAACCACTGCTTATCAGGGAGCGTGCTTCCCAAAACCCTGACTTTTCCCACCATCTGCCTAGGCTCTATGCCCAAAGGCTGTAAGTCCAGCTTTTGCAAAAGGGACAAGTTTTCTGGGGTATAGGCATTTTCTTCCCTAAGCCAACTTACAGTGCGACGAAAGCCAAGGCGGGGCAGGTTTGCCAGTGCACCCCAAGTTTTGCAGGCAGGTAGGGAAGCCACTTCAGGGTCAAATTGCTGAACCGCCTGCACCCTGAGCCAGAGGTGGGGATAGTTTTGGGCCAGCATAGCTGAGATTTGTGGGTAAGCGCTGGGATTTTGTGTCACTAGTGCAAGGGCGGCATACCATCTGCCGTTGAGCACATAGAAATAAATGCGATCGACCAAGTTGTCTGCCTCCATTTGCTGTTCCAAGATTTGAGCATGGGCAGAGACCAGTTCATAGGCTTCCTGTTCTTCAGCAGTGGGGAGAATCCCTTCTGCTCTGATGGCATCTAGGTGAGCTTTGGCTAAGGACCACAGCCCTGCCTCTGCTAGACCTCTGATTTTAGGGGAGTGGGGTAAATTTACTTGGCGCAGAGTGCCATCGGTTTCCAGTAGGAATACTTGGTACCTAGGGTCTTGGCGCTGGGTTTGATTGACTACCAGTTGGGCTTGAGAGCGGGGCAAAAGTTGGCGCCATTGGGGGATTTCTTGGGCAGGACTAGTCCATTCCGCTAAAATTTTCAGGTTCTTTTGAGGGGATTGGTCGTAGAACAGAATGCGCCCGTAGAGAATGCCATCGGTGCTTCCTGTAGCGGTCAACCACACCCCTCCTGCTTGCCACTGGGGCGGCGGGGGCAGAAGTTGCAGTTTGGTCAAGGGCAAAGATAGCCAGCGCTGGCGGGTGTTGGGATTTATTCTGTCAGCTTGGGCTAGAGCGTATTTCTGCACTGGCGATCGCACGGCAAATTCATCCAGTCCTCTGATAGGCACTATGCGGTGCAGTACTAGCTTCTGGTCTGGTAATCTTTGATAAATACGCAGTTCTCGCATGCCATTGAAATCCCGCTCCATCACCGCATAGAGAACTTCATCCTTGCCCACATCTAGGCGATCGCCCAAGTACAGCCCGTAGTATTCCAGTTCCGCCTGAATTTGCGCCAGTGTTTTCGGTACGGTGGGATAGGTAGCTTCTACCACTGGGGGCACACTGGCTAGGGGATCAAGCAGGGTGTGCATTCCCCAAAATATGCCCCCTGCCATCGCAGGTATTGCCAAAACCACCAACACATTGGCAAGGGTTAGACTGTCTTCGGGGGAAGATTCAGTTTGCATAGGCAGAAAGCAAAACCAGCACCATTAAAAACTAGGGCAGAATGCGTACAGTCACTTGCAAATTTGTAAGAGCCGCTACTTTGGTGCTGTCATCGAGACGAATTTTCACCTCCACTACCCTGACATCGGTGCGAGCGGCTGGGTCAGTGCCCAAAATGTCGTTTTTGGATACCAGCAACCCGATTTGTTCCACTCTGCCTGTGATTACGCCCTCAAAGGCTTCACTAAAAACCTCTGCCTTTTGCCCAATGCGCACATTGCCGATGTCGGTTTCATAGACCTCAGCGACGGCAAACATCTGGCTGGTGTTGCCAACTTCTAGCAATCCAGTAGTCAAGTTGACAGTTTCCCCTTCCTTGGCGTGGATTTTCAGCACCTGTCCGCTGATGGGTGATTGCACTTGGGCACTTTCTAGATTGACCTCAGCACGGCGTACATTCATAATGGCAGTCTGCAGGCGGCTTTCTGCTAACTGCACGTCCGTGGGGCGCACTTCAGCAATGCTGGTCAGTTGAGCTTTGGCTTGCTCCAGTTGTTGTTCCGCTTGCTTGACCTGCTGTTCTAGGGACTTCTGCCGTAGGCGAAAACTATCTAGGGTAATGGCAGAAACAGCACCTTCCCGAAATAGACTCTCGTAGCGTTGCAGGTCTGACTGGGCAATCTGGTATTCAGCTTGCAGTCTCTGTAAATTGGCTTCCAAAGCTAGAATCTGTCTCTTTTGGGCGGCGATGTCTCCAGCCTTTGCCCCTGCTTTAACTTGCGCCAATATACTTTCTTGTTCACGCACTTGGCTCTGGGCAGTAAGCAATTCCGCGAGCGATCGCTCGTAGCTATCCATCTGTGCCAGTACCTGCCCCTTTTGCACTAGGTCGCCCTCCTTGACCAGCAATTTTGCCACTCTTGCCGAGCCCAGACCAGAAGGCGGTGCAATGCGGATCACTTTCCCTTCAGGTTCTAGCCTGCCAAGGGCGCTGATGGCACGACGAGCAGGAGTAGGCTGACTGTCTATGGCAGTGGTAGGGGGACTTTCTCCCCTAAAGGTGAGAGCATAGTATGCTCCCAACCCCAAACTGAGACAACCTGCTAGCACCCCCATCCCAACCCATAGCCAGCTTTTCTGTGGTTTTGTTTTTTGCTCTGACTGCTCGGGTAGAAATAGGGATGGTGCTGAATGCTCTTGGGTAGAAGTTGGCTGTGGCTCCGTTTGCATAGGCATAGCTTGAACTTAATCATATACCTTAGCACGCCAAACACCCAGTGGGGGCTGGTTCCTACCGCTAGTAGGGATTTTAGCTAAGATGGAGAGATATTGATTGAAAATAAATAACAAGCTGAGAGCGATCGCCATGTCTTTATTGCACAAGCTCAATCAACTCCGTCGTCTCATGGCAGAGTATCAGATAGATGGGTACTTCATTCCATCAACTGATGAACATCTGAACGAATATCCTCCCACCGCTAAGTTGCGTCGCCATTGGTTGAGTGGCTTTACAGGCTCAGCGGGTGATTTTCTAGTAACTCTGAATCATGCCTATCTCTTTGTGGATTCTCGCTACTATGAACAGGCGGATCAGCAGGTAGATAGTAGCCTAGTCCAAGTGTGCAAACTAGAACTCTCAGGACACAAGAGACCCACAGAAGTTCTAGCAGATTTAATAGCCCAAAAACCCCAATTTCGTCTAGGATTTGATCCCTTTGTATTTAGTATCAAACAATTGCGCGATTTTCGCAGTGAACTAGCGGGCAAAAGTATAGAATTTGTGCCTATTTCAGAAAATCTAGTCGATAAATTGTGGCAGGAAATGGATACCATTCCCCCTATTGCCCGCTCCCCAATCTTTGCAGTCCCTGAGACAATAGCAGGCAAATCAGCAGTTGCTAAACTAGCCCAAGTTAGAGAGAAAATGCGCAGTGCAGGAGCAGAGATTCTCCTAATTACTAAGCTGGATCAAATTGCTTGGCTTCTCAATCTCAGAGGCAGAGATGTCCCCTGCAATCCAGTGTTTATTGCCTACCTGCTCCTAACTCTAGACCAAGCATTTTTATTTACCAACCTAGAGCGCATCCCAGATACAATTAGACAGAGTTTGGCTGATTATGTACAACTAGAAAACTATGAGAGCTACAGGTCTAAATTGGTAGAACTAGCTCGAGGAAGGCGGGTGTGGATTAGCGATCGCCACCTGACCTATGGTTCCTATTTACTACTAGAAAATGCCAATGCCTACCTAATAGAAAAAGATCATCCCATTGAACTACTCAAGTCACAAAAAAATCCCATAGAAATCCAACAGATGCAACTAGCTAACCTCAAAGCCAGCGTAGCCAAAACTCGTACCCTCAAATGGATTGCCGATCAATTTGCCATGGGACATCCCATCAGTGAAACAGCAGTAGCTCAAACCATTGAACAGTTCTATGCCCAGTCGGAAGGCTTTCTAGAACTAAGTTTTCCCACCATTTCCGCAATTGGCGCCAATAGTTCCATTGTCCACTATGGCAATCTCGACCCCAATCGTATCGCTCAATCAGGGGACTTATTACTATTGGATTCAGGCTGTCAATTCATGGGTGGCACAACCGATGATACTCGCACTGTGGTAGTTGGCGAGCCTACGGCACTGCAAAAAATGCGCTACACCGCCGTTCTCAAAGCCCACATTAACTGTGCCATGACCCAATTCCCCAAAGGCACCACTGGCAGTCAATTAGATGGCATCGCCCGCGCTAGTCTCTGGGCAGAAAAACTGGACTATGGTCACGGTACGGGGCATGGAGTAGGGGCATTTCTCAATGTCCACGAAGGACCTAACGGCATCAGCAAAAGAGTACAACAGACTTTAGAAGTGGGCATGATCAACAGCATCGAACCTGGCTACTACGAACCAAACTGGGGCGGCATTCGCATTGAAAATCTCTACTTTGTCAAAGAAATAGCTCCAGACTGGTACGGTTTTGAATCCCTGACCTACATTCCCTTTGCCAAGAAGTTGATTGACATCCATCGCCTGAATGAAAAAGAGAAAGCATGGTTACTCAATTACTACCAAGAAGTGCAGACTAGACTTAGTAACTTCTTGGAACCCGATGAACAGGCATGGCTAAAACAGGAGTGCACCCTGTTTGACTGAACTGTGGTAGAACAAAACTTAAATTGGCTATCTGTGAAGTTTACTTGACACAACCAATGTCAGTTCTGCTAAAATCTACGAGATACGCTACATACTTCTATGATCTTGTTGGAAAATTTCACATCAACGACAGTGATTCTAAACCGCTTTCATGTCAAGCAACTTGCAGAAAGAGAGTTGATGGTTAATGAATATCAGTGTCGGTTTACTCAACTTCCAGAACAAGGAAAAGAACAACAAGCAATTTCCAGTGTTTGCTACAAGCTAGGTGTTATCGCTGTTAGACTACACAGCCTAATTATCACTAAAGAGGAGATTAGTCCTGAGAGAATGCAAAGTGATGATTGGGAGTTAGTGAAAATAGGAACTAGAAAACTGAGTTGTGAAAATACCTATGAAAGGAGAGCTTTGGAGAGCTATGAACGGAAGGTCTTAGAGACAGGACTAAAATCCTTTAGCAAGACTCAAATTGAAAAAGCCTCAGAAGGTGGCTTGATCTGGTGGATTACTGGTCAAGAAGGAGTAGAGAAATACGGAAAAGGGTGGGAAGTGCACAGGGGCAGAAGAATAGACATTGCTCTAGATGCGAATGGCAATCTCTACCTGGAGATTGACATACACCATCGTTTTTACACCCCATGGACACTTCATCAGTGGTTAGAAGAATACCCAGATATTCCCATCACTTATGTCCGCAATACATACAAGGACAAGAATAACAACTACATATCTTGGAAGTATGAAGGGCTCTGTGACCAATCACCTGAAGAAGTTCAAATAGTCGATCTGGGTATGAGCTTAGCAGAGTACCACCGCAAGAATGGAGCTACAGAGCAGGAAGTAAATAGTTCCTATGTTGTAATGGTTCGTAAAGCAAATGACCTGAAAAGTAAAGCTGTACCCCATCTTTCCCAGAGATTATCCCCAAGTTTAACTATGGAAATGTTGGCAAACATTGCAGAGCAAGGAAAGGAGAAGCAAGAGATTCAAAGTGTATTTGAGTATATTAGGAAAAACTTAGATGTTCGCTTGAAGGAAACTAAAAAGACAGCAGAAAATATTTTGAAGAAAGTCTATAGAGTTTCCAGTGAAGCCCAGCCTTTGAGTGTAAACGGATACATTATGCCACCTGCGCAATTACTAGCATTCAACGATCAACTAGTAAATCGAGTTGATAAAGTGCGAAAAAAAGGATGTGCTAGAGTAGGTGAGACAAAATTTGGATGCCTCAGTCTTTACAATCAAATTCCTGAATATCCTGATGAGGTGCGCAAATGTTTGCTAGATGTGGCTAGGAGTAGTCACACAAACATAGAGATAGACTCATACCGTACTACCCGAGATTTTCCAGACAATGAACTAGATCAACAGATATTCTGGCAAAACTGGTCTAATGAAGGAATTAAGACAGTTTTAGTAGTTATGCCTTGGTCGCCTAATGAGCGCAAACTGAGAATTAGGGTGCAAGCACTCCAAGCAGGGATAGCTACTCAATTTATGGTTCCAAACACAAAAGCAGACGTATGCAAAGCTCTAAATGTTGTTCTAGGACTTCTGTGTAAAGCTGGTTGGCAACCTGTAAAATTAAAACCTTTGGATTATCCCGAGATTGCTGATTTAATAATTGGCTTTGATACAAGCACGGATAAAGAACTATACTATGGCACTTCTGCCTTTGCTGTTCTCGCAGATGGACAGAGCTTGGGCTGGGAGTTGCCACAGGTACAAACGGGAGAAACTTTCTCTGGTAGGGCAATCTGGCAAACAGTATCTAGTCTGGTTCTCAAATTTGTCAGAACCTGTGGACACTACCCTAGAAAGCTACTTCTGATGAGAGATGGTCTAGTTCAGCAAGGAGAATTTCAGCAGACCATAGAAGAACTTGAAAAGAAGAATATAGCAGTGGATGTTCTTGGGGTTCGTAAAAGTGGTGCTGGAAGAATGGGAAGGCAAATTATTGAAAAGGGTGAAGTGAAGTACTATGATGCAAGCATAGGAACTGTGGTTTTCATCCCTGAAGAGAAGTCATTTACTCTGGTAACAAGTCAGCCAATTAACCAGTCAATAGGCAGTGTAAGACCTCTCAGGGTAGTCCATGAGTACGGACATACTCCTCTAGAATTGATAGCTCTACAGACTTACCAACTATCCCAATTGCACCCTGCTAGCGGATTTAAGTCTTGTCGCTTACCTTGGGTTCTACACCTTGCAGACAAGAGTAGTAAAGAGTTTCAGCGGATAAGGCAGATCAGTGTTCTTCAAAACATCAGCCGTGAGAAATTGATTGCTGTCTGAGATAAGTAACCGATTGACCCAATGTTGAACTGTGTAGACGCATCTACAGTTGTTGCAAGCTGGGGATTTTAGCCCTTAACTACTCAACCTTATGCTAAACTGCTGACATTACCGAAACGATAGTTAAAGCGGATTGTCTATGAAGGTTGGTCAGAAAGTACGGGTGCGTCAATTTCGTGATGCAGTAAACGGGGAGCTTGCCAAGCGCAAGGGAGAAGTGGGGGTAATCCAGTCTCCCAAAATTGTCGATGGGGGCAAAATGGGCTATGTGGTTGCTTTTGCTGACAACCAAACTACTTGGTTTTTCCCTGATGAGCTGGAAGTAGTGTATGGCTGATCTCAATCGCCAAGATGTCATCCGCAGTATGATGAGCCAAGTGGATGGTCTGAGCTATCGCATGGCTTCGGCAACCCTAGAAGCGGTAATTACGGCGATTACCCAAGCCTTGGTCGAGCAAAAATCGGTGGTGTTCCAAGATTTTGGTAAATTTGGGGTGCGTCAGCGCCCCGCCCGCCAGTCTGTCCATCCTCAAACTCAGCGGTTGGTGGAAATTCCTGCTGTCCCTGTGCCCTACTTTGCCGCTAGCCCTAAGCTGAAAAGGTTGGTGAGTGGTCAATGAGCTTGATTCTCACCTTTTTGGGGAAGGGTGGTGTGGGCAAGACTTCTACGGCGATCGCTGTTGCCAAAGCCTATGCCCAGCACGGGAAAAAGGTGCTGTTGATCGGACAGCAAGCGGATTTTAGTGTCATCCTAGGTACAGAAGTCAGCCGTGGCATTACCCCCATTCAAGATTTGCTGTGGGCAGTGCAGTTGCAGTCTGCTGTCCTGCTGGAAACTTACTGGGAAAAGATGAAAAGCCTAGAGGGTCAGGTACTCAAGGGTTCTTTTTTCAAGGAAGTCTATGGGCAGGAATTGGGCATTTTGCCTGGGATGGATCAGGCACTGGCTCTCAGCTACCTGCGGGAACGGGATGCAGAGAATGCCTACGATGTGATTATTTTTGATGGAGCTGGCGATCTCTCCGTACTGCGCATGCTGGGTATGCCTGAGATTTTGGGTTGGTATCTGCGCCGTTTTAAGCAGGTGTTGACAGGCTCAACTCTAGGACAAGCGATCGCCCCTTTTGTAGAACCAGTGTTGCGCAGTGTGCTTCAGGTCAATTCTGCCGATGACATCGCCCAGCAGGCGGGAGCGATGACCGATGTGTTGGTGCAGGGGCAAGAGGCGGTAAATGATCCCCAGCGGGTGCTGGGCTATTTGGTAACTACTGCCTCGGCTTCAGCCATGTATACAGCCCGCTATCTTTGGGGGAGCGCTCAGCAGATTGGCTTGACTATCGGTGGGGTGTTTTTCAGGGGGGATGGTTTGGATCAGACGATCTCCAGTCAGTTTAGCCCTCTGCCCGTTTATTCTCCTGATGCCATTAGGGTAGAAAGTTTGCAGACCGTGCCTGCTCCCCGTCCCGTGAGCTTTGATCTGGCTAGACAACAAGTCAGGCTATTTTTACCCACCTTCGATAAAAAGCAAATCAAGCTAGTGCAGTTGGGGCCAGAAATTACCATTGAAGCAGGGGATCAACGGCGCAATTTGTATTTACCCCCTGAGTTGGCGGGCAAACAAGCCAGTGGCGCTAAGTTTCAGGACAGTTATTTGATTATCAGCTTTGCTTAGGCTAGGTGCTAATCAGAGCTTTCATTTCCCGCACTGCCCGATCTAAACCGACTAGCACAGCGCGACTGATGATGCTGTGCCCGATGTTTAGCTCTTCCATTAGGGGAATCTGGGCGATCGCTCTAGCGTTTTGATAGGTCAAGCCATGTCCCGCATTGACTCTCAACCCCAGCGAGGTTGCCAGTTCTGCTCCCCGTGTCAAATTGTTTAGCTCTGCTTTGCGGTCTGCTTCGTGTCTGCAGTTGGCATATTTGCCCGTGTGCAGTTCTACCCACTGCGCTCCCGTCTGAGCGGCGGCTTTGAGTTGTTCTGGGTCAGCATCCACAAACAGACTGACGGGAATGCCTGCTTTCTGCAAAGTTTCGATCACCTTGGCTAGGGCATTGCCCCCTTTAACCACATCCAGTCCTCCTTCCGTGGTAATTTCTTCCCGCCGCTCTGGCACCAGAGTGACATAGTCGGGGCGAACTTGTAGGGCGAATTCTACCATGGCAGGCACTGCCGCCATTTCTAAATTGAGGTGGGTACGCACCGTCTGGCGCAAAATCTGTACATCCCGCTCTTGGATATGTCGCCGATCTTCCCTGAGATGTACAGTAATGCCATCCGCTCCCGCCAGTTCGGCGATCGCCGCCGCTGTCACTGGGTCTGGCTCCACTGTACGCCTTGCCTGACGAATAGTTGCTATGTGATCGATGTTTACGCCTAGGGTTGCCATCTCGCCAAAAATCCCCCTCTCTTGGTCTTGTTACCCTCAAGGATCAGGGGGTAAACGGCTCAATCACTTTCCAGATAAACAAAGGGATGCTAATCGACAAAAATAGGTAAAGTGCTAAGGAAGCCATACTCGCTTGGAGAACTGCGATTTTTAGGGCGCTAAGATTTAGCTTTCTAAATGTAAATCTATGCTTTGTATTCTGTCAAGTCTGTGGTCATAAAAGATTTCCAGAGAAGTTTATGCCCGTGCTAAGCCCTGCTTGCGGGCTATTTGGATTACTGCAGAACTGACCGCTGAAGCTACTCGCTGGTCAAACACTGAGGGGATGATCCAATCGGAGGCGAGTTCCTCTTGACTGACTAGGGAAGCGATCGCCTGTGCCGCTCCCAAACACATTTCATCAGTAATTTGGCGTACCCGTGCGTCGATTGCCCCGCGAAATATCCCAGGAAATGCCAGCACATTGTTGATCTGGTTGGGGTAATCACTGCGCCCCGTAGCGATCACCGCCACTTCGTTTTCCACCAATTCGGGCTGAATTTCTGGGGTGGGATTAGCCATGGCAAACACAATAGCCTGCTCTGCCATACTGCGTACCATCTCAGGAGTCAGGGCGCCACCCACGCTTAGCCCGATGAATACATCTGCTCCTTGGATTACGGTGCTCAAATCCCCTCCTTGCTCCCCTGCAAACTCCCCTTTTTCTGGGGTCAGGTCAGACCGCCCTTTGTGGATACATCCTTTGGAATCGCACATCAGGATATGCTTGGCCCCCGCTTGGCGCAGGAGTCTGGCTACGGCAATGCCCGATGCCCCAGCCCCGTTGATTACGACTTTTACTTGAGCCATGTCTTTCTTGACTATTTTTAGGGCGTTAAGCAGGGCGGCAGTGGCGACGATCGCTGTCCCATGTTGGTCGTCATGAAAAACAGGAATATTCAACTCTGCCCTGAGACGGCGTTCTATCTCAAAGCAACGAGGGGCGCTGATGTCTTCTAGGTTAATGCCACCAAAGGCTGGGGCGATGTGCTTGATGGTGTTGATAATTTCTTCCACCTCTTGGGTTGCTAGACAAATGGGGAAGGCATCGAGGTTGGCAAATTCCTTAAACAGCATGGCTTTGCCTTCCATGACTGGCAGTGCCGCTTCCGCTCCAATGTTGCCCAGCCCCAGTACTGCTGAACCGTCTGTAACTACGGCTACGGTGTTGCTTTTGATGGTGTAGTCGTAGACGCGAGACCTGTCAGTGGCGATCGCCAAGCATACCCGCCCTACCCCCGGGGTGTAAGCCATGGCCAGATCGTCCTGCCCTCTGATGGCCGTCTTGGACTGTACGGAAATTTTGCCCCCCTTGTGCAAATCGAAGGTGCGATCGCTGACATTAAGCACCCTGACTTCTTCCAGCAGTTTCATGATGCTGATCAGCTCGTCTTCGTGCTCACTGCTGGACGCATAGACCGTGATGTCCCGTACGGAAATTTTGCGCGTCTGTTGGATTAGGTCAATAGGACCTAGCATCCCCCCACCGTCGGCTAGCGCCTTGATTACCATGGAGAGCATCCCTGGGCGGTTGGGCATTTGCACCCGAAAGGTAAGGCTGAAACTGGGATTGGGAGTCAGATCAGAAGCCATGGAGGAGACTACTAGATAGTTAGGAGCATCATATCACTTCCTTTCGCCTGCTTCTGGGCTGAATGATGTGGCGGGAGACCCCAAAATAATCCGCTAACCTGCTCATACTCCACTGCAAAAGCTGACTATCTGGTCTGGGGAGCACTGCTTGGGGCATGGCAGGAGACTGCCCCAGAGCCTTGAGAATTTCCCTTGCCACCGCCTGCGCCAACAGAGGCGGCACTGAGTTGCCCACTTGGCGAAATCCGTGCCAGTTTGTGCTGTGAAACCTAAACCAATCGGGATAGGAATGCAATCGCGCCGCCTCTCGGACGGTAATACAGCGAGGATAGTGAGGATGGATAGGACGAGGAGAAGTGAAAGAACCGCGGTTGCGGGCAGTGCCTGCCCGCAGGGTATTGCATACTCCGTAGGGATCAAGGCGCAAAAAGCGACTCACTGGCTCGATAGTGCCCACGGGGGTACTGCGAAAGCGGGCAACACATTCTGGGCTGTGGAGAGTGCGCCGACTACAGGTCAACAGAGTGGGATGCCATTCCCTACCATAGGAATAATCACCCCTAGGGCGCTTCCATCCTCGCAGAATCTCGGTGTATTCACTGATTGGCGTGCCATAGACCGCCTGACAAAAATCCGTCTCCAGTAAGGCGGGGTATTGTTCTATATCTGGCAGATCGGCGATCGCCTGCCACACCGTAGGAGCATGGGGAAGGTAGGGGAGAGATGCCCCAGGGGTCTGG
>Ga0308393_1000991_pt1 | contig 13801 bp, 17 predicted proteins | sample Hotspr2Sampleee2_FD_202364 | JGI IMG/M metagenome (GOLD analysis project Ga0308393, IMG submission 202364) | Hot spring phototrophic mat microbial communities from Mushroom Spring, Yellowstone National Park, Wyoming, United States - 20050630_ee2 ... | reverse complement strand
GAGCCCGGCACGGCAGCCTGGCGCATCTCCGGTAGCCACGACGAGGCCGCCGAGGCCATCCTCAGCCGTCTGGCCCAGGGCTACGTGGTCGAGGTGGGGGGGGAGGACCGCCGGCTGAAAAATTGACCTCCACGAGGCGGGATATATAATGTCCCTTGATAGGAGGTCAGAATGAAACAGGAAGTAAAAGCCGTCCAAATGGGCCTCGCGGCCCAGCTCCCGATCCACCTGGTGGGCATCCCCGGGGTGGGCAAGACCGCCACCGTCCAGGCCCTGGCCCGGCAGATGGGCCGCCACCTGGAGGTGATGATCGCGGCCAACCGCGACCGCACCGACTTCGGGGGCATCCCCGTGGTCAGGGAGGGCCGGTTGGTGCTCGAGCAGCTGCCCTGGGTGGAGCGGCTGCTCAAAGCCCCGAAGGCCATTCTCTTTTTGGACGAGATCGGGGGAACACCCCCCGATGTCCGGCCCTCGTTGCTCCGCGTGATAGCGGAGCGCTGGGTGGGGGATGTCTTCCTTCCCCCTGAGAAAGTGGCCATCCTGGCCGCCTCCAACCCCAGCGAGCTGGGCGAAGGGGAGGGGCCCGAGGCCTGGAGCCTCGCCCTGCGCACCCGCTTCGTCCACATCCGCTGGCCGGCCCCGGAGGTGGACGAGTTTGCGAGTGCCCTGGTCACGGGCTGGAAGGCCCCCGATCTCGGGGAGGTTCCTTCCGAGGAGGCCATCCAGGCCGCCCTCCCCGAGGCCAAAGGCCTGGTGGCGGGTTTCCTGCGGCTGCGGCCCGAGCTGCTGGCCCCGCTGCCCAAGCCCGGCGAGCCCTCCCTGGGCTGGCCCAACCCCCGCACCTGGGAGCGCTTCGCCGCACCCGCCCTGGCCACCTGGATCGCCGGAGGGCGTCAGGTGGAGGAACAGGGAGCGGTGCACCTGCTCCTCACGGGGGCTTTGGGCCCGGTGGGCGCGGAGTTCTTCACCTGGGTCAAGGAGCAGGATCTCCCGGACCCGGAGAAGATCCTGGCCGACCCCAAAGGCTTCCCCCTGCCCAAGCGGCAGGACCATCTCCACGTGTACGTGGCGATGGTGGTGGGCGCCGTGGTTCGCAAGCCCTCCCCAAAGCGCTGGGAGGCGGCCTGGGACTACCTGCGCCGCTTTCCCGAGGACATCATGTTGTTAGGAGGGCGTATGTTGGTCGAGGCCTACCGCGAGGGCGGCTGGGCCAACCGCCCGGAGTGGAAGGGCTTCGTCCCCTTCAAGGACCAGGCCCTGGTCGAGCAGCTCCTCTCTGGGGTTAGCCTGGTCAGGGCCGCCGAGTAAGGCACAGCGCGAAGAGAGGGGGAGCGATCCCCCTCTTTTTCTATAGCCGCTCCAGCCGCAAGGGGATGCGGTCCAGCCAGAGGTGCAGCCACTGCGAGAGGTAGTACCCGGCCAGCCCTCCCCACAGCGCCCCGGGTGGGGGCGTCAACCCAAGGCGCTCGAGCAGCAGCCCCAGCAACAGCAAAAGCGGGCTGAGGTAGACCAGCCGCGTCAGGGGGCCCAGAAGCCAGTTGTGCGAGAGGCCCCGGTGGCGAAACAACAGCCCGTAAAACACCCAGACAAACCCCAGCCGTCCCCAGCCCTGCACCGGCCTGGTGCGGTAGCGCGGGTAGTGGTCCACGTCAGGGGTCACCAGGAAGGTGCCCGCCAGGTACCCCGCCGCCGCCCCCGGCCAGAAGGGGTGGCCCCAGTCCAGGCCCACAGCGGTGCCGGCCAGGGCGAAAGCGCCGCCCAGCAAGAGGTTGAACCGCTCATGCGCTTTTCCTTCTGGCATAGCACTGCCCGGGGACGACCTTGAGTGGGTCGCTCCAAAACTGTTGGCCTTCCAGACTTCCTCGCACGATGGCCCCCTCATAGGGGCTGACGTAGATGGCCACGTTGGCGGGCCAGTGCAGGTCGTAGTCCGAGAGGTAGTAGCGATCCGCCTCGTAGATCTGGTCGGCCACGCCCCGGTTGCGCAGATCCTCCAGCAAGGCCTGCGGGGGATCCAGCACCACCGGTTCGAACACCCGCCAGATCAGGTAGTCGGGGGCGTGTTTGCGGGCGAAAAGCCGCTCGGCCTCCTGCAGCAGGTCGTGGTATTTCCGCGCCGAGGAGAGCAGGACAATCCCTTCACGGCCATCCTCAAAGAGGATCCTTGCAGCCATCTGGTGTTGCAGCAGTACAGACATGCGAACCTCCTATCACTTTTACATATATCACCCTTTGCCAGGTCAGGCAACCCAGAATCTCTCATTTTTTGACAAAAGCTGCCCAGGGGTGGTATCTTAGGATCAAGCCGTCGGAGGTGACGGCCCGTTGCTCGAAAGAGCGACCTCCTATCGTGTTCAACGCGCCCTGCACAAGGGCGCGTTGGCACTTAATTGGGTCAAATCCCATATAATAAGTCCCGATAGGAGGTCAAGGATGAACGATAAGGATCCAATACAACACAAAGAAGGCCCGGCGTTGGTGTTTGCAGGTGCGGGGGCGGGCAAAACCCGTACCCTCACCCAGCGGGTGAGGTGGTTGGTGCAGCAGGGGGAGGACCCCTACAGCATCACCCTCATCACCTTCACCAACAAGGCCGCCCGGGAGATGAAGAGCCGCATCGCCTGCTTGCTCGAGGAGCCCCTGGCGGAGGCGGTGTGGGTGGGGACTTTTCACAGGTTCTGCCTGCAGGCCCTCCAGGTCTACGGGCACGAGATCGGGTTGGAGCGGGTAGCGGTGCTGGACGCCAACGACCAGCACAGGCTAGCAGAGCGGATCATCGCCGAGATCTTCCCGGAGAAACCGCCCAAAAACTTCACCCCCAGCGCCGCTTTAGGCGCGGTCTCGCGAGCCGCCAACAGCGGCTGGGACGACCTCGAGCTGGCGACGATGTACGCGGATTTGACCGAGAAGATCGTCAACTTCCGCTGGGCCTACGCCGACGCCAAGAAGGAGCTGGGTGTGCTCGACTACGACGACCTGCTCGCGCAGGGCCTGCGGCTGCTGAAGCTCTCCGAAGGGGCGGTGCGGATGGCGAAGCGTCGGGTGGCCTACCTGATGGTGGACGAGTTCCAGGACACCAACGGGGTACAGCTGGAGCTGGTGCGGGCCCTCGCGCCCGGAGCCAGCCCCAACCTGATGGTGGTGGGCGACCCCGACCAGTCCATCTACGGCTGGCGCGGGGCCAACTACCGCACCATCCTGCAGTTCCGGCAGTACTACCCCAGCGCGGCGGTCTACGGGCTGTACACCAACTACCGCTCCCAGGCGGCGGTGGTCGAGGTGGCCAACCGGATCATCGCCAAGAACGCCGAGCGCAAGCCGGAGATCCAGCAGGCCTACCTGCCCAAAGGCGAGGAGCCCTTCCTCATGACGGCCAAAAACCGCTGGGATGAGGCCCACTTCGTGGCCCGGGCGGTGGAGTTCTACCGGGCCCAGGGCATACCCCTGGAAGAGATGGCGGTGCTGATGCGGGCCAACTTCCTGAGCCGGGAGGTGGAGCAGGCCCTGCGCGTAAGGGGGATCCCCTACCAGTTCACCGGGGGCAAGGGTTTCTTCGAGCGGCGCGAGGTGCAGCTGGGGATGGCCGTGCTCAAGGTGCTCTCCAACCCTAAAGACAGCCTGGCGCTGGCCACCCTAATCGAGGAGATGGTCGAGGGGGCCGGACCGGTGGGCATCCAGAAGGTGCTCGAGGCGGGCAAGGCCCTGGATCTCTCCCCGCTGGAGGCCTTCCGCAACCCGCTGGCCCTCAAGGGCTTGCGCGGCAAGGAGGTACAGGCCGAGGCCGCACGCCTGGCCGGGGTGTTGCAGGAACAGGTGAGCCGCCTGGCGGGCGAGGCCCTGGAGTTCCACGCGCTGCTCAAGGAGACCCTGGAGCGGCTGGGCTTCGAGGCCTGGCTGGATCGCCTGGGGGAGGAAGAAGAGGAACGCCGCAGCCGCCGGGCCAACCTGGAGCGCCTGATCCAGGCCGTCCAGGAGTGGCAGAAGGACAACCCCCAGGGCCTCTTGCAGGATCTGGTCATCACCCTGCTGCTCGAGGCCGATACCCCCGAGGAAGGCCAGGGCGTGCACCTCATGACGATACACGCTTCCAAGGGGATGGAGTTCCGGGTGGTCTTCGTCATCGGCCTCAACGAGGGGCTGTTTCCCTTGAAGAAAGCCGGCCACACCCTGGAAGGACTGGAAGAGGAGCGCCGCCTGATGTACGTGGCGGTGACCCGGGCCAAAGAGTTCCTGCACCTCTCCTACGCCGCAGATGGAGCCGTGTCCCGTTTCGCGCAGGAGGCCGGGGTGGGGGTGGAGAAGTACGACCCCCAGCTCGGGTGGAGCGGGCGGCAGAACCAGCGCGCGCTTAAAGCCCTGCTAGAGATCGCCTAGGCACAGCAGGTGAGAAGCTCCCCATGTGAACGGGGAGCCTTATTTTTTTATGCCACCATGTATTTATGCGCGAGTTCTGGGAGAGGGTTTTTTCAGACACCCCCAAGGAGCTGATCCGGGAGATGATCCACAGCATTAAAGCCGCCGAAGCCGAGGAGCTATTGGAGCAGGGGAGGGCGCTGGCCTATGTGCTGGAACGGGCCGACCTGATGGACGTGCTGGTCTACCTGGGGATAGACCACCTGCCCGCCACGCTGTGCAAAAACCAGAAGGTGGTCATCGAGGGGGATTTGCTGGAGATCGCAGCCTATTTGAGCGAGCAGGAAGAGACCTCCGGTTACACCGTGACGCTGGCTTCCCAGAAAACCAGCGACATGTTATAGTCAGGAGGACACGGACACCGGAGGAGTTATGCAGGAGATCTTCGTCAGTCAGGTTCTTTTCGACAGCAACCCGGAGCCCTATGTGGCCCTCACCGATGAAAAGGAGCAGCTGATCCTGGTGGTGGGGCCGATGAAGAGTCCAGGCGTCGTGGAGCAGGCCCACCGCATCCGTCTGGCCCTGGAGCTGACCAGTGGGATTCCCACCAACCTGCTCGAGGAGATTGGTTCCCGCCCGTTCACCCCACAGGAGCGGCTGGAGATCCTGCGCCATCTGCGGGTGGCCTGGTACAGCGCAAACCGCATGAACCGCCTACCCGTTCGCCACGTGGGGGTGAAGGCCAGCGCCGAACCCTAAACGCTATGCTGCAAAGGCCGAACCGCCGGCGGTTCGGCTTTTTCTTTGAGGGCCTGGATGTGTTCGTAAACCAGCCGGTGCACCGGCAGCAGACGGCTTCGCCGCACCCAGCGCACCTGCACCCAGTCGAAGCTGCTGCGCAGGCCATAGTACAGGGCCCACAGCGGGAGATCGAGTTCCTGCCGGGGGGTCAAGGCGTCCAACCCCCCGGCGTTGAAGGCCCGCACCAGGGTTTGCGCGTCGGTGCGGATCAAAAGCTGCCGGTGTCCCACCAGGCGGGCCTGGTAGAGGCCCTGGATGACCGCGATCAGCTCAGCGCGGTGGGGGTGCACCAGCCCTTCCAGCGGCGGGAGCCGTAAGGCCTGGGGCGAGCCGTGGCCGTCCCGGTGGTTCCACCCCACCAGGGAACGCTTGGGCTGCCCAGGCCGCCCCACCACCATCCCCCAGACCGCGTACTGGCTGGCCTCTCCGGCCAGCACCGATCCGTCGGTCCACAGAACGACCATACCCCTAGCAGCTTATATGGAACGGTTCTGTGGACATGTTCAATTCCTGACCGGCTTTTAGGGCTGCACGGGCCGGCCCGAGCGGAAGGCCTCGTCCAGGGTGAGGGCCTGGATGATGAAGCGGATAGCGGAAAGCGGCAGCTCGATGACCTCGACCCCGCCTGCCGACTCGACCCCCTCCCCCACCAGCAAATAGCCGTGGCGGACGCCCTCCACCGCCAGAACCCCTCCAGCGATGTGGGTGCCCACGTTGCTCACCCGGCTGTCCTGGGACCTCTGGCAGCTCCTGATGATCCCTCCCGCGAGGCAGCCGGTGGCGACCACGCTGGCGAAACGAGCGGGGTTGTCGTTGATCAGGCGGATGCGGGCCGGGGGAACCACCGCGCAGAGGCCCAGCGGGTTGCAGTCGGTGAATCCACCTTGTCGAATTTCTCGCAAGACGGCTAGAAGATCAGGATGGAGGGTGCGCACCACCCCCCAGACGGCGATGGTCTTTTCGCCCTCGACGCCGCCCCCCTTGCCCGCCTGCCACTCCGCTTTGAGCAGGCGGGCGGCATCCTCCGGGCTGGCCTTCCAGGGAAGGTACAGCGCGAAGGTGAGCGAGCGCTGCTCCAGCAAGGCCAGGCGTAGCTGCCAGCTTCCCCCCTCAAAGACCCGGTAATAGACGTAGGCTTCCAGCTTCAGGGTGTGTTCCCCGTTGTCCGCGGATCCCAGCGGGACGGTGCGCAGCAGCCCTTCGGTGCAGACCACGGAGGGGCTGGGGTAAAGCCGATTGCTGTGACGTAACCGGCCCTCGTGACGCACCAGCCGAACCTCCCCCGGGGCGGAGAGCGCGGCTTGTAAGGCGTACACTCCCCCCGTAAACTCATCCGGGCCCTTGAGGGTGAGTCGAGCCGCCGGAGGAGCGGTGGGCAGGAGGGCCAGGTTGACCGGGCAGCTTTGGGCCAGGGCCAGGGAAAGCAAAAAAAAGGTTAGGACAAAAAACCGCTGCACACCTACCATGCTGCCAGAAAAACGGAGGACGTGCTAGACTGTTAAACGATAGGAAGTCGAGAAAGGGAACGGTGAAGACGAAGGCACAGAAAACACAACCCTACCACGACCCCAAATGGCTCAGAAAGGAGTTGCTGCGTTATGGCAGCCTATCCAGTCTGTGCAAGGTTCATCGTTTCTCTGAGGCCACCGTAACCGACTACCTCAGCCGACACCCGGAGGTCAAAGCCCAGGTGCAGGATCTGCTGCAAAAACCAAAGTTTTTACGAGGCAGCCAGCCTACCGGCGGGGCGGCGCAGATGCGGCTGGCCACCTTGAAGCGACACAAGCAGCAGTGGAACGTCAATGAGCTTGAGGCCCAGGGCCTACCCTTTTACTGGGACCACGACTGGTTGGTCGAGGAGTTCCGCAAGTTACGTTCCCTGGTAGCAGTAGCCAGAAAATACGGCTACAAGCCGGGCACCCTGCAGCGTTACATCAGCCGCCAACCGGAACTGGCCCGGAGAATCTGGGCGGTACGGGAGCAGATACGAAGCGAACAGATCCCCGTGCTGGTCAACACGCCGCCAGAGCTGGCGGAGAGGATGAGGGCGCTGGCCGATTCTACCCAGCGCGAGTTGTTGGTCGAGGCGATTCGCCACGAGTACGCCAAAAGGAAAAAGGAGGGCAAGCCATGAAAAAAATCACCAGGAACAAGTACGATCTGATCCGGCTGGGGCGGGAGGTCTTTCCTACCCGGTCGCAGTGGAGCCTGGAAGAACTCGAGGCTCAGGGACTTCCCCTGTACTGGAACAAGGACTGGCTCAATGAGCAGATTCGCGCCACCGGTTCGACCTACCTGGTGGCGAAGAGGTGGAATTATCCCTGGGGCGAGATCAAGCGCGTGGCGGAACACTTCGGCATCACCAGCCCCACCCAACGGGCCTGGGTGGGTAAGTATTTCCTGCTGGACCGCGAATTAATCCGCAAAATCGACGAGGTGCGCAAGGAGAACGAATCGCGCAACCGCTGGATCGTGGCTGCGCTGGAGTCGTACCTCAAGGAAAAAGAGCAGCAACAGGCTGCCCATTCCAGGCAGGAAAAGGCAGACCGCCTCGGTGTTAAGGTGTTAACTAACTGACCCCTGGGGGCGGGTCGCGGTACAGGAAACCCTGCCCCCAGGAAAACCCCATCGAGCGGAGCGCCTCGGCCTGGTCGAGCGCCTCAATCCCTTCCACCACCACCGGAAGGCCCATCTCCCGGGCGATGGTCAGCAACCACCCGGCCAGCAGCGGGCCCCCAGGGCGCATGAGGAAGCAGGTGAAGGCGTGGGAGAGCTTGATCCCATCGATGGGGAGGTAAAGCAGCCGTTCGAAATTGGAGTATCCACTGCCGAAATCGTCCAGCCAGACGGGCGTTCCCATCTCGCGCAGGCGCTGGAGGACAGCGAGACCTTCCTGACTGAAGGCGGCTTCGACTACCTCCAGGATCAGTGAGGACGCGGGCAGCCCGTGCCGGGCCAGGGCCCGGGCCACGGCATCCGGGAGCAGGGGGTACAGCTCGGCCGGGGACAGGTTCACCGCGACGGCCTGCCCCCGCCGGGCCGCTTCAGCCAGGGCCAGCTCCAGGATGCGCTCGGTCAGTGCGGGGAGCAGGCCATGCCCCTCGGCCAGGGCCAGCACCTCCGGTGGCGGGGCCTGGGCAAAGCGCAGCAGGGCCTCCAGAAACAACACCCGTTTGGTTTCAGCGAGGGCCACCACCGGCTGAAACTCGAGCTGCAAAGCAGGGGCCGTGGTCGATTGCAGGGCCTGTTCCAGCTCTGCCAGCAAAACCTGCTGCCGCTCATAGAGCGGCCGTAGCTCCTCGAAGCGGGCCAGACGCTGGTGGTGGTTTTTGGCGTGGCGTAGAGCGAAGTCGGCGTGGGTCAGGGCGGTTTCCCAGTCCCTTTCGACCTCGGCCAGCCCCACCCGAAAGACGTAGGGGAGGTGCCGCTGGAAGTCCTCCAGGTAGTTCTGGGCCCTCGCTTTCGGAAGCGCCAGCACAAAGGTGCCCCCTTCCCAGCGGGACAGGATGGATTGATCCGGCAGACACCCAGCCATCTGGCTGGCTATGCGCTGAAGCGCCTGATCCGCCAGCGGGCGACCGTAGCGCTGGTGGATCCGGTGCAGATCCTCCATCTCGACCACCGCCAGGCTGTGATCCTGGTTGTGAAGAGAGGCCATGGCCGCTGCGAAGCCGTGACGATTCAGCAGCTGGGTGAGGGAATCGCGGTGGGCCTGCCAGGCCAGGGCTTCCTGCCAGCGCCGCCGACTGACCAGAAGCCCCAGCTGGTGGGCGAAGGCCTCGATCAGTTCATAGGCCACAGGGGGAAAGGCTTCCTGCGAAAAGCTGTCCAGGTGCAGATAGGCGATCTCTGTGCCGTCGTGGCTCACCGGGGCTACCAGGACGCTCTGGATCTCCGCCATGCGCCCGGCTGTTTCCAAAAGCGGGCCGCGAACCGCGTCGTAGGTGTTGCGTTGGGCCTCGATCTCAGATCGCCCTACCAGCCGCACGCGGGAAGAACCGCTGCGGCAGAACCCCCACTGCTCCTCGGGGGCAAAACTGACCTTCTGTAAGGCTTGGTGGTCGTACCCGACCGTGGCCACGAAGCGGAAGCGTCCTTCCAGCAGCAGGGTGATGCTGCCCGCCTCTGCGCCTGGTACCAGCGCGACCGCCCCCTCCAGCAGGCGTTGAAACAGCACCTCTTCGGGAATTGTGGAGAAGCCTTCCCACAAGGGCAGCATGATCCGATAGAATCGATCCCACCAGGGAGCAGCGATAGGGGCCACCGGCATTGCTCCTATCATAAAGCCATATACAGTTTGTCTCTGCGGGAAAAATCGATAGGCCCGGCTGAAGCCGGGCCCGTCTACTCATGATCCTATTTCACTGGACGAACCAGCCGCCACCCGCCCTCCCCCTCCAAAGCGGAAGGGTCGTAGTAGACCCAGCGGTCTCCTGGGCCGGGGGGCGGGAGGGATTCAACCTGCTGGACCGAGGCCGCAGGCCAGCGGGCCTGAAGCGCCGCCGCATCCACGCCCACCCCGATCACCTCACAATCTGGGTAGAGGCGGGCCAGCGCTTCCAGGGTGCTCCCCACGCACACCCCGCTCGTGGCCAGGGGTTCACGCAAGACCACCAGGCGAATCCGCCGCCGGCGCCTCTCGCTCTGCAGCATAAAGAGCCAGGCCAGCCGGGTTACCGCGTCGCGGTTGGCCAGGCGCTCCTCGGGGGAAAGCGGGGCGACCGGGGGCCCCTTGGGTTTAGCTTTGGTTCTGGGCATTTTTTCCTCCTATCGCTATCTATTATACTATTGCTGTTGCCATGCGCTTGCCCTACCTATTGACGCTGGCGATCCTGCTGGGAGAGGGCCTGGCCTGTGGCCTCTCCCCCTCGCTGTGGCAAAGCACCCGCTACTACGCCCGGGCCTACGGCCTGGAACCAGAACTTTTGGCGGCAGTGATCTGGGTGGAGTCCCGCTACTGTCCGCAGGCCATCTCGCCCAAAGGGGCCAGGGGTCTGGGGCAGCTGATGCCGGCCACCGCCCGGGGCCTGGGGGTTCCCGAACATCTGCTGCACGACCCAGACTGGAACCTGTGGGGAAGCGCCCGGTACTTACGGCAGCAGTGGGAGGCTTTTCGCAGCTGGGAGCTGGCCCTGGCTGCCTATAACGCCGGGCCTGCCCGGGTGCGGCGGTACGGGGGGGTGCCGCCCTTCCCACAGACCCAGCAGTACGTGCACGACGTGCTCCATGTGTATCAATCGCTCAAGCGGGGATATAATAAATCCCGATAGGAGGTCATATGATACGCCTGGAAGATCTGGTAGCCCCGCGAGACGAAGCCCCCAACCCTTTCCGCCTCTCCGCTGCCGGGAAGTGCGCCCGGCGGCTGGCCTATGAGCTGCACCACCCGGGGGAGCTACCGGCAGTGGAGCCCCGGGTGGTGGCGATCTTCGAGCTGGGCTCCCTCATCCACGACTGGATGCGGGGGAAGCTCAAAAGCCTCTACGGCGAGGGGTTTCACTCCATAGAGAAACCCGTGGAGCTGGAGGTGGAACCGGGATTTACCGTCCCCGGGCACATCGACGGGGTGCTCGAGACCGCCGAAGGCCCGCTGCTGCTGGACATCAAAAGCGCTTCCGACAAGAGCGCTCAGATAATGGTCAACAGCGGGATACCCTACGAATACCGGGCCCAGGTCAACGCCTACCTGGAGGCCACCGGGATCAGAAAGGGGGCGCTGGTGGTCTACAACAAGAACACCAGCGAGATCACCACCCTTCCGGTGAATTACGACCCGGAAGTGGTGGAGCAGGTAAAAAAGCGCTTTCGGGCGGTGCGGCGCTCGAGCCCAGAAGAGCTACCTGAACGCGAGCATCACCACGACAGCTTCGCCTGTCGCTACTGCCCGTTCAGGGGGCGTTGCTGGTAGGCAAATCTAGCAGAGCGCGGGGTGGTTGCCCCGCGTTTTTTTATGCTATAGTGTGCCCTGATAGGAGGTAGACATGGGAATGAATAGAATAAGTCTAGTCGGCGCCGTTGTACGTAGCTCGCTGCGGAACACGGCAAAACTGACCCCGGTGCTGGAACTGACCCTGGCCGGGGTGGATCGCTTGGGGGAAAAAGAACTCCCCTGGTACCACCAGGTGAGCTACCTGGGCAAGCGGGCCGAGCGCATGCTCGAGCTGGTGCAGCCGGGCGCAGGGGCCATCGTCCATGGAGCCCTGGAGTACCGGGCCTGGGAGACCCCCGAGGGGGAGAAGCGGTCCAGGGTAGAGGTGGTGGCCCGCGATCTGGAGGTCTTTGTCCCTCGGGGTGAAGATCTGATCCAGGACAGCCAGGGAAACCCCCGGCTGGCGGTGGGGGCCGTGAACCAGGTGATGCTGGTGGGCAACCTGACCCGCGACCCCGAGCGCCCGGAGCGCGGCCCGGCCAAAGCCGCAATCGCCGTGAACGAGTGGGTTCCGGGAAGGAATGGGGAGAAGGGGGTTGAAAAGACCCACTTCTTCGACATCGCCGCCTGGAACGGCGCTGGCGAGTCCCTGATGGAGCTGGGCCGGGGCGACGCCGTGTACCTCGAGGGCCGCCTCGTGGCCGACTCCTGGGTCTCCCAGGATGGCGACAAGCGCTACGCCACTCGGGTGGAGGTGCTGCGCCTGCTCCCCCTCCTGCATCCCAAAAAGGAGGAGGAAACCCTCCCCATCTAGGAACAGTTTTCGTAGTAAAGGGCTGCTTGAGCAGCCCTTCTTTTTTTAGCTAAAGCATGCTATACTCAAGCCGGTTCATGCGGGTTCTCCCGGTGATCCGTGTCAGGGGCCCCCAAAGGGCCCTTTTTAATTCACCGGCATAAGCTATAATCCTCCTTGATAGGAGGTCGAGCATGAAAAAAATCGAAGCCGCCAGGCTGGCCCTGGCCAAAAAGTTCCCCTACCTGAGCGCGGCCCTGTGGTCCTTGCGGGTGGTCATCACCGAGCGGGTGCCGACCATGGCCGTGGACGCGGGGTGGCGGCTCTACGCCAACCCGGCCTTCACCGAGGGCCTCCAGCCCAGGGAGGTAACCGGGGTGCTCTGGCACGAGCTGGAACACCTGCTAAGAAAGCACCACCGCCGGGCGGAAAGCCTCGGTGCGCAGCCGGAGGTGTGGAACATCGCCACCGACTGCGCCATCAACGACGACGCGGCGGAGGCCGGGCTGGTGCTGCCGGAGGGGGGGTGCCACCCGCAGCTCTTCGGCCTCGAGCCGCACCGCTCGGAGGAGTACTACTACCAGGCCCTCCTGCAGGAGCTGGATAGCGGTAACGGCCAGGGCGAGCGGCAGTCAGGCTCGAGCGGCGCGGGGGGGCAAAGGCCGAAGGTGCGGATGACCGACACCCACGCCCCCGCTGCCGAGCGCAGGGCCTGGGAACTGGGCAGCGACCACCCCGAGAGCCCCGCCATGAGCGAGGCCGAGGCGGAGATCGTGCGGAGCGAGGTGGCCCGGGCCATCCTCGAGCACGCCCGCTCGCGGGGCGATGTCCCGGCGGGGATGCTGCGCTGGGCGGAGGAGATCGCCAACCCGACCATTCCCTGGCAAAAGGTGCTGGCCCACCACCTGCGCAACGGGGTGCGGCTGACCGTTGGGCGCACCCGGCCCACCTACGAGCGGGTGCACCGCCGGATGGGGGTGATGGATGCGCGGGTGCGGCTGCCGGGAAGCTACAGCCTTAAGCCCCGGGTGGCGGTGGTGATCGACACCTCCGGCTCGGTCTCCGACCGGATGCTGGCCCACGCCCTGGGCGAGATTCAGGGCATCCTGCGCCAGGTAGGGGCGGAGGTGGTGGTTCTGTCGGTGGACGCCGACGTCCACACCGCGCAGCAGGTACAGCGGGCCGAGCAGATCCGCCTGGTAGGGGGCGGCGGCACAGACATGCGCGTCGGCATCGAAGGGGCCATGAAGCAGCGCCCCAGCCCCGACGTGATCGTTGTGCTGACCGATGGGCTAACCCCCTGGCCGCGGGAGAAACCGCCCGTGCCGGTCATCGCGGGCATCCTGGGTGGGGATTGGAGCCACCCCGTGCCACAGTTCATCTGGCGGGTGGAGATCCCCCTAAGCTGAGGAACAGCCGCCACGAGGAAGGGGCCACCCTTCCTCTTTTTCATGGTTCTCTAATAATCAATGTAAACCCCGTTCCAGACGGGATTTGTACGGTTTTTGCCACTATGCGAACTCGAGCGCCCCCGTTCTCATGATGGGCGGCCGGGGCCTCCTTCCGGTGTACCATGGGGCTATGGACATCCTTTTGATCATGTTCCTCATCTACTGCTTTTTGGCGGTCCTGCACGTCCTCAACCTCCTGTTCGGTCTCTGGGACCACGACCACGTGGTCTACCTGTACGAGCGGGAGGTCCGCTACGAGGAACCCCCCTTTTAGGCCCCGGATCCTGGCCCAGAAGTGCACACTCGCGCCGGGCATGAGGGTGCGCTTTTGGCCGAGGGGGCTTCCCAGATTACCCCCCCTCACCCCCCCAGCCCCAAAAGGCAGGCAAAAAATACACACCCGCGCCGGACACGGGTGTGCAAATTTTTTAGCGGGGACTCACGTAGCGCAGCAGCTCACGCAACAGGTTTTTGATCTCGCGGTCGTCGTCGGCGAACTTCACCATGCCGCCGGCCACGGTGCGGGTCAGCTCC
>Ga0308393_1000986_pt1 | contig 13825 bp, 11 predicted proteins | sample Hotspr2Sampleee2_FD_202364 | JGI IMG/M metagenome (GOLD analysis project Ga0308393, IMG submission 202364) | Hot spring phototrophic mat microbial communities from Mushroom Spring, Yellowstone National Park, Wyoming, United States - 20050630_ee2 ... | reverse complement strand
ATTGGATCTTCGGTGCAACCTTCCTCACGGTTCTCGTTACTTTCGTTTATCTTCTCTATCTCGCGAAACCAACCTACGAGATAACAGCTGTTCTCAAAATCCCCAAAGTTTCATCTCCCCAGATCACTCTGTCTCGGGAGCTGAGCTTATTTGGCATTGGTCAATCCCCCGAGTTGACAGAACAGATGGAGATCATAAGGAGTAGAAGGGTTTTGACGAGCGTTGTCGATGAACTCAATCTCGTCGACTATTTTTCGAAGAAGAGTAAAAATGAAGTGTCCAGAGAGAGCGTAGTTTCGATGCTTTCGAAAAAAGTTGTGAACGTGTCCTCATTGAAGGATACATCGCTCATAAAGCTGACTGTTTCCTTGGACGATAGAGAAACTGCCTACAAGATCGCTCGATCCGTCATAGACAACTACATAAAGGTGGCGAGGGAACTTAGCAAGGACGAAAATACTTACCTCCTTGAATTCGTGGAAAGACAGCTTCCGAACGTTGAAAAAGAGCTCACAGAAATTGAGAACAAGCTGTTGAACTTTCAAAAGACGAAATCCATCTTGCCCTCGGAAGAGCTGAGCGCGTTGATCCGAAAGTTCTATGACTTGGATGGTAAGATAGTCGAAGCACAGCTGAATCATCAAAGCTTACAGTCTCAGCTGAACATCCTCAAACAAAACATATCCCAACTCAAGGGTATGATCAAGATCTTAGAGTACGTACCTGACAGCGCGAAGTTGCAGGAACTTCGAAAGCGTTTGCTCGATCTACAGATAAGCTACAACACCCTCAGCTTGACGTATACGAAGACTTCACCCGAAATGAGACAGATCGAACAGCAGATGAACATCGTTCAGCAGATGATCAACGAAGAAATATCACGTATCCTATCATCCCAGTTCGAAACGGAAGATCCCATCCTCAGAGGTTACTCCCTTCAGTTGATAGACCTCCAAACCAACATGGAAGTGGCCAAGTCATACATTTCATCTTTGGAACACGTGAGGAAAGAATTGGAGAAAGAACTCCAAAAGTTTCCCGACCTACAGAGAGAGTATGCCACCCTCACGAGAGACTACAACCTCAAACAGCAAACCTACAATCTTCTCAAATCGAAGAGAGAAGAACTCAGACTTTCAACCGCTGGTGTGTCGTTCAACATGCCGATCGTGCTGGACGAACCTTATTTGCCTGAAAAATCCGCTAAACCCAACAAGAGGCTCATCTTGGCCGTCAGCTTCGTCCTCGGCGTCTTTCTTGGCATATTGATCGCGTTCCTGAGAGAGTTCTTCGACGAAAAGATCAGAGACGAGTACGACGTTCTCAAAGCCATTGGCGAAGAGCCACTCTTGTATCACCCCTCGAAAGATGGGAAGAAAGACTTGGAGGCGTTGAAGCACATCGTCGTTCAGGCTTTAGACTCAGCCAGTGCTGAGCCCCCATATGTGCATCTGCTGGTTTCTTCAACGAACGGTTCTTGGAAGACCCCGATAGTCGAAGGCATAGTGGAACTTCTGTCAAAGGCTGGCAAAAAGACGGTGCTCATCGATCTGGATGGTAGCTCGAACCTTCCATTGAATTCGAAAGAAGTCAAAACAGTCTCGTTCAACGGTGAATTTCCAACGTTTTTGCTGAATGACAAAGACAAAAATATCTTGAAAGACATGGCCCAAGAGAGCGACGTAGTGGTTCTTTCAGCTCCAGCTCCCACGAGCGCCGATACGAAAGTGCTCTCCAAGCATGCGATCCGAACTATCGTGGTCTTGCAAGCCAACGAGTCGAAGAGATCGGACCTATTGCGTGCGAAGAAGAACTTGAAAACCCCAACGTTCATACTTGTGAAGGAAAAACCCAAGAGGATATAGTGAAGCTCATGGGTGATTCACATGAACAAAAAAAGAGTTCTACAAATCATAACCCGTTCCGATTGGACCGGCGCACAGAAGGTCTTGTACAGTTTGGTCTACGGGTTGAAACAGTTTTACGCAGACGAATTCGATGTTGAAGTTGCCTGCGGTCCAAACAACGGAATGTTGATACCAGAGCTTGAGAAGTTGAATGTGAAAGTGCACGTAGTGAAAGACCTGGTTCGCGAGTTAAACCCATGGAAAGATTTGAAAGCGTATTTTCAACTGAAGCGACTGATAAAACAAGGAAGGTACGACGTGGTTCACCTGCACTCCTCCAAGGCAGGTTTTCTTGGAAGAATAGCGGCCAAAAAGTGCGGAATTCCAACAGTTATCTACACGGTGCATGGTTGGTGGCCAATTGAGCAATACAAAGGTTGAAAGCGCACACTCTTCATTCTTCTGGAAAGACTCGCTGCAAAGTACTGCGACAAGATAGTGTTTCTGTGCCAGAGAGATCTTCAGAAGGCCAAAGAATGGAAAATAGGAAAAGACCATCAACACGTTGTTATTCCCAATGCGATAATTCCAGAAGCATCCGCACAAAAAGGCGCCTTGAGAAAAGAGCTTGACATACCTGAAAGCGTGAAAATCGTTGGCAACGTTGCAAGACTCGACCCACAGAAGAATCCCATCAGGTTTTTGGAAGTCGCAAAGTCTGTGCTTCGAGAAAGAAACGATGTTGTGTTCGTTTGGATAGGCGCGAACGTGGTCGATGATGTCTACGGTGAGAAGGTGCGAAGGTGGCTCAAAAAGCCCGCAGGTGAAAGAAAAAGTTCACTTTTTACCCTTCAGAAAGGACGCGGTGAAGTTGATGGCGGACTTCGACGTCTTGCTCTTGACATCTGATGCGGAAGGAATGCCCTTGGTGGTGTTGGAAGCGCTCAACCAGGGTGTGCCGGTCGTGAGCACGGACGTAGGGTGTGTGAGAGAGATGATTGATGACGAACTGGTTGCTAAGGGACAGGACGACTTGTCATTGATTTTGCTGAACGCCTTACGTTTCGAGAAGAATACAAGGTCAGCATTCAAAAAGGACTATCAGATTTTCGTGAGTGCCTACAAGGCATTGTACACAAGGGTGTGAAACAAAGTGTTGAAGGAAGTATCAGTCGATATCACCAACAGTCGCGAGGTAATTCGGTATCGTAATTACGTTGTTTTCATGTGCATATATGTCTTTCTGTCTGGCTTTGTTTTCGTCGAGCCATCACCAGCGGAAATCTGGTTCACTGTAGCATTGCCGTTCTTGATATTAGGTCTCAAGACGAACAGATCGATCATCTTTGCCTTCAGTACCCTTTTTTGCCAATGCTGTTATCTGCCTTCATCGGTTTGATCTCTTTCGGTGTCTTAGATTTTAGGTTCATCATCATAGACACTTATCTGTTTGTGCTTTTCTTCGTACTCGCGTCTTATGCTAAATTCTTGAGAAAGGACCTTTACCAAGAGAAGTTCCTCGATCAGTTAATGATTTCTTGGTCCTTGGCAGGTGCAATAAATATAATCGCGGGCGGTTTTGGCTACTTGACAGGTAGGGTAAACCTTTTTGGCTCTCAAATTCTCAAGTACGGTAGATTGAACGGTTTCTTCAAAGATCCAAACGTGTTGGGACCTTTTCTAATACCGGTTTCGGCTTACTTTCTTATGCAGTTTCTCAAAGCTCGACGAAACGAACTTCTCAATTTTGCTCTTTTTCTGTTCTTTAGTTTTGGAATCCTATTGACCTTTTCACGAGCAGCGTGGCTGAATTACGCCGTGACAACCATCTTGCTGGTTGGAACAGCCTTTTTAAACCGTGGCACGTGCTTAAAAGCCCTCGGTTTCTTTGTCATCGCAGCATTGATCTTCTTCGTGTTTTGGTATTATTTTGCGGATAAAGTCAATTTGCTCGGTGTAAGTCTTAAGGACTTTGTTTTAAGTCGCTTGGGTCTTCAGAGTTACGACGTGGGGCGCTTCGAAGCCCAACGCAAGTTCGTCGACATACTTAGTTCTGCGGACGCTTTCTTTGGCATTGGTCCTGGCAACTACGAGCTTTACTCGCAAGTTGCTACCCATTCTTTGTATGCTCGCTACATAGGGGAAAGAGGGTTGTTTGGGGTTTCTCTTTTTGTCCTATTTTGGGCTTTGGTGTTGAGAGAAGTGTTCAATCCTCGAGACAAAAATTTCATACTTCTCGTCTTGTTAGGTCAACTTGTGAATTCTGTATTCATTGATAGCCTTCATTGGAGACATCTATGGTTGCTGATGACCCTCGCGTTTCTTGGTTGAAAAAACCGTAAAGACCGCTAAAAAATGGGGGTCAGAAGCTCGTGAAGATAGCCATCGTTGCGCCCTATTCACCGAGATGGAACAACATAGCGTCTGTGAGATGGGAAAAGTTTGCAAAGTACCTGTCCAAAACTCATTCTGTCTACTTGATAACAAGTTGCTTTCCAGATAGACGAAGTTTCAGAGAGTTCAATCTGGGAAACGCGAATTTGGTGGAAATCCGGCTGAAGTACTTCAAACACAATCCGTACTTTAGACACAGCAACGATCCTTCGACGGAAACGAAGATCATCTCAGGGGCAATCCGAAAGATCAAAGCCGAACTGAGACCTATTTTGGAAAAGTTTCTTCCAGTGTCATCTGGAGGCGTACTCCTTCATGGTTACAGAGCGTATTTCGTCGAGCTGGACAAGATCATCAGCAGCAGCGAGAGAACGATTCTAATAACAACTTATGACCCATGGTTTTCGTTGAGGCTGGGTAACTATTTCAAAAGGCGATACCCAAACCGAGTCATTTGGTTTGCCGACTTCAGAGATCGATCGTTCGACATCGCTCATGTGGTTGCGAAGTTCATCTGCTTCAAGTATCTGACGAAAAGGATTCTGACCGTGGCCGATGGGATACTGGTCGTTACCAAGCAGATGTTGGAAACATACCAAAGGATATGTGGTCAGAAAGTCTTCTTCCTACCGAATGGCTACGATGGACAGTTCTCTTTAAGAATTGACTCACAAAGACAGAAGGAAAGTCTAAAAATAGTTTACACAGGTAGTTTTTGTCCGAAAACCCGGGAAATCACATGGTTCATCCACGCGCTTTTGAAACTCAAACAGAAGCAAGACAGTGTCTGCTCCAAGCTAAAATTCATCTATGCTGGTAAGGATTTTGCTTATGTTCAGAGACTCTTTGAGCGGTTTTCTTTGCTCGATTTACTCGAAAATCACGGTTTCGTTTCGAGAGACAAGGCTTTGAACGTACAAAACAACGCAGACCTACTTTTGCTCATAGCCTACACCGGTGACGATCCAAAGGAAGGTAGTTCTATGAGAACCGGAAAGGTCTACGAATACTTAGCCACCGGGAAGCCCATTTTGACGATCGCACCCAAGAATTGGGAAATGCGTGAAGAACTCGAATCTGATGGAGTTTCAAGAGTTTTTGAGAGATCAGAATCGGAAGAGATAGCGAACTACATAGCTTGGTTTTTCAAAGAAAGGAGGCAGATCGATCTAAAAAGACGCGAGGAAGTTGTCCGACCGTACCTCTACGAAAACTTGTCGAAGCGATTGGAAGAAATTATAGAAACAGTTTCCCGAAAAGTGAAAAGCCATCCCTGAGCTATAAGAGAGCGATGACGCATGCGGTTGAGTTTCCACTTCCACACCCAAGTTTTTTTATGAAGTAATCTGGACCTTGCTTTTTTGACACTTAGTACAAGAGCTGATTGGATTTGGAGACTTCCCCAAGATGATTTCTCTAAAACAACGGAACGCAAAAAGGTCGATTGTCGATATGAAAATACTTTCGCTTACGAATCTCTTTGTTTACTGGAAAAATCTGTGAAGCGGAATATTCATAACCAAAAGACTCGAGCAATACAAAAAGCTTGGCATCGAGTACGTCGCAGTACCAGTTTGGTTCGAAGACGATCTATTCGACCGACTCGCAAAATATTTGCTCAGGAAAAACTCATTCATTTCAGCCACGAACGTTGGTGATATTGAATATTCACCTTTGAAGTGCAGAAAAACGGTCCGTTGGCTTCTGTGGGGAGTTTTAAGAAGGATAAGCGATGCTTTTGAGGAACGCGCCATTTCAATCTACTCTCAACGTTTTGCCGAATGTGTCGAGAAACGCTTTGATCTTTCCGCGTTCGATTTGATCCATGCCCATGGGATGTACACACCAGCGGGTTTAATCGCACAGATTCTGTGTCAAGAGTATTCAAAGCGATCCGCACGGAACCAGATACTTCTTGCTCCGACCTACACCTTCAGGATGTGACATAATATAATTGCACCGAAGATCACGTCGGTGAAATTGAAAACCGCAAGTCAAGCTAAAGAAAGGCAGGATAATTCGATGAAAGTCAGCATAGTCACCGCGACGTACAACTGTGGAAAGACTTTGAGGGCATCGCTGGACAGTCTGGCAAGACAGACGTGCAGAAAGATTGAGCACGTGATCATCGACGGTGTTTCCACCGATGAGACTTTGCAGATAATAGAAGAATACATCGCAAAGGTCGATTACGAAGTCAAGCTCATTTCCGAGCCAGACGAAGGAGTGTACGATGCGCTGAACAAGGGTATAAAGCTCGCCACGGGGGATGTATTGGGCCTGTTGCATTCGGACGACATGTTTGCCAGCGACAGAGTGATCGAACGCATCGTCGAGGTGCTGAGCTCCAACGAATACGATGGCTGCTACGGTGATATAGTCTACGTGGACCGCGAAGATACTTCGAAGATGGTCAGGTACTGGAAGGCTGGCAAATACAACAGAAAGAAATTATTGCTGGGTTGGATGCCACCACATCCAACGTGTTTTCTCAAAAGGAGTGTTTACGAAAGGTTCGGACTGTTCGATACATCCTACAAAATAGCGGCGGATTACGATTTCATGGTTAGAATACTCTACACGGGGGGTGTACGACTCGCTTACATCCCCGAGGTGATCACCATCATGCGCTCCGGTGGGGTGAGTAACAAAAGTTTAAAGAACAGAATCTTGGTTCTTCGTGAAAACTACGCCGTGATGAAGAAGCACGGATTACCTGCGTTCAGGGCTCTGTTGGTGAGAACGCTCTCGAGGATTCCACAGTTCGTCGCTGGTAAAGCTCACCGGCTTGTACGAGGGCAAGGAGGGTTTTGAGTGGCAAAGAGGGCACTGATCACCGGCATAACGGGACAAGACGGTTCTTATCTTGCAGAGTTTCTGCTTTCCAAAGGCTATGAGGTCCATGGGATAATAAGAAGAAGCTCAACTTTCAACACTCAAAGGATAGATCACATCTACGTCGATCCGCACGAACCGAACGCGAGGTTGTTTTTACACTATGGAGACCTCTCAGACCCTGGCGTGATCACCGAAATCATCTACAAGGTCCAGCCAGACGAGGTGTACAACCTCGCAGCTCAATCGCACGTAAAGGTTTCCTTCGACATGCCCGAATACACGGGAAACATAACTGGACTCGGCACGCTCAGGATACTGGAAGCGATCAGAAGAAGCGGGGTAAAAGCGAAGTTCTACCAAGCTTCGTCTTCAGAGATGTTTGGTTCGGCACCGGCGCCACAGAATGAAAAGACTCCCTTTTACCCAAGAAGCCCCTACGCCGCGGCGAAAGTGTATGCCTTCTGGATAACTGTCAATTACAGGGAAGCCTACAACATCTTTGCGTGCAACGGTATACTCTTCAACCACGAAAGCCCAAGACGAGGTGAAACCTTCGTCACCAGAAAGATCACCAGAGCTTTGGCGCGCATATTGGCTGGAAAACAGAAAAAACTCTACCTTGGAAACCTCTATTCAAAACGTGACTGGGGCTATGCCCCTGAATACGTAGAAGCGATGTGGCTCATGCTGCAGCAAGATAAGCCTGACGATTACGTCATCGGAACGGGTGAGAGTCACACTGTGAAGGAATTTCTCGTGAAGGCTTTCGAATACGCAAGAATCGAGCTGGAGTTCAAAGGTGAAGGCGTTGAAGAGAGAGCAATCGTGAAGAGCTTCGATCCCACGTGGTCTGAAAATCTGCACGTTGGAGACGTGATCGTTGAGATAGATCCAAGGTATTTCAGACCCACCGAGGTGGAACATCTGCAGGCCAATATAGCCAAAGCGAGACGGGTACTTGGGTGGGAGCCGAGAACAAGCTTCGAAGAGCTGGTCAAAATAATGGTGGACTACGATATGCTGCTCGTTGGGCTGAAACCGATGGGAGAAGGTATGAAGATAAATCATGAAAAAGGCTTTGGATACACCAACCATACTTACACTTTCACCTCTGATCAGGAGAGATGAGCGGTGAGGGTTCTGGTCTGCGGTGGAACAGGGTTGGTAGGTGGAGCGATCATCAAAAAACTCAAACAGAAGAACTACACAGACATTCACGCCACATACTTTTCTAAAGACCCACCTCACGTTCCTGACGTAATCTGGCACAAGGTTGACTTAAGAAGGCTGCAAGATACGGAAGAGCTCTTCGCAAAGGTTCGTCCGAACCACGTGTATCTCGCCGCGGCGAGGGTAGGGGGAATATTGGCAAACAACACCTACAAAGCGCAGTTCATACACGACAACCTCGCCATAGCTTTGAACGTCATCGAGTGCGCGTGGAGGTTCAAAGTCGACAAACTCTTGAACCTAGGTTCTTCTTGCATTTATCCAAAACACGCTCCCCAGCCCATGAAAGAAGAACACCTGCTTACAGGTCCACTTGAACCGACGAACGAACCGTACGCGATCGCTAAGATAGCAGCGATAAAGCTTGTCAGGTACTACAACGAACAGTACGGGACAAATTTCATCTCGGTCATGCCCACGAACCTTTACGGACCGAACGACAACTTCAATCTGGAAACATCGCACGTGTTACCCGCGTTGATAAGAAAGTTCCACCTTGCAAAACTGCTCGTGCGCGGAGATATGGATGGAATCAAGAGAGATCTGAAAAGAACTCCGATCGGCTTCGGCTTAGATGGGAAAATTGACCACAACAACGAAGGCTTTATAGTTGCTGTCTTGGAAAAGATTGGAATATCAAGAACGAAAGATAGTGTGATCGTCACCCTGTGGGGCTCGGGAGAAGTGTATAGAGAGTTTCTCTATTCGGAAGATCTCGCTGACGCGTGCGTCTATCTGATGGAAAAAGTGGATGCGTGGCAAATGAGAGAACTCTGTCACGATTACTTCGTGAACGTTGGAACTGGGAAAGATGTGAAGATAAAGCATCTGGTCGATATGATAGAACAGATCGTGGGATTCAAAGCAGAAGTTGTGTATGACAGGACGAAACCAGACGGAACGCCTCGGAAGCTTCTGGACGTGAGCAAGATCAACCAACTTGGTTGGAGTGCCAAGACAGAGCTATACGATGGAATCAAGAGCGTTTATGAGTACTACCTTTCGGGGCAACGAGGTGAGCGAGCTTGAAGGTGCTGCAGATAAATACAGTCTGTGGCGTTGGAAGCGTTGGAAGAATCGTTCGACAGATCCATGAAGCGTTACGAGAGAAGGGGCATGAAAGTTACATAGCGTACGGAAGAAAGCCTCTGGGATGTGACGGAGCGATCAGAATCGGTGAAGATCTTGATGTTTATTTTCACGTCTTTTTGACGAGAGTCTTCGACCTTCATGGGTTTGGCTCAAAAAAGGCAACGAAGAAGTTTTTAAAGATCGTGGAAGAGATAAATCCTGATATCATTCATCTGCACAACATTCATGGGTATTATCTGAACATCGAGGTTCTCTTTGACTTTCTAAAATCATTTGACAAACCGGTTGTGTGGACGTTGCATGACTGTTGGGCGTTTACGGGGCACTGCTCACATTTCACCTACGCAAAGTGTGAAAGATGGAAGACGGGATGTTATTCATGCCCCGAAAAAAAGTCATACCCGAGAAGCGTGATTTTTGACAATTCAAAATCGAACTATGCACGAAAAAAGAAGGCTTTCACCGGCGCTAAGAATATGACATTGGTAACACCATCTCAATGGCTGGCAGGACTGGTGAAAGAGTCTTTCTTAAGAGATTATCCGGTTCAGGTAATTCCCAATGGCATAGATACAGAAGTTTTTAAGCCAACTCCGAGCGATTTCAAAAAAAGATACGGGCTCGACGGAAAATTTTTAATACTTGGTGTAGCAAACGTATGGGGGAAAAGAAAAGGTTTTGACTACTTCTTAGATTTGTCTAAATACCTTTCTGATGATGAGATTATAGTACTTGTGGGTCTATCTGACGAGCGAATCAAGAATCTTCCGAATAATATAATAGGCATAAAAAGGACAAATTCTGCGAAGGAACTTGCGGAGATTTACACAGCGGCGGATGTTTTTTTTAATCCAACACTTGAGGATAACTATCCAACAGTAAACCTCGAAGCACAAGCTTGTGGAACGTACGTGATAACATTTGATTCAGGTGGTGCTAAGGAAACCATTATTTCCAAGGAATCGGGAGTAGCCATAAAGCCGTGCAACGCCGAGGATATCATGAACTTAATAAGGGTTTTAAGATCAAAAGGCAGAAAGCCAGCAAATGTGGACAGTTCTGCTAAATTGGTTATTTCGCATCGTTTCATGGTAGGCTCGTATATCAGTTTGTACGAAAAGCTGCGCTATGTGGAGGCGTGAAAGTTTGCTGACAAGCAGTTCCAAACGAGCAATTAACACACAAGTCTATGATTTTAAAACGCTCTTGATAATTATCGCAATAATTACTTCCTATACTGCTTACTTAACCTCATTAGCCCTCAGGCTTAATCCAGGAATCAATTGGATAGTTATCGTTTCTTTCTTGATCAACGGTTCACTCTTTTTAACCCAGTTGGCAACTATCTCTCCGCTTGGGTTCAGCCTCCGGGAGATGTATTACTTGTTTATGGTAATCTACATGTTCGTAGCGCCACTTGTCCAGTACATTTCTGGGCAATTTCCATGGTGGGACACGCATCTGTTAACAGATGAGAGAATGCTTTACGCCAACATCCTTATTTTGCTGTTTACAGTTCTATTTGAGCTAACATATGCAAAGACGAAAGAGCACGCCAGAACATTTGTGGGAAAGATTTTCCTGAAAGAAATTAAACGTTCCAGATTTTACATCTCCTGGATGCTAATTGCTTCTACTTTTTACTTTGGCTATGTATTTCAGAAAGCTTCATCGATTTTTGTTTTGCTTTCGAGAGGTACATACGGAGAAGTCTTCATAGACGTGTCTCAGCCCGTTATCTTGATTTTGAGCATTACCGCCGCGGGGATCTCAGTAAACCTCTTAGCTTATGTTATTGCCAAAGCAAAAAGAAAGAGCACGCCGAGTAGTCGCATACTCCTGGCTCTGTCGTCGCTGCTGGTCATACTGATAAACTTTCCCATGGGACGAGCAAGATTTTGGACGGGGGCAGTTTACTTGGGAATCTTTCTTGCATGGAAAAGGGTTATCAAAACAAAAAATGCATTTAAGGTAATATTTCTTACAGGTTTCATAATACTGTTTCCACTTTTGAACCTTTTTAGAGCACAAGCCATTAACGAAGTACTTGGTTCAAACATCAAACCACCAACCATTCTTGAAACCATAACTACCGCTGATTTCGATGCCTATTCAATGTTTGTAAGAACCATAGCGGTAGTTCACGAGGAAGGACCAACAAATGGGAGACAACTCCTCGGCAATTTGCTTTTTTTCGTCCCCAGGTCTGTATGGCAGAATAAACCTGTGGGAAGTGGTCATGAAATAGCTCAAAGACTTGGGTGGAGATTCAGAAATATCTCTTGTCCGCTCGTGGGAGAGGCATACATTAACTTCGGGATTTTTGGAATACCATTGTTTGCGAGTGCACTTGGCTATGTGACGAAAAAGTTAGATTCCTTATATTATGGCTCTATAGTACGTTTTAGTAGTAATGTGCTGGTGATAGAATTACTTTACCCTTTTTACATAGGATTCCTGTTTTTCATTCTTAGAGGCGACTTGCTCAGCTCATTAAGTTATACTATAGGTTTTTCGATACCAGTCTTTATTGAGGTTTTGTTGGAGCACATGCTATTCAAATCTGTCTCGTAGAAGGAGTGAGAAAACGTGAGAATCGTACACGTGTGCCTTACAGGTCCGTACACCGATGGGCTCGGGTACCAAGAAAATCTTTTGACAAAATACCACAAGAAACAAGGAACTTGCACTTAAGGAGGGACACAAGGTCTTCTCGTACGGCGAGATTGCTAAAAAGTCCTTGGAACCAGTCAAGGCGACTTCTGTAATTCACAGTGCTAAACAATGGTAATTAAGAAAGCGGAATAGAATCATACATGACAGTGCTGAGAGGTGTGTGCAAATTTATGACAACGTTAGGTTGTCCTGATGAAAGTATCCAGTTGTGGAACGATGCGGTTGATACCACGGTTTTGGATCCTTCAGAGATTCTTCACTGCACAAAAGCCATGTACAGACAGCCTAAGATTTTTCAGACTCTTTGGTCCTCGCTTGAGTCGGAAAAAGTCTTTCAGTAATGAAAACTTAGATTCACACATGTTTTTACCAAGCGACACTACAATGTGATTGATGTTCTTGAACAACACTTGTCGTGGCCTTTTTTGTAGATGTTTTTGGAGCCACACTTTGGGCATGAGAGCTTTGAGTTGTCCATATCGGGATGCTGCCATTTTTAGTCACCATTATCTGATACCAAAGGCTGAGAACGACACAAGTAAAGTTATTGGCAAGAAGGAAAGAGAATAGGTTGAAATAGTATCAAACTGCGGATTCCATAGCGATGATGATGATGGAATATTTGGTGAAAGGAGAGAGTTTGTTGGTGAAGGAAGAAAGACCATGAGCAAACATTTCGAAGACGTCTTCGAAGATGATAGAATTCGGGTTAGAAATGGCACAAGCGTTGAACTTGTCTTTGGAAATATCAATACAGACCAAGAGACAAAGACCTATCAGACTTGGTGAGGCCTCATTTGACTTAGTGCTAATGACGGAGCCTGCCGAACGAAACCTCCAGCATGACGAGGGGTTGAACACAATCAACTGATCGTGGTTAAAGGTGGGCAACAAGTTCCCATAATGGCTTAAAAGTCAAGGTGGAAAAAGTTGTCGTGCCCTGTCATTTTTGACTAAGATACTTGTACCACCTGATTCACTTGAGAAAAAACGTCTTTGGGACGATATACCATTACGACTTAGACAAAGTAGTTGATCATTTCAAAAAAGTACTAGAAGAGGATTAGAAGAGTATTCCAATTAAGCTACGTGTTTGAAGGTGGTGAAGAGCAAAAAGTGGATTATAATGAGAGTGGACAAGCTTGCCAGGCTGGGCCTAACACATGTGAAACTCGATAAGGATTCGGAGGATTATCTGAAAGGAGTTATAGCCAACCCTCAGCGGTGTTAGAGTGATTCAACGTAAATAGACGAATTTCTCGTACTAAACATTACATTTTACCTGCGGCATCGGGGCATTTTCTGGTAAGTCATACGGGGAATCAAGACTGATTCGCGACATAGAGAAGTCTCTGGAACATGCACTGGTAAGTTGAGTGATTATTGTGAGATAAAACGATTCCGAGAGAATACACGGTGTATTTAGAAACCGACAAATCAAAAATGATATTTCTTGGTGGGATGAGTTGATCCGTCTCAACAATTTCCCGTTGAACTGGAGGGCTTCAGATGAGAGTTAAGATCGTTCACGTTGAGGATTTCTTCGATCCAGAAGCAGGTTATCAGGTGAACGAAATGGTCATGGTTAGTAAGGATTACGATATCGATTCTTACATAATAACTTCCAACTCAATGAAAGCCTTCCACAAGAATTTGTCGCCGGAGAAAGACCGTGAGTTCGAGGCTAAGACTCGCTCAACTGTGATTCGTCTGCCTGTGATTTTCGAATACTCGCGCAGGTTGATCCT
>Ga0308393_1000983_pt1 | contig 13833 bp, 10 predicted proteins | sample Hotspr2Sampleee2_FD_202364 | JGI IMG/M metagenome (GOLD analysis project Ga0308393, IMG submission 202364) | Hot spring phototrophic mat microbial communities from Mushroom Spring, Yellowstone National Park, Wyoming, United States - 20050630_ee2 ... | reverse complement strand
ACGACCTGCGCCCGCTGATGCAAGGCGCGCCGTTCGACAGGCTGGAGCTGTACCTGCCGTGGCTGCTGCCTGATCGCGCATGCATGTTGGACTACCTGCCTCCCGACGGCTGGCTGGTGCTGGACGAGCCGCTGATGCTGAACACCGCCTACGACCGCGCCGTCGAGGAGCTGGCGCAGTCGCTGACCTCACGCGCCGAGCGCGGCGACATCCCGCCCCTGCAGCCCGATGAGTATGTGGAGCCGTTCGAGCGCGTGATGCGCCATCGCACAAGCCTGCTGCTGGGCGATCCGATGCTGGCGGGGGGCAAGCCGTTCCCCGTCGCGCAGGAGTACGAACTGGGCACGCGCACGCTGCGCACGGCAACGGGCACGGTCGCCGACCTGTGGCAGCGCGTCTACCGCTGGCAGCAGGCGGGCTACCGCATCGTGATTGCCACCGACCGCCCCACCCAAGTGCGCCGCGCCTTGCAAGAGGCGTCGCTGGAGGGCAGCGTCGAGCTGTTTCAGGGCAACCTCGGCGGCGGGTTCGTGTGGGACGCCCAGCAGTTCGCGCTGCTGACCGACGGCGAGCTGTTTGAGAACCATCGCCTACGCCTGCCCCCGCGCCGATTCAACGAAGGCGTGCCCATCACTTCGATTATGGACTTGCAGCCGGGCGACTATGTGGTGCATCTCTATCACGGCGTCGGTGTGTTCCGAGGGCTAACGACGCTGGAGCGCGACGGGGTCAAGCGCGAGTACCTGCTGATTGAATACGCGCACCCCGACCGCATCTTCGTGCCCGTAGACCAGTTAGACCGCATCCAGAAGTACCTTGCGCCCGACGACAAGCCGCCCGAAATCAAGCGGCTGAACAGCATGGTGTGGGCGCGCACGGTCGCCCGCGCCCGCCAAAAAGCGAAAGAGGTCGCCGAAGAGCTGGTGCGCATCTACGCCCTGCGCGAGAAAGCCACCCGCCCCACCTACGGCGAGGACACCCCGTGGCAAGCCGAGATGGAGGCGATGTTCCCCTACATCGAGACCGAGGGGCAACTGCGCGCGATTGCCGAAGTGAAGGCAGACTTGGAATCGCCCCATCCGATGGACAGGCTGTTGATTGGCGATGTCGGCTTCGGCAAGACGGAGGTCGCCCTGCGCGCCGCCTTCAAAGCGATTATGGCAGGCAGGCAGGTCGCGCTGATGTGCCCCACCACCATTCTGGCGTACCAGCACTACCAGACCTTCAAGGAGCGGTTCGAGCCGTTCGGCGTGCAGGTCGCGCTGCTCAGCCGCCTGATTAGCCCCGCCGAGCAGAAGCGCATCCTGCACGGGCTGAAAACGGGCGCAGTCGATATGGTCATCGGCACGCATCGCCTGCTGTCTAACGATGTCGCCTTCAAAAACTTGGGGCTGGTGATTATCGACGAGGAGCAGCGATTCGGCGTGATGCAGAAAGAGAAGTTCAAAAAACTGCGCGGCACGGTCGATGTGTTGTCGATGAGCGCGACGCCCATCCCGCGCACGCTGTATATGGCGCTGACCGAGATCCGCGACATGAGCATGATTACCGACCCGCCCCCAGGCAGGCTGCCGATACGCACAATCGTCGCGCCCTACACCGACTGGATGACGCGCGAGGCGATTCTGCGCGAGTTGCAGCGCGACGGGCAGGTGTTCTATGTCGTGCCGCGCATTCAGGGCATCACGCATGTCGCCGAGCGGCTACAGGGGCTGGTTCCGCACGCGCGAATTGCTGTCGCGCACGGGCAGATGCCCCCGCAAGCCGTCGAAGCGACCGTGCTGGCGTTCTACAACCGCGAGTACGATGTGCTGGTCAGCACCACCATCATCGAAAACGGACTGGACATGCCGAATGTGAACACGCTGATTGTGGAGGGCGCCGAGCGGTTCGGGCTGGGGCAGTTGTATCAGCTGCGTGGGCGCGTGGGGCGGTCAGACCGACAGGCGTATGCCTACTTCCTGTACCGCGCGGGCAAACTCACCGAGAAGGCGGAAGACCGCCTGCAAGCGCTGCGCGAGTTCTCGCACTTAGGCTCAGGCTTCGCGCTGGCGATGCGCGACTTGGAGATTCGCGGCGCAGGCAATTTGCTGGGCGAGGAGCAGCACGGCGCGATGCGTTCCGTCGGGCTGGAGTTGTATCAGGCGATGTTGCGCGACGCCATCCGCCGCCTGCGTCAAGGCGAAACGCAGTGGAGCTTGGACGCGCCCGTTGACGAGGAGCTGCCCGACGCTAGCAAGTTGCCTGTGGACGCCTACATCCCGCACGACTACATTCAGGATGTCGCGCAGCGGCTGGGCTACTACAAGCGCATCGCGGGCAGCCGCACGCGCGAGGAACTCAAGTCGCTCGTGCGCGAGTTGCGCGACCGCTACGGCGAGCTGCCCATCCCGCTGAAGAGCCTGATTCGCCTGATGGAGCAGCGGATACTGGCGCACGCGCTGGGCGTGCAGAGTATTGGGGTTGAGGGCAAGCGACTGGTGCTGCGCTTCAAGCCCGACCGCAAGCTCAAGGCGCGCTGGCAACTCGCGCTGCAGCAAGCCATTCGCGGCGTCCGCACCCAACCCGACGAAATCAGCGCGCCCCTCGGCGACCACCCGCTGGAGACGCTGATGCAGATACTGGGCGAACTCAAGGCGTGTACGGATATGTAGAGAAACGCTCGGCAGCTCCCAACTTCCACCTCGTAGGCGAAAGGTTGGGAGTGGGAGCGCTGCCCGCATGAGAGGTTCATCGCGCCTGGAACGGCACGATTTGGCTAATCGCGCGTGTACTGCGGTCGTTCGTGAACGCCAACACCACCGCATAGTAAGTGCGTCCACTTGCCAGTGGAGGTCCTGTGTAGACCAACGAGGTCACAGGAGCGAACACCTTCGCTGCCCCAGGATTGTTCGGGTCTGTCGGGAAGTAAGGCGCAACCTTATAGTCGGGGAAACGGTCGTAGATTAGCACGAGGTAGTAGTCAGCGTTAGACACAGGCGTCCACTGCAGTATAAGACCGTCGACGATTTCGTTGGGTAGGGGACGCGTGAGGGCAATCGGGGTAAACGGGCGCACACGCACACGATTACTCCGCCCCGATACTGTGCCAGGCAAGTCGTTGAGGTAGTCAGTGTTCAGCGCAACCATCTCGTAAAAGTAGGTCTGATTCGGTTGCAGGGCGGGGTCTAGGTCTGCGAAGAAGTCCGCCAGCGGGTCACGCAGGAAGGCGATAGCGTTGCGATTGAGTTCTTCTATGGTGCGTCCGCGATAAATTCCGTAGCCCAGCAGGCTGATTTGTTCTTGGTACTCCCAGCTGAGGTCGACTTCGATCCAGTAGTCGCTTGCGGTGCGCGTGGTGACGGTGCGGCGTGGGCGCGGTTTATCGTCGAACATGGCACGGATGGCGTCATAGGCGTCATATTCGCGTGTGCTGCGGGTGGTGGTCAACACACGCGGCAGTGTCCACGCCGTCGCTGAGAGGTTGATGGGCGTCTGCACGGGACGATTGCGCGAGTCGTTGAGCGTGAAGCTGATGATGGCGGTCTGCCCTGCAACGATGGCTACTGTGCGCTTGTCGTTCTCGTAATCGGGCGCGGAGGCGACGAGGGGGTACTCATAGCCTGCAGGCAGCCCTGCGATGCGGTAGAACCCGCGACGGTCAGTGGTTGCCAGCGCGCTGCTGAGGGCGCCGCCTGCGAGCACGCGCGCACCTTCAATACCGCGCCCCAGTGCATCGCGCACAAACCCCTCAACCGCACCTTGACGATCCGCTGGCGCAATCATAATGTTTACATTTTTAGACTGCTCATTTTCGAATACCTGGGCAACATTCTGACCCGTATATTCCACGCCATTGATGACCGCGCGGGCACGAATGATGGTGAATCGGCTGGGCACATTCGTCAAGTAGTAGGTGCCGTTATGCAGCGAGCGGGTGCGGCTATTGGCGGCGTCCGCAGCGAACACTTCAGCGTCGGCGACAGGGTCGCCCTCAATATCGGTAATCGTGCCCGATACAACCCCGACCTTGTTATCACCGCAACCCGCCAAGAGAACTGCGACAAAGAGCGCGAACACGCCTCCCCAAATGCGACCGTGCATCGTCATACAAACAGACGATTCGCGGGCGCGCTGGTTTCTCCTGCTGAGAAAAAAAGGGCGGCACGCGACCGCCCGATGAACCATTCGCTGGAAGGAGGAGTGGTTCTCTCAGCGGCGGCGACGGCGCAAGCAGATGCCTCCCAAGCCTATCGCCAACGCAACTATGCTGGCAGGTTCAGGTACAACTGTCCAGTCCTGCTCGACGACGCTCAGTCGTGCTATTGAGCCTGTCGCTCCTAAGGTATCGAAGTCGAAGGTCTCGTAGACAGTCACATCGTTCGCAGGCGTCGTGAGCGCGACAGGGATGACCACACTGCACACCCCATCTGTCCCACCTGCATAACCGCCGCCCAAGATAGAATCCGAACCCCGCCACAAAATAGCAATATCTGAGTTGCGCACGACCTTTTTGAACCAGTCGATTCGCCCGTATCCCTGCACCGAGCCCGTGGTTTAGCCGTGCCTTTCGAATTTTGCAAAGGGTGTCAACGACACACATTAGATTGCGATTTTTGTTCCAAAGTTTCTCATTATCAGAAAAACAGGGATTGTTGCGGATGGAACTTGCTACAGGACTCCTACGACGCAAGCTGCTGCCAAAACCCGCAGACACCCCAGACACTACCCCCTGCGCGAAATCACAAACGCCATTCTTTGTGTCCTCACAAAAGGCAGTGGGCTTGGGGGATGGGTCTCGTCTGGGGATGGTGTGGGTTGGTGGCGCGTTCATAGTGCAGTGCAGAATGGCAGGAGAAATGCCCTGTGTATAGAATCTGTGCCTTGTATGTCTATCAAGCCTGTGAAGCGGGAGCCAGCGCAGGCACAGCCCGACGGGCTGCTAAGCGTTCCGACAATTGAGCGGGCGCGCGGTCTGCGCTTGCGCGGGCTACTCGTCGGCTTCGCTTTGCTGCCGTTTACGGTCTACTGGGCAGTGGAAATTGTACTGAGCGTGATTTTCTCGCTTATGATCCCGCCTGTGGCGACGCTGATGGTCGTTGCCCTGCTCAACGCTATTGGACGGCTGATCTTCCGACGCTGGCTGTTGGAGACGCCCGACTTGGTCGTGATTTTCACGATTCTGTTTGTGGGCACAGCGATGGCGGCAGAGTGGATGAATGTGTGCGCCCCACTGTGGCACTCGTTCGGACTGTATGCCGAGAACAACGATACCTATCGCAATCGCATCCTGCCGCACCTGACCAGTTGGCTGTTTCACACGGAAGCCGAACCGATTCGGGAGTACGGCATCGGCGGCTACAAGTTTCCGTATGCGCTGACCAAGCTCGGCGTGTGGCTGCCGATTTTTCTGGGCTGGATGGGACTGTTTGGATTCGCGACTCTGGCGATGCTGTGTATCAACGCGCTGATGCGCCGTCTGTGGACACAGCAGGAACGACTGGCGTTCCCGATTATCCAAGTACCTATTTTGCTGTGCCAGCCGCAGTCCCCGCTCTGGCGCAGTCGCTACCTGTGGGGCGCGTTTGTGGTGACCTTTGGCATCGGCGTCATCAACGGACTGCATGTATTCTTTCCATGGATTCCACGAATCAATGTACGCTTCCTCGCAGCACTAAACGATTACCTTACTTCACCGCCGTGGAATCAGGTGGGATGGATTCCCGTCGGGCTGTTTCCCTACATGGCAGCGATTGGGGTGTTCGTGCCGAACGACTTGCTGTTTTCCAGCGTGCTGTTTTACTTTGTGCGCAAGGGTATGCAAGTGATTACGGCGGCGATGGGCTACGAGCAGGGCGTGTTCGGCGGTGGATATCTGGTGCCGCAGCCACCCTACTTTAGTGAGCAGTCGTGGGGCGCGTTCTTGGGGCTGTTTGTGAGCGTGACTTACGCTTCGCGAGGCTACCTGAAGGAGATCTGGCGCGAGATCAAAACGGGCGAGAATCCCGAAGCGGGCTACGCGCTCTCGGCACGCACGGCATTCATCGGACTGATTCTCAGCCTTGCAGGGCTCATCGGACTGGGCGTTGCGGTCGGGCTGCCATGGTGGCTGGTGACGCTTTATGTCGGGCTGTTTATGGCGTTCAGTGTGGTAGTCGCGCGCTTGCGAGCGCAGCTTGGCGCGCCTATCCACGAGATGGCGTTCATGGGACCTCACCAACTGATGATAGCGTTCACAGGCACGCAGAACCTGACCGAATCGACAATTGCAAAGCTAATGACCACCTTCCACTTTATGAACCGTCTGCATCGCACACACCCGATGCCGTATCAGCTGGAGGCGATGAAGATGGGCGAAATTGCGCGCCTCAATCAGCGTGCGCTCTTTTTCGTGATTGCAGTGGCGGTGTTGCTGGGTATCTTTCTGGGCGAGGTGTTTAGCATCAACCGCTACTATCGCGACGGTGCAGGCGACTGGGGGGGCAGCATGACGGGCGTAATCACGCAGCTTGCAGACAACCGCTATCCGCCGAATGTCACAGCAATCGCCTTCTTCACAGGTGCGTTCTGCTTCGTGCTGCTGCTGGACTTTATTCGCTACCGCATTCCTGGCTTCCCTATCCACCCTGCAGGCTACGCCCTGTCGATGAACTTCGGTATCGATTATGTATGGTTCGGGTTGGGGATTGTGCTGCTGATTAAGCTATTTGTGAATCGCTACTTTGGCTTGGCAGGCTACGAAAAGCTGCGGGCGGTTGCTATCGGCGTGATTTTGGGCGAGTTTGCCATTGACTTTCCGCTCGCTGCGTATCACCTGATCACGGGTCAAGCAGTCTATACTATCTCGATTAACGGACACTTGGGCTGGAACCAGTAAGTGCGTTGGTCGTATATGCGAACTGTGTCTGGAGCTGAGAAGAATTCCTGGTTCGTAGGCATTATCACTGCTCTAACGGGTAACTCCCACTCGTACGCCTACAGGTATAATCGGTGCGATATGGCAGAGCTGGTCATCTATAACACGCTGACGCGCCGTGAGGAGCCGTTCGTGCCCCGCGAGGCGGGCACGGTCGCGATGTACGCCTGCGGGCTGACTCCACAAGCCCCCGCTCATGTGGGGCACATGCGCGGCGTCGTCGTGATGGACATCGTGCAGCGGTGGCTCGAACAACTCGGCTATCAAGTCCGCTTCGTGCAGAATTTTACTGACATCGACGACAAAATCATCCGCCGTGCCCACGAGGAGGGCGTCCCAACCACTGAAGTCGCCCGCAAATACAGCCAGATGTATATCGAGGACGCTGAGGCGCTGGGCGTGCGTCTGCCCCGATTCGTGAAGGTCACCGAGAACATAGACGCGATTATCGAAATGGTACAGCGACTGGTGGAAGACGGCTACGCTTATGTGGTGGACGGCGATGTCTACTTCGAGGTGAACAAGTTCCCCGAATACGGCAAGCTGTCGGGGCGCAGCGTGGAGGAGATGCAGGCGGGCGCGCGCATCGAAGTCGACGAGCGCAAGCGCAACCCCGAAGACTTCGCGCTGTGGAAAGCTGCCAAGCCAGGCGAACCCGCATGGGGCAGTCCGTGGGGCAAGGGGCGTCCGGGCTGGCACATCGAATGCTCCGCGCTGAGCCTGAAGTATCTCGGCGCAGGGTTCGACATCCACGCGGGGGGGATGGACCTGATTTTCCCGCACCACGAGAACGAAATCGCGCAGTCGGAGGCGTACCTGCATCGTCAGCAGCCGTTCGCCCGCTACTGGCTGCACTGGGGACCTGTGCGGTTGCGCCAAGAGAAGATGTCCAAGTCCACAGGGCTGGTCGTGCCCATCCGCGAGTTGCGCCAGCAGTACGAGCCTGCCGTGATTCGGTACTTCCTGCTGACGGTGCATTATCGCACACCGTTGGAGTTCTCGTATGAGCGGCTGGACGAGGCGAAGTCGGCGTTGGAGCGATTGCGCACGGCGTACCAGCGTGCGACGGCGTTTTTGCGCGAGAGCGGCGGCGCACAGCCCGACCCCGCCGTCGCCGAGCCATACCTGCAGCAGTTCCGCGACGCGATGAACCACGATTTCAACACCGCGCAGGCAATTGCCGCCGCGTTCGAGGTCGTGCGCGAGATCAATACACGCCTGAATGCGCCCGAAGGGGCAGCGCAGCCCGAGACGCTTGCCGAACTCGCAGGGCTGCAGGACGCCCTGCAGTGGATGCTGGAGACCGTGCTGGGCATCCCGCTGCACACGCCCGACACCGCACAGAGCGAGACGCTGGAACACCTGATGCGCTGCATAATCGTATGGCGACAGGAGTTGCGTGCCCGCAAACTGTACGACCTCGCCGACCGCATCCGCGACGACCTGAAAGCCATCGGCATCATCTTGGAAGATACGCCGCAGGGCACACTCTGGCGCATGGCGTGATTCGATGTGTGTACGAAACTGGAGCGGCTTGTCGTGTCTAAGCAGCTGCTAAAACGGATGAGTGCTCTCTGGTTTCGAGGGCGTTGCTGGCGCAGTCGCTGCCACCTCAGGGCGAGTACTGCACCACGCACGTGGAAGGTCTTCAGGAACTCCCACAACTGCTGTGGGGGTGTAGATTGGCGCGGTCGGGGCGCGAAGGCGGCGGTGGCGAGCGCGGTGTGTGCAAGAGGAAGGTGCAGAGTTAGCCTTCGCACCTGCGTCTGCTTCGGAGTCGTTCCCGCGAGTACCTGACTGCGCATTCGAAACGGGGTACAATTAGAGCGGTGATCGCTTGTGGCTCGGAGTCGAATCGTGGAGACGGGCACGCTGGACGCCCGCAAGGCGGCTATTTTGCGGGCGGTAGCGCGTGAACATATCCGCACGGGTGAACCTGTCGGCTCGCAGGCTATCGTGGAGCGGTACGCGCTGGGCGTCAAGCCTGCCACCGTGCGCAACGAGATGGCAGCAATGACCGAGTACGGCTACCTTGCCCAACCGCATACCAGCGCAGGTAGAGTGCCTACCACGCGCGTCTACCGATACTATGTCGAACACCTGATGAGCGGGGCAACTATGCTGCGCATCGAGAGTTATTTCAAACGCTTGCCTGAACCAGGCGAGAGCCTAACCGAGCTGCTGCAAGCGACCCTGCAGATACTCGCGCGCGCGGCGCAGTCGGTCGCCTTCGCGACCACAGCGCGCGATGAGACGATGCGCGTGCTACGCTGCGTGCTGACCCCATGTAGCCCTCGCCGTGTAGTGTCGGTCGTGGTCATGGAACACGGCGAGGTAGACAATCGCTTGATAGACCTACAGCATGTGCATGCGCAGCGCGCCTTGAACCGAATCCACAGCGTGCTTACTACAATGATTGAAGGGCAAACGGTGCGCGCCGTGCTGCGCCACGACCCAACCCATGCACTGCCGATGGAATCGCCCGCCGAACGCGCGATCCTCGCAAGCCTGTTGCGCGCAATTCAGCAGCAGGTGCAGGAAATCGCTGAAGGGGAGCTGCTGTATGACGGCACGGTGTACCTCCTGCGCCTGCCAGAGTTCCAGCGCGAGGTGCGCCAACTGGAGGCAGTGCTGCGCGTGCTGGAAGCACGCAAGCCACTCTACCGCCTGCTGCAACAGGAAGGCAACGCTGAACTACACATCACCATCGGTGAGGAAAACTCTATCGATGTGCTGCGCTGCTGTACCCTTGTGTACGCCTGCTACCACGCTGGCGGGCGACCCGCAGGCGTCATCGGGCTGATAGCACCTGTGCGCATGGACTACGACCAAGTGCTCCCTACAGTGCGACATGCGGCACACGCGCTGAGCGACCTGCTCACACGCACACTCTACTCGTAAATAGGAGCTGCGCCGTGAAAGTTTTGGTGATTGACAACTACGATAGCTTTACTTATAATTTAGTACAGTATCTTGGAAAACTGGGTGCGGAGTTGACCGTTGTGCGCAACGATGAACTGACCGTTGCGCAAGCGCTCGCGCTCCAGCCTGAACGAATTGTCGTCTCCCCTGGTCCTTGTACGCCGCGCGAAGCGGGCATTAGCGTGCCACTCATTCAAGCAGCGGCAGGCAAGGTACCAATCTTGGGCGTGTGCTTGGGGCATCAAGCAATTGGCACAGCGTTCGGGGGCAACATCGTTCGTGCCAAGCGCCCGATGCACGGCAAGGAGTCGCTCGTGCGCCATACTGGCACAGGCGTCTTCCGCAACACACCTAACCCGCTGCGTGCTATCCGCTACCACTCGCTGGTTATTGAACGCGCGAGCATCCCCGACTGCCTCGAAATCACCGCTGAAAGTGAGGACGACCACGAAATCATGGGGGTGCGCCACAAGGAATATCCTATCGAGGGCGTGCAGTTCCACCCCGAATCGATACTTAGCGAGGCAGGAATGCAAATCTTAGGCAACTTTCTTTCTTTAGCAAATTGAGGTCGCAGGCAGCTACAGCACCAATTGGATGGTATAGCGATAGATCCGATAGCTGTTTGGGGATTGCTGCGTGATTAGCAAACCGAGATGTAGCGGTTAGTGCAAGGCCTACTTTCCCTTCAACGCGCCGATAATCTGTTGCACGCCCTCCCGCGCATCGGCAAACAGCATCAGCGTGTTGTCCGCCGCAAACAGCGGATTGGGGATGCCCGCAAAGCCAGGGCTCAAACTGCGCTTGATGACCACCACGCTGCGCGCCTTGTCCACATCCAGTATCGGCATGCCTGCAATCGGGCTGTCCGGATCGGTGCGTGCCAGCGGGTTCACCACATCGTTCGCGCCAATCACAATCGCCACATCCACCTGCTCGAACATCGGATTGATGTCGTCCATCTCCTTGAGGCGGTCGTAGGGTACATCCGCTTCCGCCAGCAACACATTCATATGCCCTGGCATGCGCCCTGCGACGGGATGGATGGCGAACAGCACCTGCGCGCCGCTTTGCTCCAGAATCTGCATCAGGTCGCGCACGGCGTGCTGCGCTTGCGCAACTGCCATCCCGTAGCCCGGCACAATCACGACGGTGCGTGCGCCCTCCAGCAGCATCGCCACTTCGTCAGGCGAGGTCGCCTTGACGCGCCCGCCGTATACATCCTCCGCTTTCGGACCCGCCTCGGCAGGCACCCACACCCCGAACAGCACATTGCGCAGCGAGCGATTCATCGCGCGGCACATAATCGTCGTGAGAATAATCCCCGACGCGCCGACCAGCGAGCCGGTGATGATGAGCGCGTTGTTGTTCAGCACGAATCCCGTCGCTGTCGCCGCCAGCCCCGAATAGGAGTTCAGCAGCGCAATCACCACAGGCATATCCGCGCCGCCAATCGGGATGACCAGCAGCAGTCCCACGACGGAGGCGACCGCCAGCAGCGCCCAGTAGTAGCCGAGCGTCGTCGGGTTCAGCGTCAGCATTACACCCAGCGCGATTGCCACCAGCAGCAGCGCGCCGTTGATGTAGTGCAGGAACGGAACCTGCAGCGGGTTGTCGCCGACGATGCCCTGCAGTTTCGCGAAGGCGACGAGGCTGCCCCAGAAGGTTACCGCGCCGATGATGCCCGATGCGCCTGCAGCGGCGGTCAGTTGCGCCAGCGGCACGCCGAGTTGCGCGTCGGGCAGCGCGCTCTCCACCACGCTTGCGCCCGCCACCAGCGCGGACGCCGCCCCGCCGAAACCGTTCAGCACCGCCACCATCTGCGGCATCGCGGTCATCGGCACGCGCAACGCCATCACCGCCCCCACCAACGCGCCCACCACGATGCCCAGCAGTATCCACTCATAACTGAGGATTTGGCGATCCAGCAGGGTGGCGACAATCGCGATGAGCATGCCCGTCGCGCCGAGACGGTTCCCGCGCACCGCCGTGCGCGGATGCGACAGCCCTTTCAGCCCCAACACAAACAACGCAACCGCCAGCAGGTATGCCAGATTGATAATCGCCGCGCTCATCGCAGGCGAATTGTACCTGTTTTCCGTCTTCCTGAGGTTCCCCATGCCTCGCGAGCGGGCTACCCTTCGTTGGAATTATCGGGTACGATTGCGAAGGGAATTGCCCCGAGCCGCTTTGGGGTACTCTTATGAATCGTGAAGATTCGACCGCCGCGCTATATCGTCTGGAGTACGGGCGAGGTCGATTTGAACGACCCGTTCCAGCGCCGCTGGTATATTCGGCAGGTGTTGCTGTATGGACGCGAGCAGGATGTGCGCCAGTTGGACAAGGCAGAACTGGCGACACTGATCGATGAGTTGCGTCTTCCCGAACCCATCTATCAACTTTGGAAACGATACCTATCACGAGCTGGATACTATGCTGAAGGGTAAAGGGTTGCTCTCTGCGGGACAGCGATGGTTTCTCCAATTATTTTCCGAAACGCCTGATAGCGTACATTTTTATCTGACAGGCGGCACAGCTTTGGCAGAGTTCTACTTAGGACACAGATTCTCCTTTGACCTCGACCTATTCACAGGTGAACCTGATCTATTGGCTCCGTTTTGCCGCGTTTTAGAAAATCTTGCTCGTAAAAGGCGACATCCACTGCAAGTGATTAGGCGATTCGAGACCTTTGTGGAATATCTGTACCAAAGAGAGCCAGAGTTCCGAGTCCAGCTGGCGGTGGATAGCCCGTTCCGCTTTGCTCCGCCTGTCCCAACGGAGTATAATGTTTTTGTGAACGATTGGGAAGATCTATCAGTGGATAAATTACTGGCGTTCTATGGGCGTGTGGAACCCCGCGACGCGGTAGACTTATACTTCATTCTGGAGCGTGAGGAGATACGATATCTTCTTCAAAGGGGCGTCGAGAAAGACCCTGGCTTTGATCGCTACTGGTTTGCCGTTGCATGCCAACAGGTCGCATCCTTTCCCGATGAGATTGAGCGATGGGGGGTTCAGATGATCGTTCCCGTTTCGGCAGTCGCTATCAAGAGCCGATTGTTGGAGTTAGGCGATCGCATAATGGATGAGTTGAACCAAGCGGATTAGACGATTGTTGAGGCGGGTGCGACAGCCCTTTTAGCCCCAACACAAACAGCGCAACCGCCAGCAGGTACGCCAGATTGATAATCGCCGCGCTCATCGGCGGGAATTGTACCTGTTTCCTGCGATCTTGGGGAGGCAAAGGTATACTTAAGCTATGAACCTGCTGGAGCGTATTGTAGTTGACCCGAACATCTTCGGCGGCAAACCCGTTGTACGGGGGCTACGCATCAAAGTAGAGACGGTGCTGGCGTTGTTGGAACAGGGCGCAACGCCTGAGGAGATCCTACGCGACTACCCTGACCTTGAGCCTGAGGACATCCGCGCGTGCCTCGCCTATGCACGCACTCTCGTCGCGAACGAAACGGTAGAAGCAGTATCCGTTGCGGGTACGTCGTGAAGTTCCTGCTCGATGTTCCTGTCGGGCGCGAGATAGCCGAGTGGCTGCGTGAGCAGGGTTATGATGTCGCGGAGGTGCGCACGATAGGTCCCACCCTTAGCGACTTGGAAATTCTGCGTCTTGCAAGAGCGCAACATCGGATTGTGATTACGACCGATAAGGACTTCGGCGAGTTAGCCGTTCGTCAGGGAGAAGCGCATCGAGGCATTGTTCGTCTGCCCGATGTTCGCACTTCGGAACGAAAGGCTATGCTAAGCACACTAATTGAACATTATCGCGAGGCTCTTGAAAGAGGTGCAATTATTACTCTCACAGGCACCCGCATCCGAATACGCTACTAATAAGTGTGTATGCAGTGAGCTCTAAGCATCAAGCCCCCCAGTCTACGGGCTGATAAGGGTACATCACTTAGGTTCACCTCCCGAAGAAAAACTCAGAATTTCACTATCTACACCCAGCACACCACGCCAACACTTCACCATCAGCGACACCAACCCCAACAACAACACACTCG
>Ga0308393_1000978_pt1 | contig 13853 bp, 11 predicted proteins | sample Hotspr2Sampleee2_FD_202364 | JGI IMG/M metagenome (GOLD analysis project Ga0308393, IMG submission 202364) | Hot spring phototrophic mat microbial communities from Mushroom Spring, Yellowstone National Park, Wyoming, United States - 20050630_ee2 ... | reverse complement strand
TGTCGAGGACGAGCATCTTGGCGGCGCGGCGCGTGGTGCCGCCGCTCTTGATTGCGCCGGCGGCGCGGTCGCCGATCTCGAGGAAGCTCATCAGGCCGGAGGAGACGCCGCCGCCGCTGAGTGGTTCACCTTGGCCGCGGATCTCGGAGTAGTTGACGCCGCTGCCGCCGCCGTGCTTGAAGACGCGCGCCTCGCGCACCCAGAGGTCCATGATGCCATCCGGATTGACCAGATCATCCTGGATGGATTGGATGAAGCAGGCGCTGAGCTGCGGGTGGATGTACGCCGCGTCGGCGCTGGTGAGTTGGCCGGTGAACGGGTCGACGTAGTAGCCCCCACTTGGGCCACCGGTGATCCCGTATGCCCAATACAAGCCGGTGTTGAAGAACTGGGGGCTGTTGGGTGCGAACATCTGGTGTTCGCACATGACGATGACGTTCTCATAGAAGGCGCGGGCCGCAGCTTCACTGGCGAAGTATCCGCACCTATATCCCCAGTAGGTCCATGCGCCGGCGAGGCGCGTGAAGACCTGTTTGGCGCTGGTCTCCGCGCCGAAAGTGGCGTCGGGGGTCGGGACGCGCCGCTGCAGCCATTCTGGGACGTCGGGTTCGGGGACCGGCTGGGTGGCGGATGGGACGCCGCGCTTGCGGGCGTACTTCTCTCTGAGTATCTTGACGGCGGTCAGCGAGAAGGTCTCCGGAGCGCTGAAGCCATCAAAGTTGCGGTACGGGATAGGGGGGAAATTCAAGGGTTGAAAATCCAAGCCTTTGCTCATCTCAGTTCTCCTTTTGAATGGACATGGGTTATTATAGCCTTCGGGTCCGCTAGAAGGCCACTCTATCAATTACAAGAATTAAAATAAAAATTGCGATCTAAATATTTCTTGCGCGTAATATCTGAAAATTTCCAAGAATTTTTATTGTCTTTTACAATCAAGCCCAACGCTGCCAAGCGCGACGTCGGGTCATATTCCGGGCTGAGCTCCTCGTCCTGTATTATACCATGAAACAGCAAGCGGGAGAGGACGAGCAGCTCTTCAAGCGTAAGGGGATGTCTCAGCGCATGGTTCGTCTCGACGACGAGTCGGACGAAGCGCAAATCTGCCGGGCCGCCCGGCAAGCACAGCCGGACGCGCCCATCCTTGGCCTCGTGGCGCGGCGCCGGTCGGCCTGTGCGGAGGTGCTCATAGTAGATCTGGCGGATGCCGCGCTTGGCGATTGGGACAGCGCCGGCGCGCCAGATCGCGCTCGCCAGGAGCGGGTGACGCGGGCGCTGAGGTGCGGTCAGCAGGTCTGGTGCCTCCGGGAGGCTGCCTGGGTTGGAGATGACGAATTCTGCATCATCCCAGTCGATGCAGATCGGCTCGCCGGTGCCATAGTCACGGTGGATCAGCGCGTTCACCAGTCCCTCGGTCAGGGCGAGGGGTGGATAGTCTGGGACGCCGATGCGCTGGAAGCCGACGATCAACTCGCACTCGCGATGGCGGAGGGCGAACTGCAGCTTCAGGTTCTCGATTATTCGCAACAGCGGCCCTTGGAACACTTCTGTATTATTAAAGATGACGAAGTGGTTTGGGTATAGGCGGCGGAGCGCCTCGTCCCTGCCGAAGAGCAAGAGGCCGAGGAGTCGAACCTCGCCTTTGGCGCTGATCGCGCCGAGCGCCCTGGCGAGGTCGCGGTTGGAGCGGTTGAGCAGGGAGATGTCGCCGAAGCCGTAGCTTTCCTGGATGAAGCGGCGGAAGCGCTCAAATTCCAGGGGATCAAGGTCATCCCAGCTCACATCTGGCAGGATGGCCATCGTCGAATCGGCATAGGCAAGTTGCTGATGCACAGCGCCGGGATCGATCTGGCAATGGATCGGCTTGCCTTGCGCGTCAAGCGTCCGACGCAGGCAGTGGCCGGCGATGGTGGAGACCGGAAACGGATGTGGGGGGATGCGCAAGGCGACGATCTCCTTGCCATCCAGCGGGACGATGACGGGAATAGGTTTGAGCGCCGGGCGCGTGTTGCGGGCGATGATGGCGATGATCTGATCTGGATTGAGCGCGCCTGCGCTGCAGACCTGGCCGGCTGCGTTGACGCCGACGATCAGCCATGCGGGATCTGGCGCTGAGCGGTTGGCTAATGCGACGGCTGTCTCGACGAGCGCGCTAGGTTCTGGCTCGCCGAGGAAGGCGACGTCGGCGGATTGGCCGTCTTGGATCAGCGTGCGCAGTTGTTGTGGTCGCATGTTGCGGTGGGATTATGCCATACTGGGGAGGGGGATATAAACTTGAGTGGGGAGCATAGCTCTAACCAGATGATATGCCACACCCAGTATCCTCTCTTGGACTTCGCGCAAGTCCAAATCAACATTAAGCGGATTATTTTAATAGCAGATAATTCACCTGCCTTTTCCATTTATCAACAATACTACATTCAACAATCAGTATTATATCCTTTAACAAAATGATAATAGGTAGTCTTTGACTGATCACAAAAATGCCGGGTGTTGGCTTGCCTGTTTCGTAGGCATAAGTGTTGAGGCATCATGAGTGAGCAGCGCTCGTCCCTGTTGAGCAGCCCACTCGATAATGGTTGGGTCATCTGCCCCGACAGATTAACATCCTGAACACGAACAATATCTAGATTGACGTAATAGAGCGCGAAAGATATTGTTATTAAGGTTCTCGTCTACTAGCAGCCGAAGCATTCTGACACTGAAGCTGCGCGCGCATTAATGGGCCATGCCATGCGCTTAATGCCTTCGAGACAATGCCTGTTGCCGCGACACCAGACGCTCACGCAAACCTAAAGCGAGACTCATTTAGTTGGCGAACTTCTTCAATAGCCTTCTCCCGCTTTTGGAGATAGGTCTCTACTTCAGCCTTGTGCTTCAAGTAATAGGCAATGACCAGATACACATCTGCCAAGTCCAGGGATGGATACTGAGAAGCGATCTCCTCGGCGGTCGCGCCATCCTGAAAGGCGTAAACAACAGTATCCAAAGTCACGCGCGTCTTGCCGACGCGGATAACGCCATCCTCACCGATCGTAAGTGACACTGTCACTGTCGTCGTCATGCCGAGATTCTACGCCGCAAATCGGTTATAGCTCGCAAGGCCTGTCAACTCACCGCGCGGCTGCGTCGTTCAAGGTAAAGGCGAACAAACAAGCCGGCTGCTTTCATAGCCGGCTTGCATACTTACGGTTGCCAACACCTAACGCCCGCTTAGAACAGATTCCACAGATACTGGTTATAGCCCTCGTGGTGGTATTGCACCTCTTGCGCCTTGACAAACGTGCCCAGCAGGCGCGGGCAGCGGTTGGCGTAGCGGTTCTTCACTTCGTCGCCCAGCAGATTGGTCGTCCACTCCGCCGCGCAGAAGTCCGCAAGAGCGTCGTAGATGTTATCGGGCAGGAAGCGCTGGGCCTGGCGCAAGCCCGCCTCGCTGCTGATGCTGCCCTCCAGTCCGGTGCGGAACAGCGCATACATCACCAGATAGGGGTTGGCACGACCGAGCGCACCTCGATGCGCACGCTGCGCTCGTTGCCGATCGGGATGCGGATCATCGAGCCGCGGCACACCGGCGAGGCGATGATCTGGTTGGGCGACTCGAAGTGCGGGTCGAGCCGGCGATAGGCGTTCACGCTGACGTTGAGTATCAAGCGGATGTCGTTGGCGTGGGTGAGGATGCGGTCCACGAAGTCCCAGGCGAACTGGCTGAGGTTCTCCTCGCCCTCCAGAACAGATCCTTGCCGTTCTGGCTGACCGAGATGTTGGTGTGCATGCCGCTGCCGTTGACGCTCACCACCGGATTGGGCAAGAAGCTGGCGGTCATGCCGTTCAGGGCGGCCACCTGACGGCAGATCAGATTGTAGGGCTGAATCGTATCCGCAGCAGCCAATATCTCGGTGTAGCTATATGTTGATCTCGAACTGCGAAGGCGCAACCTCCGGGTGATCCTTCTCGTTCTGGAAGCCCATCGCGGCTGCACCTCGGACATGGTTTCAATGAACTTGCGCAGCGGGTCGCCGGGGAGCGAGTGGTAGTAGCCGTCGGTGTTGACGAACTCGAACTTGCCGGTCTTGTAATACTCGCGCTCGGCGTTAACAAGAAGCCCTCGATCTCGTTGGAGGGTTTCAGGATGTAGCCCTTCTCCTTGAACATGCGCTCGGCATAAGCCTTGAGGATGCCGCGCGCGTCGGCAATGTAGGGCTGGCCGTCGCGCTCCAACACTAGACCGGCATCTTGCCCGGGCCAAAGATGTCCGCCGTCGCCCAGTAAAACGCTGACCAGTCAATGCCCAGGCGCAGGTCGGATTCGCGCTGCGCGGTGAAGCCGCGGATCGAAGAGTCGTCAAAAGTCAGGTTGTCCGCCGACTTGAGCAGGAACTTCTTGTCATAGTCCAGCATGTGCAGCCGGCCCTCCAGATCCGAGGAGAGCACGGTCACCGCCTTGATGCGCTTCTCGTCGGTGAGGTACTTCATCCGCTCCTCGCGGAGCTGATCGACCGGCGTGCGTGCCACGCGCTTGGCCTGGAGGTTGAGTTCTTCGAGTTTGGCATAAGAAAGTTCGAGGAAGTCGCGGAATTGGGTCATCGTTGTGTTCTCTTCTCTTTCAGCGCAAACGAAAAGGGCGTGACACCCCTTAAAGGAACGCCACCCCCTGGTGACACCCTGACTTAAATTATCAAGATTATGCCGCGCGTTGTGATGAGGGGCGCATTTACCAATTGGGGCGACCTGGAAGCGTGGCGCTCTACATGAAAACCTAATCACATTCACCAACAGGGGTGACCTTCCACCAAGTCAAGTGATGCTGCTAGCGGGTGGGCGACGACAGTGCTGTCGCCCACCTAGGATCTTGTCCCTATCCATGAATGCACCCGCGTCATGCTTATTTTGTGTGTGGTGGTATAATCGGAAAGCAGACTTAGGTCAGTCGCTACTAGACCAAGGTTGTGCTTTTCACACCCAATCCGGTGAGCCATGACGCTCATCGGATTATTTTTGTGTAGTCGAGGCGCATTATCTGGTGGTGTTGATGCCCCTGTGCGCATGGTTTGTCTGGGCTGCTGTGTTGTGAATTGATCTGTGAAGCGCTGGAGGCACTGGCTGTGGGGATGTGGTATAATAAGCATCGTGGTTGAGCTATCGCCAGCGCATGGTTATTATTGACCTAGACAAGTCCAGCAAAATCAATTCGTTTAATTTTATATATAAAAAAACAATTATATTTTTAAGATTAAAATTTAATGTAATATATACTCGTTTTTTCTGGCATATTATCTCAGTGGGGAGTTATCGAGAATTTTTAGCAATAATAATTAAAATACTATAATTTATAATAATTAGAAATGAACTGCACTATAAACCACCACACATTTGAAAACCCTGACTATCTTAGAAGGCAACTAATAACCTATATTGGAAATAAGCGGGCTTTATTGGGTTACATCGCCTGTGAGGTAGATAAGGTAAAACGCAGGCTTGGAAAAGCAAAACTTAAAATAGCCGATCTATTTAGCGGTTCTGGTGTAGTATCTCGATTTTTTAAATCGCATGCCTCTTTAGTTATTAGCAATGATATTGAGGATTACGCGGCGGCAATTTCACGTTGTTATTTAAGAAATAAATCCGAAATAGATATAAAAATTATAAATAATATTGTAGAGGATTTTAATAAAAGAGTTGATTTTTAGCCTTTTGCCAAAGGATTTATTGAGGAAATGTATTCACCTGAAGATGAAGAGAATATCAAGATAGAAGACCGAGTATTTTACACGCGCAGTAACGCGCGTAGAATAGATAATTATCGCCGCCTCATCAGTGGTTTGCCAAGTAATTTACAAGATCTATTATTAGGTCCTTTGCTTAGTGAGGCGTCGATTCATGCCAACACTTCTGGGGTATTTAAAGGGTTTTACAAGAATCGGCTCACTGGGATTGGGCAATTCGGTGGCAGTGGTCGGGATGCGCTGTCTCGGATCTTGGGTGAGATCACGCTCGAGGTTCCGATCTTAAGTAATTTCGAATGTGAGTATTTAGTCTATCAGGAAGATGCAAATGAACTTGCTAAAAAATTAAAGAACATAGATCTTGTTTATCTAGATCCACCGTACAACCAACATCCATATGGATCGAACTATTTCATGCTCAATTTAATTACCACATATAGGCAGCCAGAGCGGGTGAGTCGCGTTTCAGGAATTCCGGTGGACTGGCGTCGATCTGGGTATAATGTGAAGAGTAAATCACTTGCTTTGCTTGAGGATCTAGTTTACAGTATAGATGCAAATTTTGTTCTAATATCATTTAACAACGAGGGTTTTATTTCATTAGAAAAAATGACTAATATGTTATCAAATATTGGTAAACTTGATTTAACTGAGATTAGATATAATGCATTTAAGGGGAGCAGAAATTTATATAATAGGTCTATATATGTTAATGAGTATTTATTCTTACTAGAGAAAAGATAAATATGGGATAGTAGTTACATTCTTCTCATGTGAGAGAAAAATGAGATTGCTGCCCAAAGTGCATGCGATACAGAGTAGAGGTGATCCGACAGCATGCGTCATTGTGCTATTGCAGGTTGATTGGAGGAGCGGTTGCCTAGGATAGGATTGGCTTTCAATCCCTATAATGAGATAACCACTATCCAAACCACCAAAACCCCACGCCTAAACAGCAACACCGCTTCTTACACGCCGTCATCATACACTAACGCTTGCAAGCGAGCATGCTATCTCCCTGAATCGTGAAACGACAGACTAACCTGCTGATCGAGCCGAGCTGTAGCCGGTTATACAGCATGGGGGGCAAGCCGGTAGCACTCTACCTCGCGGGATCACTGCTCGCCGGTCAGATTGGCCCAAGCAGTAGCCAAACCGCTGAAAACAAGCTGCGGTAGCGGCAGTGTCTAGATGTAATCGCCGAGCTTGAAGAAAATGGGCATGTGGAGCAATCACGGCAGTCGAGGGAACATTTAGGTAACTGCGGTTCTCGTCTAGCGTGATCGCGCTGGCCTAAGAGTGACAGCATGGTGCAGTGGGTACTTTATCAATTGAGAGATGCGCTACAATAGCTTATGTAGATAGCATAGGCTTAATGCAGTGAGTATCTTTTAAAACTATAAATACAAATACCCTGAGAATAATTAACATAAAAACAAAATAAAAATAAAATATATAAAAAAATGACAAATTCTGAAAATTTAGCAGAATATTTTGCTAGGCGCTGGTTTAAGAAACCAAGCGCTAGAGAGATATGTTTTGTTAATGAAATATTAGAATTATCTTTTGGGAAAAATGGCTTGTACTTTATTACGAAGACAGACGAGTTAATTAATATGAAAATTAGGCATAACAATAAAATTTCACCATCTGTTCTAGATGAATTTAAAATCACTGGAGAGGCAGAAGAAGATGGGGTGATTGCGCATGCTGGGATGATTTGGAGTTTACTGAATGGGGAACCGTGGCCAGAGGCGGTCTATCATGACTATGTGGAGCGCTTGGTCAAGGGAGGAAGCGAGCTGTCTGCGTATGTCGCAGCGCGCCTATGGCCTGCCCGTGGTTTGATCGAGAAGGTACAATACAGACCAATTTCAAATAGAATGGATACAGGAAATTTATCAGAAGAAGATTGTAAAGATATTTTAATAAAATTTAATATAAAAAATTATTTATTTGAGGAGTCATACTCAATTCCTTATTTTATTAAATATAGAAATGATTTTAATATTAATTTATATGAAATTCACAGGTACTATCTAAAAAAATTTGGTTTTTCTCACCCTGCATGTGCTCTGGTGACCGTACATGAAATAGATGATTTTTTTATTAAAAAAGTTAGAGAAAATTTAGAAAAAGATAACTTGTCTGACGAGATGCACGAAGCTTTATTGTTTTTATATCTTCACTTGAAATTTTATATTAAAACATTCCAAGAAAATAAATTATGTGTTAGTAAATTTCTATTAGATTTACAAGAAAATTTGGATAGTTTCATAAAAAATATTATAAAAAAATGTACTTCTTCTGAGCAAAAAATTAAAGATTTCTTATCTATAGAACCGAAGGTTTTTAAAAAATTTATAAATCAATTTCTAGCTCTATATAGTATTTTAAGACTTGAATTACTTGGGCGTTATATTGTAAATAATTTTGAAGAAGAATTTTACAAAAAAATTGCTGGAGCTATGGCAAAATTATCAGAGGATGATGAGGATATATTTAAAAATATATATTTTATAGGAGAGAATTTAATTGAAATTATAAAATATATGAACAAGGAAGAAAAAACAAAAATAGAAAAATATATCAAAAAAAGATTAGATGAAAATAAAACAAAAGAATTGCTAGCAAAGATGGAATTATTTAATATATTCTTAAATCAAGATAAAATAGATAATTATATAAAAGAACTAGAAAAAGTATTTTCAATAAAAGAAATTACTAAACTAGCTATTAAAAACATAATAGACGTGCGCGAAGATTTAAAAATAAAAATTTTAGAAGAAATAACAAAAAAAGAGTTTGGTGAATCAAATTTGAAAAAGAATAAAGTAAAGAAAGACCTTCATTTAATATTAAAAATAAGATCAGGTTTATATGATAGAGATATTGAAATAGCAAGTAAATATGGATTTATTTTGTACTTAGAAATGAAGAAAAAATATAGAAATTTTTATTCAGAAGACTCAGAAGATAATTACTTAAATATATGCAGGGAAATAGCAAATAAAATGCACGTTGTATTTAGAGATCAAAATGAGCAAAATAATGAAAGTATTTTTTTTGATATTATATACGCGCTACAAAGAATATACTTTGGAAACTTTATAAATAGAGAAGAAGAGACTAAATTTATAAATTTACTTTTGGAAAGAATAAATGCAAATATAGATTATATATATAAAAATTTAACAGAGAACCAAAGCCTTCTGATTGATCTTAGAAAAATATTTATTTTAAATATAGAAAAATTAATTAAATATAAAAATATTGATAATATAATGGATATATTAATGATAAGAAAAAATTGTAATATATATTTCATTTAATTTTATAAAGTATAGCCCACTCCAGTCTCCGTTAATTGAACACCAAAAAATTAAGAGAATATTAAAGACGAGATGTACATAGAAATAAAAATTGCTTTTTCATAAGATATAGTGAACCCAGTTGATGATGACGGAGATAATGAAGCGTGCTAGCCAAGCACGGATTCACCTGGTTGAAGATACTGAAGAAGGCAGCGTGGGCATATTGTCCGTCGCCTGAAGCGGGGACGAAAGCCGGTTGTTGAGCAGTCAATCTGATGACGGAGGCATAGGGTCGCGTTAATGACATAATTCTCAAACGATGAGCGCGTCGTCTTCCCTTTGCACTTGCCACTAGCCAAGGCTATCCAAAAAATAAGCATCTTAGTTGAAGGCGATGCTCCACGGCGTCTCGCTCCGTGCGCCGCCGGGATGACGAACGCGCAGCTCTTTGACCTGCGCGCGGCGTCCGCGCACTAACTGGCTTCAAACCAGACCTTCCTGCTCTTCTCCAGCAGATCTTTGAGGACGAAGTAGCCATAGACGCCCAGCAGCTGGCTTGGGTCGGAGGCAATGCGCTTGGCATATCGCGCACGACAAGCTCCAGCCAGCGCCCCGCAAGCGCTTCCAGCTTGTTGAGGTAGTTCTCCGCATCTATCTCCTCCAATCGCGCGCCGCAAGAGGAAGATCAGGTCATATCGCTTCGCCGGGAAGTCCTGATCCGTGCCCCGCTCGTCCAACACGGCCACCTCTAATCCCTGAAGGTCAGGAGGAACGCGAGGGTGTTGGCTTCCTGATAGCGACGGTAGATGGCCCAAGTAGCGCTGGAGTCCTTGCCCGTGAGGGCGCGGACAGCCCTGGCCAAGCCATCTTAGATGCGCGGTCGGTCATCCGGCTGGAAGGAAGTAATTGCTAACTCGCGCGTGGACTTAAAGGTAACGCGAGAAGTCCTCCGGCGCTTCGTAAGCCTCCTCGAGGAACTGATAGAGCTGAGGTCGCGTGATAGGTTGACTGATCAGGCGGCTAGCCGGATAGTGATAGACGTAACCAGCGTGATTGCCCAGTTAGGGATATCGGGATGATGCTTGGCTAGGCGGCCAACGAAGCCGCTGGCAAGGCGCACTTCGAAGATCTTTCTCCGCTGAAGTCAATCCCCACCTCTATCGTAGCCGTCCCGATGCTGAACTGTCGCCCCAGGGGGAGGCGCTGCGCTCCTCCTAATCCGTGAACATCGCTCACTGATTGACCTTGGGAAGTGCTCGCGCAGTACCTGGGCGAGCTTCAGCGCGCCTGCCACAAGATCTAGGATAGTGACCATCCGAGCTCTGGGACAGCGCTGCAGGAAGCCTTGCACCACCGGCAGGTACTCCGTCAGCGCCTCCACCCCTTACCACTTTCTCAGGTCTGCAGGCAGAGTGGTCAAGGTCAGGGGATGAGCGATCAGGCAAGCGTGAGTGTTTGTTGAAGGCTCGGCCTTGATCACGTCGGCGGGTAATCCCAGCCGATCTTTAATCAATCGTCAACCCGAAAAACCACAGACAAGTCGGCCCGCTCGGCCAGCGCACTGCCGCAGGGCCTGGCCGAGCGCTTGCCCGCCCAACTGCGGCGCGCGCAGGCCGGCCAGCGTGCGTCGCAGCGCCGCCATGCTCTCGCGCGTCTGCTGCTTCATCGCCTCGATCTGAAGCCAGGCCCGTTCTGGGTCAACCTTCAACAGCCGCTGGAGCGCCTCGAGCTGGACGCTCAGCGCCACCAGGGTGTGGCCCAGTTCATCGTGCATATCGCGGGCGATCCGCTCGCGCTCGCGCAGGGCGGCCAACTCCATATCGCGCGCGCGGGCCTGCTCCAACGCGCGCTGCGCCTGCTCCAATTGGGCGATCAGCCGGCCGCGCTCGGCGCTGGCGCGCGTGGCGTGATAGATGAACAGGTGGGTCACCGCGATGCCGGCCACCGTGCCGGCGGCAGGGATGAGCGCACTCGCAGGAATTACGTCCCAGCCGGCGCTGTGGACGAGCAAGGCGCACACCACCGTTGCGACCACCACGGTCGCCGGCAGCGGCGTCAACAACCCGAGCGCCTGCCCCAGGAACATCAGGACGTAGTTGGCGACCTGCGGAAAGAGCTGGACGTGCACCCCCCAGGCCGCCAGGCCAACGCCGAAGTAGATGGCGTGCTGCCAGAGCGGCAGCGTTTGACGAAGACATAGAGGCGAATGTACGTGCCGGACTGGATGGCCCAGCGCGAGCAGCGTTTGCCACGGCGGGCCGTCGCGGCCCAGCCAAACGACCCTCGCGCCCAGGGCGGCATAGACCAGCAAGGTGACGGCGTGCCAGAAATTGACGTAGGCGAAATAGGCCCGCGGCGAGACCGGCGGATACCAATCGTGCGGCTCAGGTCGCGCCGCATCACTCGCTGGTGACTCCGGCGCGACCTTAAGCCTGCGCTGTGCGATGCGCATGTTCAAGAGGAGTGTATCAACTTACGACGCCGGCTGCCAGCGGAAGAAGCACGCTGCTAAGGCCGCCGCGCCGCCGGTGTAGGCCAGCATGACCAGGGCGTGCAGCGCCGGCGAGACGTCGAGCGCCTGGTTGAGCAGCGATCAGCGCGTCAGCTCGCCGATGGCGTAGGCGGGCATGAAGCGCGCGATGCGCTGTAGCCAGTCTGGGATCATGTCGAAGGGGAGGATCAGGCCGGCGGTGAACATCTGCACGAAGGACAGCAGTTGGCCGATCGCCAACGCCACACCGAAGCGCGGTGCGACGCTGCTGATCAACTGGCCGATGGCGACTGCGGTCACGCTGACCAGCACGATCACAGCCAAGCCGATCAACCATCCCGTCGCAGCGGCGAAAGACGCCCCGAAGACCAGGGCCGCGAAGCCGACCACCAGCCCGCTCTGCGCCAGACACAAGGCCAGGTTCACCACCACGAACGCGGCGGACAGGACAAGGGTGGGCACGGGTGTGGCCTGGATGCGGCGCAGCGCGCCCTGCTCGCGCAGGGCGCTGATGAACGCGGCGCTGCTGATACGACAGGATGTTCAGCGCCACCACGCCGGGGGTCACCCATGTCATGTAGTCGTAGCCACCCACGTTCGTCTCGCCGAACACCACGTAGTAGATGATCAGCAAGAAGACCGGGAAGGCGAAGTTCCAAAACAACACTTGGCCGTCGCGCAGATAAGAGAAGAGCGATTGGGTGAGGATCGAAAACCGCTTCATGTCATGCCTCCGAAATGCCGAGCAGGGTGAGCGACTTACGATAAGGGAGTGCCGACCAACTTCAAGTAAACGTCCTCCAGGTTGGACTGGCGCACGCTGAAGTCAGCCACGCCACGGCCGTTGGTGGCCGCCAGGGCCTGGAGCGTGTGCTCTGGGTGAGCCGTCTCGACCTCCAGGTATTCGCCGGCGTGTCGCAGACCACGACGCGCACGCGATCTAGGATCGCCACGCGCCCGTAGATCGTCTCGGCCTCTTCCATGCTATGGGTGGTGATCAACACGGTGCGACCGCGCTGGCAAAAGGCGCGCACGATGTCCCAGATCGCGCAGCGGGCGGCCGGGTCGTTCGCCATCGCCAGCCGCTGCTGCTGGCCGCCGCTCATCTGGCGGGCCAGTGCGTTCGCCTGCTCGGTCAGTTGCACCTGCGCCAGCAGCGCCATGATCTGCCGCCGGTCGAGATAGACCTCGTATAAGGCGGCGTAGGTGCGCACCAACTCGGCGGCGGTGAGGTTGCTGATCAGCGCAGAGCGCTGGAGCTGGAGCTTGCGCTTGACTTGGTAGGTATACGTCGAGGCCATCTACGGTGATCGTTCCTTCGTATGGATGCAACCCCTCGATACAAGACAACAGCGTGGTCTTGCCGGCACCGTTCGGGACGAGCAGGCCGAAGATCTCGCCGGGTTGAACTGCCAAGTCAACCTGCTTCGACGTGCCGGCGGTGCGCCCGGTAACACGCCGACACTTGGGTCAACTGGATGATCAGCTGGTTCATTTGCCTACCTCCCGTTTAAAGTCGTCTGGCACAACGGTATGACAAACCAGCCGGCGGCGTCAAGCATCGAAGGGCATATTTGTCGATAGAGAACGAGGGATGACCAGGACGTGACGAAAGTCATACTGGCGGATGGGTATCGCAAATGCACAGATGCATTCAATGGTTAGGGGCGATACCCCTCCTCACTTCCTCGTATGCAGAGGACAGATGGGAAGGGCGATGGAGAATGAAAAAGGCGGCAGGAGCGGTTCGCGAAGCGCCAAAAACGCTGGGTGGGCAACGGCTGGACCGTACCCCATTTAGTGGAGAAGTGATTAAGATACACCGGCGATGAGGGCACCCTCTTTCTTTTGCAAGCGACGTGTCAACAACAGCGAGCTTCAGCCGCGCCGCGCAGCAAGCAGTCGGCTGGAAGCACAGGTTACAGATACTTTTGCAACACCGCCTGCCGCATTGTGGTAGACATTGTGCCTAAAGGTATTTCGCAAAGACCTCCACCTTCCGTCTTTTGATTTCTTTTGGGACATCTTTCCATGCAAATCCTTCAGATAATATGGATGCGGCAGAATCATCAATCTTCTGGCATTCCGCCACGATTTTTGCCTGCACATCCAGGGGCGGGACGGGGATAGCAAAGTTCTGAATGGCAGTCGTATTTATCTCCTTGTATTTTGTCCCAGCAGGTACAAGGTCTTCCAATAAATGACAATGCTGTTCAAATAAGTAGTATAGATATTCTGAATTCAAGGCAGAAGAAACGCAAACGAAGCTCTTGAAGCCCTGATTAGTTGTTAATGGCCTCCCAGCAATTGCCACTTTGCCAATAGTAGC
>Ga0308393_1000976_pt1 | contig 13880 bp, 10 predicted proteins | sample Hotspr2Sampleee2_FD_202364 | JGI IMG/M metagenome (GOLD analysis project Ga0308393, IMG submission 202364) | Hot spring phototrophic mat microbial communities from Mushroom Spring, Yellowstone National Park, Wyoming, United States - 20050630_ee2 ... | reverse complement strand
GCCTGGATATCTCGCTGGCGCCGATTCACTCGTCGTCCATTTCCAGGCGCATGCGAGGAGACGCCGCACGTCTGGTTCCTCGCCTGCGTTGGATCATGCGGGTTTGAGGACGGCGGCGAAAGCGAATCTCGTCACGCGTGGGAGACGGATGACAGACGGGGGAACGATCGTTCGTCTCGCCGATATTCCAATACCACCATCATGAACGACGCTTGCGCTATGACGTTTTCCTCCCCCGCGCTCACCGCAACACTGCGGGCGCTGCGTGGGGGAACCGACGTGCGAATCATTGCGCCCGCACTGTATGATCCGCGATTCGCCCGCGTCCTGGCGCTCGCGCCGAATGTGCATCCCATTGTCGGTGCACTTGGTGCGCTGGCTGACCAGGCGCCGGACGTGATTCCCCCCGTCGTGCGTGACTCGTCCGTACTCTCTGCCACCATCGCGTCCTTGATCGGTACGGACGCAGGCGACTGCATCTTGCCAGCGTGGACGTCCGTGGCGCCCGCAGTCTGGGGCGCATCCCATGCCGCCACGCTGATCGACGCGGTGCTTAATAACCGCTGCGCACCCTGGGCGGCGGCGGCGCTGATCGGTCCCTGTAATGCAAGCGCCACGCTGCTGATCCGGACAGAGGACATCGCCCGCGCCGTGCGGCGCTGGGGAAAGGCGACGCCCGATGATCCGACGGCGTGGATGAATCATCTGACGTTGGTGGATCGGAATTATCTGATGAACACGCTGCGCGCCTCCCCCAATGCCGCCGTAGCGTGCCTGCCCTGGCTGCCGGAGGAGTGTGCGGCGACGATATGCAGGCAAATGGTTAATGCGCGGGTGAGTGAGGCGCTGGATATCTACGCCGACGCGTCACCCGTCGCTCGCGATCGCCATACTGATGCCCTTGCGGCGCTCATGCAACGCGCCGACTGGTATGACCTTGCCGCACTGACGCGTCTGGCGGTCGCAACGGGCATGAACGACGCATGGGACGCCGTCCTTCGTCTCCTGCCCAAATCGTCTGACAAAGCCGTCGACGTCGTTACAGCGGCGCCGTGGGATATGCTGCGCGCAGACGTACAGCGCAGCATCCTGTCCGCCGCCGACGCTGATGACGTCTGCGCCGCCATTGCGTTCGCTCTCGGCATGCGTTCTGATCATCCCACGATAACGCGGGAGACCGCCCGCGCCTTCTTCGCCGCCGCCACGCCAACGATCTGGGACGAGCTGACGGAAAAGGAGAAGCGTATATGGCTCAGCCGCCTTAATGAAACAAATGCGCATCTCGCTGTGCGGTCGCTGGGGATCGACCCCGCGTTCTTGACGCACGCCATCCTCAACGACTCCCTGATCGGCGCCGTATCCCATCACGTACGCGATGACGCCGCCGTGGTGCAGACGCTCCTGCCCATCTCCGTGCGCGATTTGCCCCTCGACGCTGTTCCCGATGTTGTTGCCGCGCTGCCGCTGCCGCCCGACCCTGTTGCGTTTGTGCAGATCGCATGCGGCGAGCGGGACATGCATCCCGCGCTGCGGGATTGGATCATGGAGCATCCCACACTGCAGGCGCTGGCGGGCGCGACGCCCCTTCTCCATGCGGCGAAGCGGTATGGACAAAGAGACGGTCAGAGCGCCGCGCTGTCACGTGCGCTGGCGGGCTGGAGTTGGGAGGAAACAAACGCGCTTCTCGCCGCGCTGCCGAAGGACGTGCGCACCACGCTGCTTCCCGACCGCGACACGCTGGCGAACACACTGGCGCATCCCGATCGGCAGGACGCTTTTCGCCAGGCGCTGGACACGATCGATTCGCTGCCGCCCGCAGCGACGCTGTCCGCGCTCCTTGCGTTGGAGACGCTGGTGCATGCGATACAGACGTCAACCCAACGACAGGCAGGCAAAGAACTGGCACGTGCGTTGCGTGATCATGGGCGCACCTTTACGGCAATCGTCAGGGCGCTGCACGACAACGTACGATCCGCGATTTTGCCGCGCCAGGATGCCCCGCACATCGAATCGGAGCTGGAGGACATTGCCGGCGTCAACCCGCTCGTCGCCTATCATCTGGCGTACGCACTGCGGGATTTCACCCCCGACGTTGTGATCGACGCGCTGACGGCTGCGCCGCCGCAGGAGACGCAGCGCATCTGGCGTCTTCTGCCAGACGCGCTCCAATGCGTCGTCCTCGGTGATATCAACGCGCTGGCGGAGAACGTGGCAGCGGAGGGACAGGCGGACGCGCTGGCGCAGATGCTGCTGAATTGGGTTGGAGAAGACGATCCGCGACTGCTCCTGGCGCTGCGGGACTGTGCTGGAGAACCGGAATACGACCCGCTGATGCTGGTGGACAAGCCGCACGGTAGAGACGAGGAACGATGGACGCGAGGCATTGCGCTGTTCGCCCAACATCCCGACGCAGCGGCGGCGCTGCTGCCGCTCCTGCGAGATGACTTGCGCACAGCGCTGGCGTCTGACCCCACCATTGCGTTCGCCAGCGCCGATCTGCCGTCGCCGCGCGGTCTTGCGCCCGTGAGACGGCGGCGGCGCTAACGGAGGCAGCGGGACGGATGATCCGCTGCCTCCGTTAGCGCCGCATGATGCCAACCTTGACCGGCAAACGCGGGTTCCAACGATGTCGGGGGCGCACCCAAACCGGCGCTGCCGCCGCCGATCGCGGGATGATCGGCGCCCGCTGCGGGCAGTCCATTCCTGGATCGCCGCCTGCGGCAAACGTTCTATCGGAACGATCGTTGCCCCACAAAGGAGCATCCGGCATGAAGCCTTCCGTCGCCCTTACCGGCTCCTTCCACAGGCGTTTCTTGTGTGAGCGCCAGATGCCACTGTATCACACCCTGGAGGAATACGATGAGCACGACAGTACGCTCCACCAATCGCATTCGCATCGGCGGTCTCCTGGGCGGGATCATGATGCTCATTATCGGATCAGGCGTCCTGTTCTTCGGATTGCAGTTGCGCACCTGGACTCAGAACGAGATCGCCGCGATGCTTCCGGCAGAGGGCAGGGTGGTTGACATCGTTTCCCGCACCACAGCCGCGTATGACGCCTCATTCTATCCGGTCGTGGAGTTTCGCACGGCTGACGGGGAGGTGATTCGCTTTGAGAGCAGCACGGGCGGCGATCCGCCGGAGTACCGTGTCGGCGATGCGGTCAGGGTGTACTACGACCCGCAAGCGCCCCAGTCGGCAATGATCGATTCGTGGAAACGCTGGGCGCCGCCGCTCGCATTGATCGGGGTCGGCGGCGTTGCCGCGCTGATTGGCGTCATCGGCGTTTTCAATGCTCTGGCGGCTTCGCTGTCCTGGGGCGCATTGCCCGGCGTTGTTTCTCGCCTCACGTCGTCGAGCAATCGGGGAAGGACGTATATCTTCTATCCGGTCGTGGAGTTTCGCACCGCCGAGGGGGAGGTTATCCGCTTCCAGGGGAGCAGCGGCAGCAATCCACCGGAGTACCGTGTCGGCGATACGGTCAGGGTGCGCTACGACCCGCACATCCCACAGTCGGCGGTGATCGATTCGTGGTGGGATGTTCTGATACCCTTAATCATTATGATAGCAATAGGTGGTGCGCTGACGTATATGGGTATCACCGGCCTGCGCAGCGAGCTGAAGGTTTTGCGACGATAGGAAGAAGCGCCCGGTTGCCCGACATTATTCTGCTACGGCGGAAATGCGCGCGGCGCATTCCTGCGCCCAATATGGATTATCGCAATGGCAGGAATGTGTGTCAACCCATCTCCCGCAGCTCAGCGCACCACAGCGGCAGGTGTTGGCGCTGTGGAGTTTCGGCGTCGTGTTGGCGCAGCGTTGTGGTCTGACGACCGTCGCCGTCCTGTTGGCCGCGCTGTTCCAGCAACGCGACCAGACGCTGATTCAACGCCTGCGTGACCGGTATCGCAATGCCTGCCACAAGACCGGTGCGGCGCAGGGATGCACACGACGCGCGGTGGATGTCACCGCCTGTTTCGCGCCGTTGCTGCGCTGGGTGCTCCAGTTGCTGCCCGCCGATTGCCGCACGCTCGCGTTGGCCATGGATGCCTCGACGCTGGGACAACGCTTCACCATCCTCACCCTCAGTGTCGTCATCCGCGGCAGCGCCATCCCGGTGGCGTGGAACATCATACCGGCCACGGCCAAAGGCGCCTGGCGACCGCACTGGGAAGGGCTGTTCGCCCATCTGCACGCGGTCACGCCCGCCGATTGGACGGTCATCGTCCTGGTCGATCGCGGCTTGTACGCCCCTTGGCTGTTTCGCACCATTGTGGCCATGGGGTGGCATCCGTTCCTGCGCATCAATCGGCAGGGACAGTATCGGCCTGCGGGTGCGACCGACGATCAGCCGCTGACGCAGGTCGTCCGCAATGGCGGTCCAGCCTGGAGCGGACGGGTCACCTGTTTCAAGACGCGCGAGCGCCAGTTGGACTGCACCGTGCTGGCGCGTTGGGATGCGGCGTATGCCGAACCCTGGCTCATCCTGACCGACCTGCCGCCCAGTCAGGCCGATGCGCTCTGGTATGGCATGCGCGCCTGGATCGAGGGCGGCTCCAAGGACGCCAAACGCGGCGGTTGGCATTGGGAGCAGACCAAAATGACCGATCCCCAGCGCGCCGAACGGCTGTGGTTGGCCATGGCGTTGGCGACCTTGTGGGTGGTGAGCGTTGGCTGTGCCGCCGAGGTGGCGCAACCAGCGCCCCAGGTGGAGGCATTGCCGGCAACCCACATCGCCCGCCAGCGCGCCCGTGGCCGCCGGGCGCCGCGCGCCCTGCGTTGTTTCCGTCGCGGGCGGTTGGTGCTGTTGGCGGCCTTGTCATGCGGTTGATCCCAGAACCCTGGCCAAAAAGTCTTGACACGGCCCATGCACCGCCATCCGAATCGCTGCCGCTTCAGAATGCGGCATAACAAAAACTCTACACTTGAGAGCGATCCCTCCCCCGGTGACATCGCGTCTGGCATTGTGCTTGTTTGCTGAATGAAGAATCGCGCACGAACCTGGCGTGCGCCAGAGAAAAATGCTTCCGCTTTCCAGTATATTTTTTTGGAGCGACGGAGAGCGCCAGGAAGACACCTGGCGCCCCCAGAGAGGGTATGCGTGTCAATAGCGTGGCGCAAGCCCGCATCGAATCCGTTGCCGACTGAATTGCGTTCGCATGGGTGTACCCTGGACGAGGAGACGCCGTGCGTCTGGCTCCTCCTGGCGGATGCCTGCAGGCATGCTATCCGCAGCGCCTGCGCAGCCGTTGCGGACCTGGGATGCAGATGCCCCGCCATCGCGCTGATGCTGCGTCCGCCGTCCGACGCCGACGCCGAACAGCAAACGCAGCATCAGCGCGGCGTGCATTGCCAGATCTCGCCCCATGCCCGGATCGCCATTGTCCGCGCCGTTCGAGCGTGCGTGCGGAAGCGCTGGACCGTGCAGGTTCGGGGACGGTGGTGCAAGCGGACCTCGTCACGTGCGGGAGACGGACAACGGGCGGTTGAACGATCGCACGTCTCGCCTATACTCCAACAATAGCATCATGAACAACGCTTGCGTTATGACATCTTTGACCTCCTCCGCGCTCACGGCGACATTGCAGGCGCTCCGCGGCGAGACCGACGTGCACATCGTTGCCCCCGCTCTCGACGATCAGCGGTTCGCCCGCATCCTGGCGCTCGCACCAGGCGTTGATCCCGTCATCAGCGCGCTCGGCGCGCTGGCGGGCGGATTGCCGGACTTTCTCACGCCCGCCATGTGCGCCTCGTCCGCGCTCCACACGGCCATTGCGTCATTGATCGGAACGCGCACAGGCAACTGCGTCCTGCCGACGTGGGCGGAGGTCGCACCCGCCGGGTGGGGCGCATCCCATGCCGCCGCGCTCATCGATGCCGTTCAACACAACCGCTGCGCATCTTGGGCGGCGGCGGCGCTCATCGGCCCCGGCGACGTGAGCGCTGCGCTGCTGCACGAACCATGGGAGATGTCCGCTGCCATCCGTCGTTGGGGGGAGGCGACGTCCGACAATCCAACGGCGTGGATGGACGCCCTCACGCCGACGGAACGCGATCGGCTCCTGGATGCGCTGCGCCATGCTCCCAATACCGCCGCAGCGTGCCTGCCCTGGCTGCCGGAGCCATATGTCATGGACATTGCCGGACACATTGATGGCGCGATTCGTCCGCTCGCGCTTGCTGCCTACACTGCTGCCTCTCCCGTCGCATGCGCCCGCCATGCCGCCATCCTCACGGCGTTCATGCAACACGTTGAAGCAGACGATATCAGCATACTGGCGCGTCTGGCGGCCGCAACACGCATGGACGCGGTATGGGAGGCGATTGTACGGCTCCTGCGCAAGGAACGCTGGCTCGCTGGCGCAGTGGTCATGGCGGCGCCATGGGAGCACGTGCGCGGGGATGTTCAAGCCGGCATCCTGTCTGGATGCCACCAAAGCAACGCATGCGCGGCCATCGCGTTCGCCCGCGGCGTGCATTCTGATCCGCAGCATATCATGGGGATAACTGCTTGCGCCTTCTTCGCCGCCGTCACGCCAACGGTCTGGCATGCGCTGCCGACCGAGATGCAGCAGGCGTGGATTCGCCAACTTGCCGTGCGGGATGCACATCTCGCCGTGCGGTCGCTGGGCCCCGACCCAATGTTTCTGGCATGCGCCGCACTGAACGACGATCTGATCGCCGCTGTGCGTCGCCACACACCGGACGATACTGCGGTGCGCTGGACGCTCCTCCCTGTCGCTGTGCGCAATCTGCCCATCGCCGCCGTGCCTGCCGTTGTCGCCGCGCTGCCCGCACCGCCTGACCCTGCCGCCTTCATGCAGATCGCGTGTGGGGGGCGGAAGATGTCGCCCGCGCTGCGGGACTGGATCGTGGATCATCCGTCACCGTGCGCACTTGGAGCGGCGACCACCGTTATGCGCACGACAGCGCGATTCGACAGCGACTCCTCAGGCAACCGTTGCGCAGCGCTGGCGCACGCGCTGGAGGGGTGGGGACCGGAGGAAACCGCCGCGCTCCTCGCCGCGCTGCCGGATGACGTGCGCGCCGCGTTGCTCCCCGACCACAATGTGCTGGCGGACGCGCTGGCGCATCCCGACCGAAGAGATGCCTTCCTCCAGGCGCTGGGCGCGCTTGCCGCCCTGCCGCCCTCCGCTGCGCTGCCCGCGCTCCACGCGCTCGACGCGCTGGCACAAACGACGAAGGTATCCGCCCAACGGCATGCGGGGAAGGTTCTGGCGATGGCGTTGCGTGATTATGGGCGCATCTTTGCGGATATCGCCCGATCGCTGGACGACGTTGCACGGGCCGCCGTTCTGCCGCGCCTGGATCATCCCCACGACGAATCGGCAATGGAAACCCTCGCCGCCGCCGACCCGCTCGTCGCACATCGTCTGGCGCAAGCGCTGCGGTCCCACAATGCCACCGCCGCGCTTGATGCGCTGGCGGCGTCGGCGTTGGATGAGATGCTGCGCCTTTGGCGCTTCCTGCCAGGCACGATCCACAGCGCCGTCCTCGGCAACCGTGACGCGCTGCTCACCGACGTCGCCGCGCCGGAGTGCGCCGACGCCCTGGCGCAAACGCTGCGGGAATGGTCGGGCGATAACGACGTGCTGCTGCTGGCGCTGCGGATGCTGTGCGATTCCGAGGAGAAACGGCGAACACGGGGTGTGGCGGCGCTCGCACGGCATCCCGATCGGGCGGCCGCGCTCTTGCCGCTCCTGCGCGAAGATCTGCGGACGATGCTGGCGTCCGATCCCGCCATTGCGTTCGCGTGCGCCGATTTGCCGCTGTCGCATCCATCCGCACCCACCCAAAGACGGCGGCGCTAGCGAAGAGGGGAGAGAACCGACGTGTCAAGGTCGAAGGATACATTCGCTTCCATTCTGAAACACCCCTTTGCCCATATCTCACACTCGCGCGGCGGGGGTTGAGTGCGAGCCCCGCAATGCCAGCAGCCGGTCGATCTTTGAGCGAAGATTGGGGACATCCCGCTGCGTGAGAAGGAACGGATCGTTGGAGGGTTCATTGGCGTATGGAAGAAAAACCAGCGGAACAACGCACGTTGCTCCTGCATAGACTTTTTCCATATCCCCGGTCGTCATGATGACAAACGCGGGGGTTTTCGCCGCATTGAGGCGATCACGTATGGCGAAGGCGGCGCGACGCACTTGCATTCGCGCCGTATCGATTCGATGATCCACCTTCCGATACGCTTTGACCTCGATCACGAGAACGATCTTGTTCTGCATATTTGAAAGCACAATATCAATGTCTCCGCCTGTATATTCCATGTTCTCACAGCAATGAAAGTCCGGAAAGATGCTGCGCAACTGATCAACCGCTCTGAGTTCGGCGCGTTCGCCCATCTTGGCTTGTTTCACGCGTTGCCGACACCATGCCGCGAGTCCAATCAATGCTCCTCCTCCTATCAGCGCGATCACAAAGACAAATGCAAAGATGGGATTCTTCACAAGGAGGGCGCTAATACATGCAACAGGAGCAAGCATACCAACGCCGAGCAGCGCGAGGATCCGATAGACCTGGTACCGACGAGCGATGCGTCGTGCAAAACGTGGACCAGAACAGGGAGAAAAAGGGACATTGACCATTGGAGGACGATCAGAAGAAGGGTTGATATTCATTGGAGAACCTCAAGGAAAACGATCCCTTTATTGATCCATGCATATTATACTGGGCGGCGCTGTGATCCAGCAGATTCGTTTCCCAGCGAACGCGTCAGGAACAAGCGATAGAACCGTGGAAGCGGCATCGGTCAAGGTTATGAGAAATGATGAGCAATGGTGACGGTCATGCGTGGAGAGGTGTTCGCCAGAGGAAGTGCGTGCGCTGCGACAGAACCTTCCGCTCATTGTCGCACGCCATAGCCTTGTTCATCGTGCGGCCATGCATGCCTGGAATGGTTGTCAATCTGCACTCCCGACAGCGTTCCCGAAAGAACTTGACTGGGCGGACGGCGAGACATGCGACATCTTTTCTCGGTTCCCGGCGTTCTGTTCTTCTCGGTTCCCGGCGTTCTGTCCGTTGCATGTCGTCATCAAGCGCGTCATGTGTCTTCATATCGATCGTGCGCAGCATCCGATGCTTACGGTGGCGATGTGCGCTGCACAGTGAGCGGCGCTCCATCCTGCAATCTCATCGGAAATCCAGACATCCCGCATGCGTTTCCCTGCATGCGCTCCGATCAACAATACGATGAGGCTGGCGAATGGAACGATCCGAGAACGCCGTGTAGCAGGATTCCCGTCCATTCCCATGGCAGCGCAAGTGTCATGATGCGCAGTCGATTTCTCTGCGCAAGACGCGCTGCCATGCGGTGTGTTCGACGGAAGGATCGTCCAACGGACTGCTCCATTCAGTCGCGGCGCTCGCCATCTCAAGCGCTCGCTATCGACGTCGCCGCATGGTCGGCGACGTCGTCTTCATCGGCGGCAAGTCGGCGCCTGCGGCGGCGATGACGGGAACGGACGCCAGCATCGTCCGCAGATCTTCACGCAGGAGCGGCAGGAGCGCGCCCGCCCGATCGGGATGTTGCGCCAGCAACGCGACGCCCCATGTTCGCCGTTTCTCCTCGGAATCGCACAGCATCCGCAGCGCCAGCAGCAGCACGTCGCTATCGCCCGACCATTCCCGCAGCGTTTGCGCCAGGGCGTTCTTTCGTCCCGTCATCGCCACGTTCGCCGTCAGCGCGTCACGTTTGCCGAGGATGACGCGCTGGATCGACACCGGCAGGAGTTGCCAGAAGCGCCGCATCTCCTGCAGCGGTGCCGCCATCAGCGCGTCAAGCGCGTCGGTGGCATTGCGGAGCCGCAGCGCTTGCGCCAGGCGCTGTGCGACGAGCGGGTCGGCGGCGGCGAGATCGCGGATGTCGGCGGTGACGGGAAACGCCGTCGCGATTACGTCATTCGAGCAGGATTCGATGATGTCGAGAAAAAGACGTCCATGATTTCGTACGGCAATCGCTAATCCCTCGCCTGCGAGGCGGCGTTGCTCGGAGTAGGACGTCGCTGCCAGCGTAGCCAGCGCATGGTGTGCGGGAATGGCAACGGATGGCGGCAGTGCATCGAGCGCCCCCAGCGCCTTGCGGAAGGCGTCCCGCCGGTCGGGATGCGCCAGCGCGTCCGCCAGCACATTGTGGTCGGGGTGCAGCGCGGCGCGCACATCGTTCGGCAGTGCGGCGAGGAGCGCGTTCGTTTCATCGAACGACCATCCATCGAACACAGCAGCCAGCGCTGCGCTGCGATCGATGGCGCGGTCAGTGTTCAATCGCGCTGCCACGCGCAAAATGGTCGCTGCCGCAGACCACGCGTGTGGCGCTGAGTTTCGTTGCATCCAGGCGGCGACCGCAGGAGGAGCATCGATACGCTTGGATGCAATCTGCACGGCAGCGATAGTGTCGGACACATCCTTTGCCAGTGCGGCGCCGATGGCGGGAACGGCGGAGATGGGGAGATCGCGGACGGCGGTAGGCAGAAGCGTTTGGCGCATGGTGGCATCGTCTGGTATGTGGCGGCGCACGGTGGGGATCAGATCGTTGCTCAGTGCAACGTTCACCAGGAACGCTGGGTTGGGCCCAAGCGACCGTATTGCGAGACTCGCGCCCCCTACGTCGAGATGCGCGATCCAGTCCTGCTGCGCGCTCTTCGGCAGTGTTCTCCAGACCGTTGGCGTGACGGCGGCGAAGAACGGGCGAGCAGTCTTCGGCGTGATTGTGGGGGGCGCATGGCATTCGCCGCGGGCGAACGCAATGGCGGCGCAGACGTCATCAGCGTCGGCGGCGGATAGGATGCTGCGCTGTACGTCTGCGCGCAGCATATCCCACGGCGCCGCTGTGACGACGTCGACGGCTTTGTCAGACGATTTGGGCAGGAGACGAAGGACGGCGTCCCATGCGTCGTTCATGCCCGTTGCGACCGCCAGACGCGTCAGTGCAGCGAGATCGTCTGATCCTGCGCATTGGATGAGCTCCGACAGGATGGCGGCGTGGTGGGCGCGGGCTATGGGGGACGCGTCGGCGTACATCTCCAATGCGGTGTCGCGACTATTCAGTAATACGAGTTCGGCGCCCTCCTCTGCATGCTTCTTTGGCAGCCAGGGCAGACAAACGGCGACGTAGTACGGGTCGCCAGACAGGGCGTCCAAGAAGCGCCGTCGTTCCTTCGCTCCCAGGTGATTCATCCACGCCGTCGGATCGTTGGGTGTCGTCTGTCCCCAGTGCTGAATAACAGGAGCGATTTCTTCCACCCATGTCAGCAGCGCGGCGCTCACGTCGCCGGGTCCGATGAGCGCCGCTGCCGCCCAAGATGCACAGTGATTGCGTTGAACGGCATCGATGAGCGCAGCGGCATGCGTGGCGCCCCAGCCGATGGGCGCGATCTCCGCCCATGGCTCAAGAATGTTGTCGCCTGCGTCGGTTCCGATCAGCACGGCAATAGCGGCGTGAAGGGCGGGCGAGTCGGTCATGCCAGGCGGCAGCAAGGACGGCAATCTGCCCGCCAGCGCGCCGAGCGCGCTGACAATGGGATGCACCCCTGGCGCGAGCGCCAGGATGCGGGCAAACCAGATATCGCCGAGGGCAGGAGCGACGACAAGCGGGTCGGATTCACCATACAGCGCCTGCAGCGTCGCCGTGAGGTCGGGAGGTGGAAGATACATGATGATCCCTCGTGATCGTGTGTGGTTTCTTCTATGATAGTCGGGGAACGGCGTGTCCTGCGCTCAACATTCCTTATCGTCCATGGAGGCGTTGGCATCTGCGAGTCATGCTGGATGACGATCCCGAATCTGCTTTGCGTCTCGATCCCACTCCCATTGGACAAGCCGAGATGTCGCACGTTCGCCACAGTGATTGGCAATTCCTTCCATGAACTTGTCCTGGCAAGCGGCAGGTATGACGTCACTTCTTCATACAGATATCGTGCCCCGTACTTGACGTGTTCGTGAAAGACCAAATTGTGAAGGATGCCGGGGTGCCCTGCCCCCCCCTGCCGTCTCCCCGTTGCGGTCCGCTGAAGCATCTGACTTCCCGTTGCGATCCGCTGAAGCATCTGACGAATCCGCCGCAGAGAATCATTGCCGTCTCCTCCACATGGCGGCGCGGTGCACCACGCATGCGCGAGTGCAGAAGCGGGAGGCTTGCGTTCAGTTTTGCCCCTGGCATCGTGTTTCTTGATTCCAGGATTCGTGCGGCATGCAGCGATCTCGAATCGCCATCGAAAACGAAAGAGACCGCCAGATGCGTGCGCTGAGTACAGATCATAACGCTTTCCGTCCAAATCCGCCATTGGCGTCGATGGGCGGCTGCTTGCCGCCCATCGACGCCAATGCATGATACGCATGCATGTCGTCTATGTCCATACACCAGGTATGCGGATGCATGGTTGTCCGGATTGCACGACAAGCGACACTGCTGGTCTCCTTGAACTACGACAACTCGACAGCGAGACGGTGAAGCATCTCATATCCGCTGGAGCGCTATGCCGGGACAGGATCGCTATCCCGTTCGCTGTTAAGCCAATGGATGCTTTCAGCAAGAACGTCACATCCATGCCGCGTGATATTCTCAGCAGAGTGCAACAACATACGGAAACGTCCGTTCGTTCTCTGTCCGCCGCAGGATAGAGTGATGCCTTGATATCCGCTTGTCTTCGCTTGCCGGAATTCGATGCGAACACTATGCTTCTGGCGTTGTCCGGACTTGCAGGCGACGATGGCAACCATCACGAAGCATGCGTTCGGATGCTCAGCGTGCGTTCAGATGCACGCTCCAAGATTGCGCCGTTCTTGAATCGAGATGTCTTGAATGAATGTCCGCATCACAATTCGCGTCGTACTGCCGCTACCGCGATCCTGGTATGCATGCCGGTCGTCACCGAGGCGAACTGTGATCGCGATCCAGATGCGCTACCGCAGCCCGATGCGTTGCCGAAGCGACGACAACATCGTTCTCGATGACGTCATCGTTCTCGATGTCGCCCCTGGGTGCAGAACAGTGCATGCGTGATGCGCATGCGCTGTTCTGCACCACTCTATGAAGCGGTGCACGTGCGGAGCGTGTTTTCTGATGCGGCGGAGGTGGCGATCTATCAGTGCAAATGCCGGCGTATCGCTCCTCCGCCAATGTTTTTAATGCAACGGGGCGTTTGCTCTATCCTGGATGCCGTCCGAGAGACGATCCATCGTCCTTCGCCTCTTGACCATCTGGCAACATGAGCGGCGAACCCGCCATGCCAGAGGTCTGGACGGCGACGCCGAAGGACATGCAACATGCGTGGTGCAGTCGCCTTGCCAGGATGGGTGCGCATCTCGCTGTGCGGTCGCCGGAACGTCATCCCGCATTCCTTGCGTGCGCTGTTCTCAACACCGATTTGGTCGGCGCCGCACGTCGCTCTGCGCCGGACGAGTCCGTACAGCGCTAGACGCTCCCGCTTGTCGCCCCGCACGATGTCGCTCTCGCCGATCCCCCCGCCGTCGCCGCCACGCTGCCGAATCCGCTTGATCCGGTCTCCTTCGCGCTGCCGAATCCGCCTGATTCCGTCTCCTTTGTCGAGATTGCAAGCGGCATCCAGGGTCTGCCGCTTGCGCTGCGGGATTGGATCGTGGCGCATCCGACACCGCAGCGGAGGAATCTTTCCCCCACCAGCGGCTTGCTCTGGATAAGCAGCAGATGGGGGGTGTGCGTACTGGAGGGTGGGAACGAATCATCGGGGAGGAACAGGATCGCGTTCCTCGCTGCATTCCTGTCTTGTCGTATGTGTATGATTGGGTATTGAATTTGATGATTGTGACGGTTATTGGCTGACCATCTCTGGCTGTACCCGTTACCACGCTTTCTGGGACGAGGGTGGCAAGGACTAATG
>Ga0308393_1000973_pt1 | contig 13897 bp, 21 predicted proteins | sample Hotspr2Sampleee2_FD_202364 | JGI IMG/M metagenome (GOLD analysis project Ga0308393, IMG submission 202364) | Hot spring phototrophic mat microbial communities from Mushroom Spring, Yellowstone National Park, Wyoming, United States - 20050630_ee2 ... | reverse complement strand
ATAAAATGAAGGAAAACAATGTTATTGGGGTCATTATCAAATGTACTCAAGGAGATTATACTAAGGACTCTAAATTTGAGGAGTTTTGGCAAATTCTAAAAGATGCTAAGATACCTGTTAGTTGCTATATTTTTGTTGACCCTAAAGTAAGTGCTGAAGCTCATTTTGAGTTTTTTAAGAAATCGTTTGGCGATAAAATTCCCGACTTTCCAGTTGCTTTAGATTGTGAATTTGATAACGGGCAGTCTAAAGAGAAAATTACCTCCGTAATTCAGAAACTGGCTCAATTGCTAGAAGAGTGGCTGAAGCAATATAATTTGCACCCGCCTTTGATTTATACAAGAGGCTCATGGTGGAATGCCTATGTTAATAGATGGTCTGGTTGGTCTAGACACGGGTTATGGGTAGCTAGATACGGAACTGATTTGCCCTGGTTCGGTGAGAAAGATTCTTATCGACCTTTAGATTGGACAAAGTGGGAGTTGTGGCAATTTTCCGCCGATGATAACTTTGAAGGTAAACTATACGGCTTAGAGAGCAACCATGTGGATAAAAATATTGCTACTGCCGAATTTAAACAAAAGTATCTATCTGGAACTCCCTCACCCCCGCCTTCAGAGCCTGAATATAAATATAGAGGAACTGTTCTGGTTGACAACTTGCGAGTTAGGAAAGCTCCAAATATCAGCGCGCCTATTGTAGGATACCTGAGAAAAGGCGAGACTGTTGGAATTGAATCTATTGTTTTAGATACTTCAGGCAATAAATGGGTAAAATTAGGTCTTGACAAATTTTCAGCTTTTGTGTATAATGGTAACAAGTATATAGAAGTGCATGGATTAGAAGATGAGCCGTCCAGCAGAAAAGGCAGAGTAGTTGTGAATATTTTAAATGTAAGAGATAAGCCTGTGGGCGCTGTAGTAGGAAAACTTTATTACGGAGATATTATTAGCATTTTTGAAGAAGTAAAGGTAGGTTCTGATATATGGATAAAAATTGGAGAGAATAAATATTGTGCAATGTTATATAATGGTCAGAGATATGTTCAATATGTTTAGGAGGAATGTGGAAGGTTTATTAATTTTCTTATTAACATTTTTAACAGGCATTGTAGTTTACAGTTTTTATTTAATTTCTAAACGACCAGAAATACCTTTAGATAGGGACTTAATTTCTTATCGGATTACCTATCTTAATCAAATTGGAGAGGAGAGACACAAAATTATCTTAGCGCGGAATTTCTTCGAAGCTATAAGTGATTTCGAGGCTAAATACCCAGAGTGTGAGGTAATTAACTGCCAGGACTTAAAATCACTTCTTACAAAATCTAAAGAATAGAAAGGAGAATAAAATGTTTAAAGCTGTGCTTGGAAATAAGGTTTTTACAGTTACTTGGGTTCATGATGTAGAACATCGACAAACAATGTGCTTTATTGAATCTCCAAACGGACAAATCTATACGGGATTTGCAAGAGTACACCCAGAAGATAAATATGTTAAGGCTATTGGGCGAAAAGTTTCTCTAGCAAAAGCGCTTCAAAGTTTTACTTCTAATAAAAGTATTAGAAAATTTTTTTGGGATGAGTATAAAAAGCATTGTAAACTAAATTAAGGGTATTTCGATGAGATTTCCTGTTGATTCAGTAGTTGTTACTCAGGAATTTGGCGAGAACCCCGATAAATATCCGAAAACAGGGGGTCATACAGGTATTGATTTTGCGGGCAAGCTAGGCGACTATATTTATGCTGCCGAGGATGGTAAGGTCAAAAAGATAGGATTTGACCCCCAGGGTTATGGCAATTATTTAATCATAGATTGTGATAATGGAATAGAAACTCTTTATGCTCATCTAATGAGTACTCCAGAAGTAAGCGGAAAGGTTAAGCGAGGGCAGATTATAGGCTATATGGGAAGTACTGGCTGGTCTAGCGGGGTGCATTTACATTTTGAGGTTAGATTAAACGGAAAACCTCAAAATCCTAGGTTCTTTTTTGATGCTGTTGAGAGGTTACAAAAAGTTACTAAGAATAAACCGAGTATTAACTTAAGAATTAGTCCTGTTCTATCTCCTGAAACAGTTTATGCAACTTTGTATGCCGATGATACTTTTGATGTACTGGAGGAAAATCAGGATTGGGTAAGAATCAAAATAGATAAGGAGCTTTGGATTCATAAATCAGTTATAGAGAGAGTTAAATGAGGGGAATCAAAATTTCTTAGAAAGAATTAAAATGATTCTGCTGTTTTAAATATATTTATGAAAGAAAGGAGTAATATCATGAATGAGGTAAAACATCGTCCACCGTTTCCCTGGTTCGGAGGGAAATCAAGAGTAGCTGATATTGTTTGGGATAAATTAGGAGATGTTGATTTATATGTTGAACCATTTTTTGGCAGTGGTGCGGTCTTGTTTCTAAGACCTACTACGCCTAAATTAGAAACCGTAAATGATAAAGATAGCCTAATCGCTAATTTTTGGCGGGCTGTTAAACATGACCCTGAACAGGTAGCTTATTATGCTGATAATCCTGTAAATGAAGCCGACTTGACGGCGAGGCATATTTGGTTAATTAAATATGGATTACCTAATATTCGAGAGAGAATTTTTGCTGACCCAGATTTCTATGATGCAAAAGTAGCTGGATGGTGGGTATGGGGAATCTGCTGCTGGATAGGTAGCGGTTGGTGCAGCGGAGAAGGGAAATGGACTGAACATGAGGGCAAACTTGTTGATAAAAAAACTATTAACGAACTAGATGGGGTATCTAAACAAAGATCTCATATAGGTCATGGCGGGGCGGGAATTAATGCCATAGCTAGTGGGGTTAACAAAAAAAGACCTCATATATCTCATGGAGGACAAGGAGTTAATACTATAGCTAGAGAAGCTAATAAGCAAACACCCTATCCTTTAATTGAGTATTTTAACACTTTAAGTGAGAGGCTGAGATTTGTTAGAGTTTGTTGTGGGGATTGGTCAAGGGTAGTTACTAAGGGCGCACTGGATTATGGAAAATCTGTGGGAATATTCCTTGACCCTCCTTACAAGCAAGATTTACGAGATGGTGGTTTGTATAATGAGGATGCAGATAATTTATCCGCCCAGGTTAGGAAGTGGTGTATAGAAAACAGTAACAATCCAAGGTATAGAATCGCTTTATGCGGATATGAGGGAGAGCATAATGAGTTAGAGGAACTCGGCTGGAAAAAAGTCGAGGGTAAAGCAATCAGAGCTTATGGAAACAGTAAAAACAAAAACTCTCCCAATGCTGAAAACAGGTATAAGGAGAGAATCTGGTTTAATCCCAACTGTATCAATTTAGAGAATCAGGAGGAATAAAGATGCCTTATAATATCCCCAAGAATCTAGGAGGAGATAGCCCCGAAAACACAAAGTGGATAGAGGAGTGCGTTAACTCTATTACGGGAATCAATAAACGCACTCGAAGACCCTATACCAAAGGGGAAAAGATAGCCATTTGTAAAACTATGTTGCGAGAGAAAAAATCGCGCGAGAGTGCAGAACTCTTCATCAATGGGAGAATTAATCAACTAGTTCTCCGCGTAATGCGAAACGATAACCTGACCTTTAATCAAGCCCAGGCAAAAGTATTAGCTTTATGTAATAAGTATGAATTTGATTTTGATAGAGTACTCAGAGAGCTATGATTATCGAGCTAGAGAAAATAAACCAGTTGCCAAGGGATTATATTTACAGAGCCTTTGTCGGACTGCCTAAAATAGAATTTGAAATCGCCTATAAGTTTAAATATCTTTATTTTATCCCATATAAACTAATAAACCCGCCCTAAATAAATATTTTTACCCTTTTCATATTTATATTTATAGATTTTCCCCTTTATCCTAACCAAGCCTTTTTCCTCCTCAGGCTTGGTTTTCCATTTAATATTATTATTAATCCTCAGATTACACAGCCGATTATCCAATTTATCGCCGTTAATATGCTCGACCTTAAAACCTTTCGGCGGGTTAACTAAGAACCTATGTAAATAAGTAAGCCCCCCATGAAAATCATTTGTCGCCAGGTAGCCATTAATTAACCTCCACCTGTACTTCGTTAGGAGATATTTATACTCCTCATCTATCTTCACTCTGTCAAAAATTTCGGCGGGAATCATAAATCCTCCATTAGTAAGTATATCGGGGAGGAGGATAGAATGGCTAAAGATGGATAGAGAGAGTTAAGGGGAGATTATCGAGAATTTACGGATTGAGAGCGGTGGTGGGAGGAGGAGTACACCAGCGCCAGCAATTCTGGTTGCAGAAAATTTTTTACGGTGCAAACTTTGTTGCAGCAATGCGGATTGCGGGGTTGGAAGCTTGCATGCTATATTTTTTGCATTTTGCGTTGCAGAACGGAAGATTAAAAAATAGAACGCAAGGTTAGAGTTTGATTAGAATTGCTTAAAACTCTTGACATCGGACAATCTGGTTGGTATGCTAAAAGCAAAAACGTTTTTTGAAAGGAGTGAAAGATGAAAGCCAGAACAAATCCCAAAGCCAAAGCCCCCAGCAAAGGGCAGATGTTAGAAGCCATTGAGGCGGCCATCCAGAAGATGGAGTGGCCATGGGACGTACATCTCACGGCCAGGACACGGCGCGACCTGTGCAGACCTGAGAACAAAGTATATCTGGAGGGCGCATATCGCTGGGCACAGTATGTGCTCACTTGGGAGTACGGTCGTCTAGCTAGTGACGACCGAAACGCTGATTACGAAGAGCTGTTAGGCGCCATCCGGCGCATGTACACAGATAAGATGTGGACTTGGGAAGTTAAGGAGTAAGCCATGAAGGAAACTCAGAATCCTAAAAACCTTGTCAATCGCCGCGAGCGGAAAGCCGCTCAGCGACGAGATTATATCCGTGCGGCGTACTACGCCGCAGACCATGACCGCAGATTTGGTCTGCGGTCATGGGCAATCGTCTGTGCTTTCCGGCGCCCCCTCGACCTGGGGCGCTCGGATGGGAGGTGAGCTGTGGACGTTCAACAAGCAGCTATTCTGCTTATTCTCTTATTTGTCGCGTTTCTTGTGTTCTTCCCCCGCCCGTAGGCGGGGGCGAACCCCAGTGGAAAGGAGTAAAAAAAATGTTAATAGAAATTAAAACATCTTGTGGTTGCAAGCTGAAGTGGCACGATTTAGACGTGCCACCGACACTGGATAGTCCCGTTTTCTGTGAAGCCCATGGAGACGTCGTTATCTCTGACGTCTCCGTAGCCGGCGTCACGGACTTCTTCGTTCGTGACGCAGACGGGAACTGGTGGCACAGGGGGAGAATCGTAACTGACGATGAGCTAGCCTCAGTGCTAGCTCCCCTGGTGGAGGGGGAGGATTATGATACTCTCCCCCTCTTCAGCCGGAGTACATCTCCGGTACTGGTTGTTATCTATCAAACGGAGGTGTAACAATGAATACTTTCGATAAACGAACACTAAAAAGAGTATCAAGTGCGCTACTCTCTCTGTCGAGTAGCACGTACACTTCAGTTCGCGTGCCATGGGGTCCTCAAGTGGACGTTATGGGACGCAACGGTTCCCGTCCGAAGTGGGTGGTGAGAGATAAAAGCCCGCTTTGTGATGGGTTAGACGCGTACTTCCTGTTTGATAACGGAAAACACGCGTCCATTGTTTCCCTTTACTATGTCGACTTATATTTAGACTTCGAAGTAGTCTATGTCCCCCTCCCCATTCACGCCGTTCTCCCCCTCTTCCGAGGGGTGGGAGAGGTCTTTCTGGCTCCCACCCCTGAGGGGGTGAGGAGGATGTTTTTTCCTGGTGTGGCTGTTGCTCACGTGTGGGCAACAAGCCCATACGTCGAACTGTTAAAAGTCGGTTAACTCGATTAATATTTTACAAGGAGTGCAAAATGAGCGAAAAATTAGAAGTCATAAAAACCCGGCGGGGCAACCCCGCCCTCTGGGTGGGCGGGGGCGCCACAACCAGCAAGTTTAGCGCTCGTTTTGTTTTGCGAAACGGGCGACTTGCTCCCGCCATTTTCGTTGCCCGGCACGGGCACAGATGCAATGCCGGGCAGGCATTGATTGGGCTTAGGGAGGGGGACATTGTTGTTGAACTGAGTGGGCGGAAACCACCAATGCCCGACAATCCCGAAATATGGTGTCTCGCCCGCCAAGTTATCGACTTTGGAGTCGACGAGCAAAACAACCCAATTGCCTATGTCGAGTATGTAGACATAGACCTGGACAGCATTCCCCCCTCCGTTTGGGAGGGGGCTGGAATATACCATAACAGGGAGGGGAGATACTTCATTTCTGAGTAGCTATTCTCCCTCCCCCAATTCCTCGCCGGCTAGTTAACTAGCCGGCACCGGAGCCGGGACTACTTATAACGTAGTCCCGGCATTTTTGTTTACCAACACCGCCCCGACGGACACCGCCCAGTGTCCACCGTCCACCCGGCAGGGGGCGGGTAAGAAAAAAAAAATCAGTGCGCCAAAATGCCGCCCAAGCCCCAAGGCGCCACTTTCCCCCCTGGGCAACTTAAAAATGGCATTAGGCGCGGGCTAAAAATTTTTCGCCCCGATTCACGGGGCAGAAGATAAGCAAAAAACTTGATGCGCCAAAAATTCCGCCCCTGAAGCTTAGGGAAAGCCACCCCCAAAGGCGGCTTAAAAATGGCGCAAAATGAAACCAAAAATTTTACGAACAACACGCCCCCATCTACGGGGCAATAAACGACAGATAAGAAAGGAGAATAGAAAAATGTACTACTATAAAGACAGTAACAAAATCTACGAAGTGGTTTCCATTCGGGACATCTACCCCGAAGAAGCTGCCTTCCCGTATTATATCTGCCGAAAGGGCGACCCTATTCCCAAAGGCTATACCATCATCTGCCGGGGTATCCGGCGATACAGTAATGATGGATTCGTCTATCTCTATCCTGCACAGGGTGGTGAGGATGGAGATTTTATCGTCTGTGTTTATGAGGGGGAGCAGGAGATAGACGAGAAAAGCTTTGAGGAGCTTCTCGAAAGGTATGAGCGCGCTTTAAATGGCGCACTCTACGAGTACACAATCAAGGAGTATTCTAAAACTCACAGCGGAATATGGATATTGGAGGGGGAAACGAAATCAATTGACATTCCGCCGGGAAACCCTGTGGAGGTGCAAAAAATCGAAATCTTGATTGAGAAATAAAAATATCGCCCCGCCCATTGGGTAAAAGGCGGGGCGAGAAAAAATTTTCATCTCGCCAAAAAATTCACCCTCAAAGCTTTGGGAATGTCATATCCCTAAACGGCTTAAAAATGGCGAGTAGAGAAATCTAAAAATTCACGCTTCGCGTGAGAAATAAAAAAAACAAGAAAGGAGCATAAAATGGACACTATTAATATTATATCGTTCACGCTAACGGTTGCAAAATACACGACTGCAACCCCTGAAGAATTGGCTGAATTAATTAGCCTAACCAAGAGATTGCACACAGTAAACGAACGTCTCTGCATGGAGGATAATGTTGAACACCTGTTAAAAAAGCAGGAACGCCTTGAAAATCGCATAAAAGAATTAGCAAACAAAATCAGGGCTAGTGCTGTTTGTGGTAGCGACCCTCGATTTGCAACCGTCAAACTTTTCTTCGAGGGTATGCCGAACTTCATGGATGGTATAAGTGTACCACACTAATAATTCGCGATGAGGTAAGAGTCTCCAAAAGTATAAAACAAATTAGTAATTTAATCGATTGAAGAAAGGAGTATAAAATGAACGATATACTATATATAATTATTGAAAAAACTCAGAAAGGGCTCCCCACTATCTGGGTTGGTGGTGGGGCAACCACCCGCCAGTTTTCAGCCCAATTTGTCTTGCGGGATAAAAAACTGGCTCCAGCAAGTTTTATCCGCACATCTGGGTTTCTCTACAAGAACGAGCAAGCACTTGTTCCCCTCCAAAAAGGAGACGTAATCGTAGGTATGGAGGGGTTCCTTCCAGCAAATCCGGACAATCCCGTAATCGGAATTCACGGGTGGAAAGTAAAGGGGTTCAAAATCTATGATGACAATATACTTGCCATCATGGAATCCGTAGATATTAATAGCGATGATATTCCTTCCTCCGTCTGGGAGGGATGTAATATACTCTACAATCTGGATGGGAGATATTTTGTTTCCGAGTAAGTAATCTCCCCTCCCCACCTCCATTTGTAATTGCGCAACTGGAGCCGGGGTTATCTTCATAGACAACCCCGGCGTTTTTGTTTATTGATACAACTACGGGCAGATAATTTTGAATAGTATTCTTACTAATGCATACGTTCCTTGTTCACTGGAGGAATCATGATTATCTTAATTACTTATCCCAATATCAAAACTTCAAAACCGAATACGTGAAACACGTTTACAAGCATTGACAAGTGCGAAAATTTGTTTCTGAGCTTCTGAGGAAAATTTTTTCCGCACGTCAAAAATTTTCCGCTCAAGGCTTCAAAAACGACTACACCATAGAGTAACTTAAAAATGGCAATGGACAAAAACTAAAATTTTTCAGATTCTGAAAAGTTTTTCGGTTTTTTGAGGAGGAAGACGGTAAGGTGAAAATTTTTCAAAAAACGAAAAAATTTGCCAAGGCGCTAATGTTAAGAAAAGTTTAAAGAAAGTCGATTTAAAAATGGTATAGAACAAAACTAAAAATTTTTCGCATATCTATCACTCTTTCAAAAATTCTTCGATTAGCGAACGAATTGCAGGTATGCTAGTATAATAATTGTAGGAGATGAGATGTCATGTTACCACTCGAAAAAATAGAAGTTAATATACCTCTAAAAGAGTCAGAAATTGACCCAAAAGGGTTGGAGGAGATAGAGAAAATTTTAAATAAATCCGGGATTTTCCTGAACTTCTCTTATCTAATTGAGAGAATCTCCCCCGATTGGATAGTTTCAAAGGGGGAATTCGCAGGTACATTCCCCAAAAGATTTGCGAAGATTTGCAAACAATGGAAAATTACCCTTGATAACAGAATATTAGGGGATATTGGGAATATCGTCCGAAAATATACTCTCAACCGGGAATATTTTATCGAGTTTTCCAAAAATTTTAACTGGACTCCTGGAGAATTCGGTGATAAAAATTCTTGCTTCTTTGGTATGTATAGGTACCAAAGGACAAAAATTAAACTATTAGGGGGATATGCAATGAAGGTTTATGATGAATCTCAATCCCCCCTTGGTAGAGCTTGGGTTCTACCTTATGATGAAAAGGAGAAAAACTTTCTGGTGTTTAATTCTTATAACACCAGGAATTATAATCTAATCTTCTTCGCCAGATTATTGGCGATTTATTTGGGGGGAATTTATGAAATGATAACCGGGAATATACCCAACATTTATACAAATAATAAACACTTTTACTTCATCACTACAGAGGGGGTAGAGTTTAGCTGGGCGGAACTGTGGAGGTATATAGAAAGTAACTTAATAATCTGCCCCACTTGCGGGGAATCTCACCCCATACTAGATTTAAAAACATACCTAAATGATACCAAGTTATATTGTCCATCATGTGGCACTACACTGGCAGGAGAGGAAGATGTTCAATATTAAAAGATTAAAAGAAAGTTGCTTAGAAAAAACTCCCGATTTAGTAAATAAAGGGAATAATTATCTATTTCGAAATACACAAAAGATTGCTCAAAATGCGGAGCAAGGTTTTATGAAGAAAACTTAGATTATAACTATATTTGCTGATATTATAGAAAGGCAGGAAAGCACAATGAGTAGTAAATTTATCAATCAAGAAAGAATAATAACCCAGTTGAACTATTTACAAAAAGAAATCGAGAAGGGGGCTAATTTTAATATTTTACTTAGGGCGCCCTCTGGGTATGGTAAAACTACCCTTGCCCTTAAATTCCTTGAGGGCAAGGATTATATAATGTATCCACCAGGAGAAGGGGACTTTTTTACAAATATAAGATTCCATTTTTTCGATGAGGCGCACACACTCAAAAATTTCGAGTTCCTCTATAGATTTATGGACTCGAAAAGATATACAATCATTCTCGCTACGAATTTATCGGGTTCTTTACCAGAACCTGTAATAAACAGATGTATAAACTTCGTTTTTGAAGAGTACTCCTCCGAACATATAAAAGAAATTTTAAAATCAAATTTAGAAATAACTTTAAAAGAAGAATTAATTGATTTTCTTAGTTATCAATGTAGAAATAACCCCCGTGTAACAAAAATGATAGCTTTTCGTCTATCAATTATCTGTAGATATGAAGGTATTCCTCAAACGATAGAAGAGTTGGAATGGTGTTTAAATAGAATAGGAATTTACAGATACGGATTGAATGAATTAGACTTAAGGTATTTGGAATTCCTGCAGGAAGTAAAAATATCCTCTTTGGAAAGACTTCAGAGAGGAACGGGGTTAGATAGAGATACAATTATTAATGAGATTGAACCCTACCTTGTGAAGATGGGATTTATTAGAATCTCATCAAGAGGTAGGGAATTTACAGAAAAAATATTAATATAAAAGAAGGATTGAAATAGATAAAGTGAAACGATTCAAAGCCCTTCTAGTTTTATCTTCACCACCCTAATTTTCGAGGGTGGTAAAAAAATTTAATTCCAAAAGTAAAATTTTACTAGAAATAGCGCTTAAACTTTCTGAAATTTTTCCAGGTGATTTTTTGCCGGCAAAAATACCCTCTCTTCAATTTCAATTCTAACATGACGGCAATTATTTTACACATTATTCTCTTCCACTTTCGCTACCCATTCAAAAATTAAATTTAAAGCATTAAAAAGCCAGGAAAAATCCTGGCTTTTATAGCTGCAATTTGTATATAGCATTCCTCGTATCTAAAGTCCTAAATAACTTTATCATAATCCACAAACCCCGTTCTGGCACTCCACTTCTTCATACCCCGCTTGATGTTTAATCGCGTCTTTATAAGATATTCTTGTCAAGGGCTGCCCTCCTCTAGCACCATCTGGATAGACAGTTATACCCCTTAAATGCTTTAAAAATGGCAAAAGTATTTTCCCAAATTTTTCGTAATCATTATTAAATTCACTTCCCCAAGCGGGCAAATTTATGGTACTTGAAATTGCGTTGTCAACATATTTCTGAACAAATGCCTGGAATTCTATTCTTCTTTTTACATCTTGCGCTAGGGAAAACGAGTCCTCAATATCATCTGGATTTATCCCAAAAAGGTTAACTAACCTCTCCGCTACGGGGTCAATAACTACCATCTCCTTCCAGCCGGAGGGTGTTAAATACCTCCTTAAGTAAGCTACACCAAAAATCGGCTCAATGCCAGAGGTTGTCTCACCTATGATAGAAATCGAACCAGTCGGGGCAATAGCTCTCTTCTTTATCGGGACATTTATACTAAACTTATTTGCCCACTTTTCAGCAAATTCATCTGATTTCTCCTGCCAAATTCTTAACCACTCTCCTAATTCGAGATTGGCTTCATATTGATAGCCTCTCAAAATTAACCATTCATGGATACCCATTAATCCTAAACCAGTTCGCCTATTCTTCTCCCTAACATTTTTTACTAAGGGATAAGGAACGTCAGAATATTCTGTCCCGCATAATAAAAATATCATAGCTAATTCAGTAATCCACTCCAATTCATCTGTATTACTGATATTCGCTAGATTAATACTTCCCAGACAGCAAACATCACAATCATTTTCGGAGACAATCTCCGTACAAGCATTCCGTAAAGACTCACTGGGATTATCGTAATCAATACTAAAACCAGGCTCGCCTGTTTTACACATTCTCTCTACAGTATCCCAATAGACTTTTTGAGCTTTCTCATCGCCCTTTTCAAACGCTTCAAAAAATTCCTTATCCAAAATAACTGAAATATTGGTCATATCCATTGTGGCAGGAAAATTAAAATCTTTCTCCTTTAGCTTTCTAATTTCTGGCTGCCAATTTTTCATCTTAATAAAATCAAAAATATCGTCATGTTTCCAGCTTAACCCACCCCAAATTGCTGACCTTCGCTTTCCTCCACACATCACTCCCCTGCCGATTTCATTGATTACATTCATCAAGGGAAGAGGACCCGAAGCAGTTCCTCCGGAACTTTTAAGAGCAGAACCGTAAGGTCTAATCTGTGAATAATCCACACCAACCCCGCCCCCAGACATCAGCATTAAAGAGGCTTTTTTCATCAATTCTCCCCAGCCTTCTCTTGAATCTTCAGCTCGGAGGAGGAAGCAGTTATTTACCTGGTGAAACTTTCTTCCCGCCTGGGCTAAAAACCTTCCACCAGGGATAAATTTTTTCCGTACAATAATTTCATAAATAGCGTCCTTTATAGATTGCTGGACATCAAAAACACTTAAAACATTATCAACAACCCTTTGAGCAACCTCTTCCCAAGTCTCTTTCATACCGTTACCTTTATCCCAAGCATAACGCAGGTTAAGAATTTCTTGTGATAGGGACATAAAAATACCTCCTTAAAATTGTGTTAAAATGGCGATTTTAGTTAACTAAAATTATTAAGAAGCTGTTTATGTCAGAATTATCCGATGCCCATCAAGGCATTAAGACTCTTCAAATGGTATGACTACTCCTTACTAATCTTTTTATTAACTTCGGCAGCCTCTAAAGCAAGGATAGCTTCATAAACCTCTCTTTCCGTATCAAAAGCTAACCCTGTTACATACCCCACAATTGTTTCAGTGTCTAATGAATATTTAGCAACTCGCCAAAGTTTTTCCTCTCCTATATAAACTGGTCGATAAATAATTCTTTCTACCATATTTTCTACTCCTTTCTATCTAAGGAATTTAATCTCGCATTTGCAATCTCACAATATTTAAGATTTATATCTATTCCAATAAAATTTCTACCCAACTTTTTTGCAGCAACGGCTGTAGTACCGCTCCCTACAAAAGGGTCAAGAACTAAATCTCCTACAAAAGTTGATAATTTTATTATCCTAGCAGGAATTTCCTCAGGAAACGGCGCTGGGTGTTTAGCTCTTAAAGCATTCTCTGGTCGTACCTCCCAAACCTGCATACCATATACCTTAAACTCCTCACTGGTTAAGCTTGATAATTTCCTCATTTCATCAGTAATATCAGTTCTTTTACCCTTCTTCTTAAACCATAAAATAAATTCACACTCCCCAACAATGGGAATAGAACCTGGCGAACCAAATCTTCCATAACTACCCAATAATCTAGAAGCTCCTCCGCTGGCGTGCTTTCCTCTAATCTTCCTCCAAAGTACTAAATCCTTATAATCATAAATTTTTGATAACTCAGCAGTTAAAAAGGCGTGAGTAGGAAGCGTAATATTACGCTTATATTCCGACTTCAAACTAGTGTGGACATCATCAACATTAATCCACAAATGACCGCCAGGTTTCAAAACCCTTTCAGACTCTATAAAAATATTGATTAGAGAATTCAGGTATTTTTCATATCCAGATTGAGTTTTATAAGTATCTTCATACTCTTTTCCAGCATAGTAAGGTGGTGATGTAACTACACAATCAATAAAACTATCTGGAAAAGTTTTTAATACTTCTAGAGAGTCGCCACAAATTATTGTATTACACTCTACCGCCGTAAATCCACCTAAAAAATTCATTTTACCTGAAACTTTCTTTCTATCGATTAATTCCTCCATCATTATTTCTATCTGTTTCGGAAAGAAACAAAACCAGCTCAATTGCATCATTAATCTGAGGTAAAAGAATTAGCTGAGCGATTGCATCACCTTCTTTGATATAAATTTTTTTATTTAGCACATTAAATATTCTGACTTTTATCTCGCCTCTATAGTTATTATCTATAACCCCTGCTCCGACTAGGTATTCTTTAGAGCTTTTATTTGTAATCCAGCCAAAAAATCCGCTTGGCAA
>Ga0308393_1000971_pt1 | contig 13921 bp, 12 predicted proteins | sample Hotspr2Sampleee2_FD_202364 | JGI IMG/M metagenome (GOLD analysis project Ga0308393, IMG submission 202364) | Hot spring phototrophic mat microbial communities from Mushroom Spring, Yellowstone National Park, Wyoming, United States - 20050630_ee2 ... | reverse complement strand
GCGGTTTTCCCCACGCCCCCGCCCCGCAGGGGGACGGGGAAACCCGGTTTCCCCATCCCCCCACCCGGTGGGAGGGTTTGGGGGGGCTACGCCCTCCCAGGAAGGATGTTCATCCCGTCGGTGTGCGACGCAGCCGCATAGACGGCTAACGTGAACATCCGCCCTCGGCGAGGGGTGTGGGGAAAGCGGGTTTCCCCACGCCCCTGCCCGCTGGAGGGCATCACCCTCACGCAGGGGTATGGGGAAACCAGGTTTCCCCGTACTCTCACCCGGTGGGAGGGTTTGGGAGGGCTGCGCCCTCCCAAGAAGAACCTATTTTCATCCTGTTCGTGTGCGGCGGAGCCGCATGGACGGCTGGGATGAGACTTCTTCCTTATAAGGGGGGGCGTGGAGGAGGCTTGCCCCTCCAGGCCCCCTGTTCCGCCCAACCGTGGAGGAGGCGCCCGGTGCAGAAACTCAAACTGGTAACCATTATCGCCGAAGCGGTGCTTGAAGAGCGACTGTTACGCGAACTCCGGCAACTCGGCGCCAGAGGCTACACTCTGGTGATGGCCCGCGGCGAGGGAACGCGCGGCGTGCACGCCAGCAGTTGGGAAGGCCCCAATCTGCGTATTGAGACGCTGGTCTCACCCGAGGTCGCCGAGCGGATCATGGCCTATATCGCCGATCACTATTTTGCCGATTACGCCGTGATCGTCTACAGCATGGATGCCGAAGTGATCCGCGGCGAGAAATACCTCTGAGGCGAACGTAGGCCCCGCGCGGGAGGCTCCGGGAGGCACACGGCTCTCCCGCGAATCCTGGTGTCCGACTACGCGCGTCGCCAGGCTGAACAAACTGTCAGAAAACCTGATTGTTTGCGGCTATCGCCGGCGCGAGCTTTGGGGCGGATGGGCTGGCCCGCAGGCTCGGCCCGCAGCCAGTTGATTGACAACTGGTCATCTCCCGGTGTGCCTTGATGACCAGTCGTTGCATTGACGGTTCGCAGCGCAGCGCGTACCATGAGCGCAAATAAGAAGTTGATAGCGATTGGTTCGCGTTCCTTTTGGATTGGATAGAGCGCGAACCAGTATTATTTTTATCCCCCAGCAGCGCGAGGAACTCTGGTTTCCCTACCGCTTGCCAGCAGATGTCGGGGCGCCGGCGCCCGGTCACGGGCAGGAGAGTGGGGAAAGCTGGTTTCCTCACCCTCCTCTCCTGCTGTGGTGTGGGGAAACCGGGTTTCCCCGCACCCCCGCCCGCGGGAGGGCCGCGCCCTTACGCAGGGGGATGGGGAAACCTGGTTTCCCCATACTCCCCACCCGGTGGGAGGGTTTGGGAGAGCGCAGCCCTCCCAGGAAGGATGTTCATCCCGTCGGTGTGCGGCTACGCCGCCCCGCATCCCTCCATCGCGCACATCCTGTCAATACAGAAAAAAGTCAGGCGGAAGCAGATGCGCGCCGGACAACTCCGCGCGCACGGAGGCGGAGTCGCGGGTGACGGAACTGATGACCGCCTCGATGCACCGATCACCGGCCCGCCAGCGCACAATATCCCCCGGACGCAGATCGTAGTGCTCGGGGCGGGTATAGCTGCCACTACAGTCAATCATCAGACCGGAGGTTTCGAGCCGATCCACCGGTAGATCGGTGTAGCGATAGCCATAGTTTCGCCGATACACACTTACCGTAATCAAAGAAGATTGTGGCATACCATAGGTTCACGCCTGCTGTTTCGCCTGGGGCTGGCATATGGTCTTTGAATACATACTCCGCTCTCGCCCGCGCAGGCGGGCTTCGCATCCCGTGTTATCCGGTAAGCATCTGGGAGCTTCGCTTTCCCGGACCTCCCCTCAGGGGAGGGGCGTAGGGAAGCAGGTTTCCCATCATTGCTTCTCGACAGCGCTTTTTTCCTTGTTCGTACTGATGTCAAAAACGGCGTACAATGGGCAAAAGCCCACCGCGGCGGTCGTGAGCATCGCCAGCGCCAGCAGCGCCGGCACAACCTGCCAGACGCCGCCAGAGGGGGCGAACAGGGCAATCAGCCCGAACACTGCCGTGAGCACCAGACGAATGTCACGGTCGGACGTGCCGAGGTTCTGCGGCATAGCACGCGCTCCTTGTGCATGACTTCACGATTTTCGTATGGAGGAGCATACCACGGGCACCTTCCGCCGAGAGGTAAGGGACCGCCACCCCGTGTGAAGGGGTGACCACACGGGGTAGGCGTTCACATTGCGCCTGGGAGCGCGGGCAGCTTGCCCGCGTATCCGCGACGAGGGCGGGACGCCCGCGCTCCCAGCCCCGTGGATACTCCAGGTGTGAACACGTACCAACTATACCGGAGTTGACGCCCGCCCGGTTGCGGGGTATAGTGAATGCAATGATCACCCAAACTGATCATGCACCTGTCGCGCCGCGCCCCGGGTCGTATCCCGGTGGCCCCCATCCTGGCGCACGACGCCGTCGCCCCTCGCGCCTGCTTGCGCGGGGGCTTTTTGCATCACCGGGCGGCTCCATGGTTCGCGCCCACGCAACCATCGGGAGGCTGTCCCTTCCCTGAACGGTCACGTACAGGGCTGCATAGCGCAACGATGTCGAGAAGGCATGGTTCACATCGGTTGTCCATACTGAAACGCCCTGAACCGAACCATGCCTGACCCCCAAAGGAGGACCCCGTGAGCATTAACTGGGACGAGAAGTACGCCCGCGAGGGCCTGACCTTCGATGACGTCCTGCTCATCCCCGCCCATTCCCAGGTCTTGCCCGCCCAGACCGACGTGAGCACCTGGCTCACCCGGAAGATCAAACTGAACATCCCCATCATCAGCGCGGCGATGGATACCGTCACCGAGCATCGTCTGGCGATTGCCCTGGCCCGTGAGGGCGGTATCGGCTTCATCCACAAGAACATGCCCGTGGAGCAACAGGCCGAAAGCGTGCGCAAGGTCAAACGCTCCGAGAGCGGCATGATCACCGACCCGATCACCCTGCCGCCTGACCGCACCGTCGGCGACGCCCTCGACCTCATGGCCGAATATAAGATCTCCGGCGTGCCGATCGTGACCGAAGAGGGTGACCTGGTCGGCATCATCACCAACCGCGATCTGCGCTTTGAGAGCGACCGCACCCGCCCCATCCGCGACCTGATGACCAGCAAGAACCTGATCACCGTGCCGGAAGGCACCACCCTGGAGCAGGCCAAGGAGGTGCTGCACCGCCACCGCATCGAGAAGGTGCTGGTGGTGAACAGCCGGGGCAAACTGACCGGGTTGATTACGGTGAAGGATATTATGAAGCAGATCGAGCATCCCTACGCCTGCAAGGACGAGCAGGGGCGCCTGCGCGTCGGCGCGGCCATCGGCGCGGGGGGCGATTTCCTCGAGCGCGCCGCGGCTCTGACGCGCGCCGGCGTGGACGTGCTGGTGATCGACACGGCCCACGGCCATGCGCAGGGGGTGCTCGACGCCGTGGTACGGGTGCGCGAGGCCTTCCCCGAAGTGCAACTGATCGCCGGCAATGTCAGCACCGCCGCCGCCACGATTGCTCTGATCGAACGCGGCGTTGACGCGGTGAAGGTCGGTCAGGGGCCAGGGAGCATCTGCACGACCCGTGTGGTTACCGGGGCGGGCATGCCGCAGATCACCGCCATTACCGAGTGCGCCCGCGCCGCCGAACGCTTCGGCGTGCCGATCGTCGCCGATGGCGGCATCAAGTATTCCGGCGACATCACCAAGGCCATCGCCGCTGGCGCCCACGCGGTGATGATCGGCTCGCTCTTCGCCGGCACCGAAGAAAGCCCCGGCGAGACGATCCTCTACGAGGGCCGCTCCTACAAGACCTACCGTGGCATGGGGTCCATCGGCGCGATGACCCGCGGCAGCGGCGACCGCTACTTCCAGACCAACGTCAACGAGACCCGCAAGCTGGTGGCCGAGGGCATTGAAGGCATGGTCCCCTACAAGGGGCCGCTCCAGGACACCGTCTTTCAACTCGTCGGCGGGCTGCGCGCGGGCATGGGCTACGTCGGCGCCCGCGACATCGAGACGCTGCGCCGTGAGGCGCGGCTGATCCGCGTCACCATGGCTGGCCAGATCGAGAGCCATCCGCACGACGTGACCATCACCAAAGAGGCCCCGAACTACGAGCGCCGGTAAGGGTCGGCGGGGGAAGCGGGTTGCCCCGCCGCTCTGTTCAGGGAAGGGGATGGGAGCGCTGCGCCCTCCCACCCCTCCCTGCCGCAGCTTCCGCCGGGAAGCATGGAGCTACCGCAGCCACTATGCATACCACCGTTCCCAACGACTTTGCCGACACCGTCCCGGCCATGCGCGCGGCCCACGAGCGCATCCTGGCCGCCCTCGACGCGGCGGGGATCGCCGTGGCGCCCTTTCCGGCCAGCCTGCCCGCGCCCAACGAGCGGGGCCGGGCCGCCGCCCGCGCCTACCCCATGCAGGGCGTGCTCAAGTACCACGGGCTGGCCGACTGGACCTACCGCACCGCCTTTCTTCCCAGCATCTCGCTCAACAACGACGCCGCCCACACCGTCACCCTGGTGGAGTTTGACCCGCGCCTGCCCGCGGATGAGGCCCGCCTCGGCGACCGGCCCGCCCAGGGCCGCGAACTGGAGCGTATGGTGCAGATCCTCGACGCAGTGCGCACCCTCAGCGGCACGCGCGCGCCTGCCCGCGTCACCACGCGCAACGTGTTCAAGGCCAGCGTTGCCGGCAAGGGACTCGGCACCAGCGCCGCCGGCGCCGCGGCGCTGGCCGCCGCGGCCATCGGCGCGCTCTACGGCCCCGCCCTCGTCGCCAATACGCGCTTTCTGAGTTGCATCGCCCGCCTGCTGGCCGGTTCCGGCTGCCGCGCCGCCGCCGGCGGCCTGGCCCTCTGGCTCTCCTACCCCGGCATCGCCCACCAGGACAGCTTCGCCGTGCGCCTGGACGCCGAAGGCCAGCTCGCCGACGTGCGCCTGATCACCGTGCCGATCGACTCGCGCGTCGGCCTGCAAACCGAGCAGGCCCACCATGACGCGCCGCAGAGCAGCTTCTTCAAGGCATGGATGCTCAGCCGGGGCGAAGAGATCATCGAATGCCTCGGCGCCGCGCGGCGGGGCGACTGGCGCGTCATTGGCCAACTGGCCGAACTCGACAGTATGCGCCTGCACGGCGTGACCATGTCCGGCTCGCGTGAGCAAAAGTTGATCGGCTGGGAGCCTGAAAATATCACTATTTTTCGCATGTGCAACGCCCTGCGCGCGCAGGGCGTCCCAGTCTACGCCAGCACCGATACCGGGCCGACCGTGGTGCTGATCACCCATCGCGACCACGAAGCGGCGGTCGCTGGCGCGGTGGCCGCCCTGGGCCTGGAGAGCGTGCGCGGGCGCATCGCCGGCCCGACCACGCTCATTGATGTAGACGAGGCCCGCGCCGAGCTTGGGCAAGGATGACACCGGCCCCCATGCCGGCGGGCCATCACACGTTGAACAGGAAGTGGCAGACGTCCCCGTCCTGCACGATATAGGTCTTGCCTTCCATGCGCACCGCCCCGTGCTTCTTCGCCTCGGCCATCGAGCCAGCCTTGACCAGATCGGCGTAGGCCACCACCTCGGCGCGGATAAAGCCCCGCTGAATATCGGAGTGGATCACCCCCGCCGCCTCCACCGCCGGCGTCTGGCGGCGGATGGTCCAGGCGCGCACCTCATCGGGACCGGCGGTAAGAAAGCTGATCAGCCCGAGCAAGGCATAGCTGCGCTGGATCACCAGGTCGCGAGCGGGCCTGCTGATCCCGAGATCCTCCATGAACGACCGCGCGTCGGTGTCATCGAGCTGGGCCAGTTCAGCTTCGATTTTGCCGCAGATGGGCACCACCGCGCTGCGGGGATAGGGATACTCCACCACCGGGGGGGCCTGGATGTGATCCTCGCCGATGTTCAGGACGATCAACATCGGCTTGGCGGTGAGGAACTGGTAGCCGCGGATCAGGCGCTCCTCGTCCTCGTTCAGATCGAGGCTGCGGATGGGCCGATCGGCCTCCAGATGCTCTTTCAGACGCACGAGCAGGTCGCGCTCGACGGTGCGCAGTTCCTTCTCCCTGGCGGCCATCTTGGGAATCTCGGCATTCAGCCGGTTCAGCCGCTTCTCGATAATCGCCAGGTCGGAGAAGGTCAGTTCCAGATCGACGGTCTGAATATCGCGACGCGGATCAACCGTGCCCTCGGGATGGGGCACGCCCGGATCCTCGAAGGCGCGCACGACATGCAGCAGCGCGTCGGCGCCGGCCAGGTAGTTGAGCAGGGCGGGCGGCAGGCCGCCCGCCGGTTTGCCGCCGCCGATGCCGGCTATATCAATGTACTGCACGTCGGCATGGGTCACCTTGCGCGGCTTGAACATCTGCGCCAGCACCGTCAGGCGCTCATCGGGCACCTTGACCGTCGCCAGGTTCGGCTCCATCTGCCCCGAAGAGTACGCCGCCGTCTCCGCGGCGCCTCGCGTCAGCGCGTTGAACACCGTGGTCTTGCCACTGTTAGCCAATCCGATAATTGCGATCTTCATGCAGCAGATCCTGACCCGGGGGGATTACGACCATCTGTCGCATTCTGGTGCGAACTCTGGCAGTATAGCGCGAGCCTTGCGCGAGCGCAACTACTGGCGTATTAACAGTTTTTTCCCTTACAGACTCGAACGTCAACCGCTATAATGCAAAGTGGCATGAAACGAGCGTTCAATGATGGGATGTACGCGGTGGAGGGGCGCGGGAAAGCTGCGCCCGGTTCCCCGCCCCCGACGGGGGCGCTGCTGGCGGTTCGCCAGGCCGCCGCGGGCGGGTCGTGGAGGGCCGTAGGTCCTCTCCCTTTCCCCGCCGGCAGGCGACCGCGCACCTCCTGTCGTTGAGCAGCAAAGCGGACAGAACGCAGGATCAGGCTGAAGATTAGTGGGCGACCTGGCGCAACTTTTTCGCTTCCCGAGGCGTTTGAATAAGTAAGCGGCGTATGCGGCCGCCGGCAAGCGGAAGGGTGCGGCAGGTCGTAGGACGAGCGATGCTCTCCTCGGACCAATTGCGCGCGGTGATCGATCGCGCCCAACAGCGCGACCCGACTGCAATCAGCGAGTTGTACGCCACCTACGCTGGCCTGATCCTGCGCTATTTGCATGTCCGGGTGACCGAACTCGAACTCGCGCAGGACCTGACCCAGGAGGTCTTTATCAAGATTATCAACGGCATCGATCGCTTCGAGTACCGTGACGAGAAGGCGTTTCTCGGCTGGATGTACACTATCGCCGCCAATGTGCTCTACAGCCACCAGCGCCGGCGCCGCGTCGTATCCACGCCGTTTGATACGCGCGACGATCTCGTTGACAGCAGCAGCGAGAACGATGTCCGTGTGATCACTGACCGTATCGCTCTGCAGCACGCCATCGGCCAGCTCACCCGCGACCAGCAGCAGGTGCTCACCCTGCGCTTCTTTGCCGATATGAGCAACAGCGAGATCGCCGGCGTGCTGCAGCGTAGCGAAGGGGCGGTGAAAGCCATTCAGCATCGGGCGCTGCAGAGCCTGCAGAAGATCCTCAACCGCGAGGCCGAAGAACCTGCCTTCACCGGGGGGCCGCCGACATCGCGAGGTGAACAGGGCTGCCGGCGCCCATGCGTCCTGAACGAGCGCGACGTAGGCATCACAATGACTCGGCGTGACATGCCGGCTATGCCCTACGAGGCGCCCGCGGGAGATTGACCGTGCGTCCGGATCTGTCACAACTTCTCGATGAGGCTCTCGAGCAGCTCCGGGCCGGCGCCAGCATTGAAGAGATCCTGGGCGCCCATCCGGAGCATCGCGCTGCCCTTGAGCCGATGCTCCGGACGGCCGCCGCCATCCGGCGGCAGGCCGCCAGTTCGATGCCGCCATCGCTCGAGCAGTGGCTCGCTACCGGACGCCGCGAGATCGAGGAGATCGCCCGGGCTACCTACACCCGCCCCGAAACGTTCTGGCAGCGCCTGCGGCGCGCCCTCCGCCCGCTGACCAACCGCTTTGCGCGCCGTGGCACGCTCCGTATGGCCACTGTCGCCCTCACCGCCCTGCTGATCTTCTTCCTGACCTTTTATTCGGTGGACCAGACAGCCGCGCGCAGCCTCCCCGGCGATTATCTTTACGCCTGGAAACTCGCCTCCGAACAGGCGCGGATCGCCCTCACCGCCGATCCCGACCGGCGCGCCGATCTTGCCGCGGCCCGCGTCGAACGCCGGATTGCCGAGATCAACGCCCTTACCGAACGCGGCGACGCCGATCCCGAACAACTCAACCAGATGGTGCGGCAACTCGACAGCCAGGTACGCCAGACGATCGAGAAGTTGCCCGATACCAGCCCTGAGGTCCAGCAACAGATTGTCGAGCGCATCGAACGGCTCCTGGCGCGCGCCGAGTCCGATCTGCGCACCACCACCGCGCCCGACGCCGAGACGCAACAGATTATCGAGTCGGCCGCCAACGAAGTGTCGAGCATTGCCGGCAACCTGCCGGCTGACCCCGGCGCTTCGGTTCCACCCGCGCCTGATAGGACCACCGAAACGCTCCGCCCAACCCGCACGCCGGTGATTGCCGTCATCCCTGCGCCCTCACCGACACCGAGCCGGATCGCCGGCGGTGTCGCCACGCCGATCACCAGCCCTGACGCTGACCAGAACGGCACCGCGCCCACCCCGACAGATGGGCAGCCGTCCCAGCCGATCGGCGAGGAATTGCCGCCGCCCTTCGCGCCAACCCTGCGACCAACGGCGACGCCGACTGCTACTCGCAGCCCTGAGCCAACGGTGCTTCCGCCGACGGCAACAGCCACGGCGCCGGCGACGGAGACCGCGACCGCCACCGCTCGAGCCACCAGCACGCCTACCGATACGCCCACCCGCACGCCTACCGATACGCCCACGGCGACGCCCACGGCGACGCCCACGGCCACGCCCACCCGCACGCCTACCGATACGCCCACCAGCACGCCCACGGCGACGCCTACCCGCACGCCCACGGCGACGCCTACCCGCACGCCTACGGATACGCCTACGGCAACGCCTACCCGCACGCCCACGGCCACGCCCACCAGCACGCCCACGGCCACGCCCACCAGCACGCCTACGGATACGCCTACGGCAACGCCTACCCGCACACCCACGGCGACGCCCACCAGCACGCCCACGGCGACGCCCACCAGCACGCCCACGGCGACGCCCACCAGCACGCCCACGGCCACGTCCACCAGCACGCCCACCAGCACGCCCACCGATACGCCTACGGCGACGCCGATCGAGACGGCCACGGCCGAGCCTGATGAAGGCGCCACATTGCGTCCAGTCCTGCAGTGTGTTGCCAGGGTTAGCGATACGCGCTACATCGCGTACTTTACCTATCGCAACACCCCAACCGGGCCGGTGGCAGTTTCGGTTGGGCCGGACAATCGCTTCTCTCCCGATCCCATTGATCGAGGCCAACCCACGGTCTTCCCACCTGCCCAGCCCGAGGTCTACCCGAGATTCACCTTTAGCGTGGAGTGGGACGGAAGTATCCTTGTCTGGTTCCTTAATGGAAGTACCGCCATAGCCTCCAGCGCCAGCCCGCGCTGCGATATGCCCCAGCCGTGAGCTACCCGGGCTTCGCCCTCCCTCGAATACCTCACCAGCCGTCCATGCGACTCCGCCGCACCCCGACGCGATGCACATAGGGTGTTCCTGGGAGGGCTCCGCTCTCCCCAACCCTCCCACCGGGTGGGATGGGGAAACCCGGTTTCCCCATCCCCCTGCTCCAGCGGCCTATGTTCACGTTAGCCGTCCATGCGGCTCCGCCGCACCCCGACGGGATGACCATTGGGTGTTCCTGGGAGGGCGGAGCCCTCCCAGACCCTCCCACCGGGTGAGGGGATGGGGAAACCCGGTTTCCCCATTCCCCTGCTCGAGGGCGGCGCTCCGCCCCAAACTCACTGCTGGAGGCGGGCGGTACAACCGCCCTGCGGTCATCGCGACCTCGCGGGCCATACCGATGTATAATAGCGGTAGGAGAGTTCTGGCGCGCAACTCTTAACCGGAGCCTCGCACAACCAGGGTTGCGGTGACGCTCCGCCTCCCCGCCCCCTCCAACGGCAATCCGGGTGCGAACCACGTCTGAGCGTATCAACATCAGTGCAAGCTGCAACCCCAACAAGAGAAGCGGTGGGACCTGGCTACGGCCAGCCCCAGGTGATCTTTTTCAGTGAACTCGATGGGGCCGAACTGCTCGCGCGCCTGCGCGACAGCGGGCTCGCGGCCTACCTTGCCGCTCACGGTTACGGCGTCGCCGTGGCGCTCTACGACTTCACCCAACCCCTCGCCGAGGCGGTGCGCTTGTTGAACCAGCGGCAGGTCACGGTCATCGCCTGGCTGCTTCTGCCCCCCGGCGAAGACTTCTGGTTCAATCTCCAGAACTATCCCCAGGCCTTTGCCCGCTATCATCGCTTCCGCGACTGGGTGCGAGAGCATGCATTGCACTTCCACGCCGTTGGTCTGAACATCGCTCCTCCGGGCAGCGCCATTGACCAGTTGCAACACGGCAACCTGCGCCACCTGACCCGCCGCTTCTTGCGCGCCCGCGACAACGTGCTCTACGGCGCCGCGCGCAACGCATACACCGACCTGGTAAGCGAAATCCGTCACGATGGCTATGAAGTACACACCTACCAGGTGCCCGTCGTGGCCGACGATCGGCGGGCCGGTAGCACCCTGGCCCAGCGTATGCTCGACATCGTGGATGTGCCCGCCGATGTCGAGGTGCTGATCTGTTACAGCAGCATTCCGCTGGCGGCCCTGGAGGATGACCTGGGAGGCGCGCTGATCGCCAGTTACGGCCCTGCCGCCGATAGCATTGCCGTCGGTGTCGTCGACGGCGCCAGTTCACGCACCCGAAGCATCCGGGGGCTACCGCCCCTGTCGTGGGAGGCGCTGGAACGCGACCTGATCCTCGCCGGTCAGTTTACCGATACGATCTACGTGTATTCGCTGGAAGGATGCCTGGAACGGGGGCTGTTGCCGCGCATCGCCGCGATCGACTGGGAGGCGACTCCGCGCGTGCTGGCCTGGAAGCGCTCCCTCGTGGCCACGGTGCGCGTGGCGCTGCTCATCGGGTTGCTGCTCACCCGCCTGAGCCAGACGCTGATCGCCTGGCTCGGGTGGGCGCTCTTCGCCCTGCTGCTCACCCGCCAGCTACGCGCCGCCCTGCGGCGCCGTCGCGGCTTATAACACCCAACACCCCGTGGCGCTCAGCGCCTGTCCGGACAACCAGGGCCTTCGATACCTTTTGTGGAAGAGCGACGCCCTCCCGGACCCTCCCCGCAGGCAGGGACGTGGGGACGCCCGGCTTCCCCACCCTGATCGACCCGACCAGGAGCGTTCCTGAGAGGGCCTCGTCCCCTCCGCGCGAGGGCAGTAACGTAGGTGTGAACCATGGCGAACGAAGAAGCCCTCCGCCTGGCGATTGTCCAGGTAGGACGTCGGCTTTACCAGCGCGGGTTGATTGCCGCCGGCGATGGCAACATCTCGGCGCGCCTGCCCGATGGAGCGATCCTGATCACCCCCGCAGGAATGTGCAAAGGCGAACTGGAACCCGAGGACCTGGTGGTGGTCGACCCGGAGGGCGCGCTGCTCCGCGCGGGGCCAGGCCGCCGCCAGTCTTCCGAGCAACTGCTGCACCTGCACGTCTATCGCCGGCGATCCGATGTTCTGGCCTGCGTCCACGCCCATCCGCCCACCGCCGTCGCGCTCACCCTGGCGGGCATCAGCATGGCCGAGCCACTCCTGCCTGAAGCGGTGCTGTCCCTCGGCCCCGTACCCACCGCACCCTACGCCCGCACCGGTACCCTCGAAATGGGCGCGGCGGTTGACGATCTCATCGGCGACCACAACGCGGTGCTGCTCTCACACCACGGCGCGCTGACCCTGGGCCGCACCCCCCTTGAGGCCTATTACCTGATGGAACAACTCGAGCACTGCGCGCGGATTATCCACGCCGCGGCGCTGCTCGGCCCGATCCGGCGCCTGCCCCCCGAGCGCATCGAGGAACTGCGAACCTTGCGCCGGACCCTTGTCGCCATCCGTGAGGAGAAGGGATGAAACTCTCGCCTCAAAAGATCGAGGCTCTCGCCGTCGATCTCATCGACACCCTCGCCGACGTTGACGGCGTGCTCTTTCGCGGCGACGATACGGCGCTGAAACTCGCCATCATCGAAATCATCACCGATGAATTGATGGTCGAGGAGCGCCTTGACGCCGAGGTGCACAAGATGCTGCAGGCCTACAAGTACGAGATCACCATGGGGCGCCTCAACTACGATGAACTGTACCGCAAGCTGCGGAACAAGTTGATTGCGGAACGGAAGATCGTGCTCTAACGTGAACATAGGCTGCTGGAGCAGGGGGATGGGGAAACCGGGTTTCCCCATCCCTCCGCCCGCGGGAGGGCCTGGCCCTCACGCAGGGGACTGGGGAAACCGGGTTTCCCCATCCCTCCGCCCGCGGGAGGGTTTGGGAGGACGCAGCCCTCCCAGGAAGAACCTATGTTCATCCTGTTCGTGTGCGGCGCAGCCGCATGGACGGCTGATCTGAACATGGGGCGACCAGGTTGCCCCATGCCCCGACCCGCGCGAGCGCCGGGCGCCACATCCCTGGTCAGGGCCAGACTGACGATGAACAGGGCAAGCCGGCCGCCCCATCCCAGTCGCGCGCCGCTTCCTCGAGCGTCAACACCGGCGTGACACAGGCATCGAGATCGGCGAACACGGCCCTCCATTCCTCCAGGCTTCGCCGGGCGATCAGCGCGGCAATCTCATTGGCCAGGGCCTGCTGATCGGCATCCTGGTGTCGCGCAGCGAGATCAGGACGCCCGAGGGCCTCACAGAAGCGCGCCCAGAAATGCGGCTCAAGCGCGGCTACGGCCAGATAGCGCCCATCGGCGGTGCGGTAGGCCCGGTAGCAGGCCATTCGGCCGCTTAACCCTCCCTGCTGCCCACCCGCGCGGGCCACCGCATACCACGGGGTCATCAACCAGCGGGTCGCTGCCAGCATCGGCGCGTCGAGCAGGCAACCCGGCCCGTCTCCACGGGCGAGCAGCGCCGCCAGAATGGCCGTCGCGGCGGTCAGGCCACTTACCAGATCGGCCAGTTGCGTCCCCGGCAGGGCCGGCTCGTCGTTCACCGTCGTGGTCGCCAGCAACCCGGACAGAGCCACGAAGTTCAGATCGTGTCCCGCCAGATGGCTCAGTGGCCCCGACTGGCCGTAACCACTCAGTGCGCAGTAGATCAGGCGCGGATTCAACGCCCGGAGGGTCGTCGGGCCGACACCCAGGCGCTCCAGCGCGCCCGGACGCAGCCCGTCCACCAGCACATCAGCCTGGCGCACCAGGGAGCGAAAGGCGTTCGCGTCCTCGGGGCGCTTCAGATCCAGTTCCACCTCAACCTTGCCGGCATTCAGCGACGGGTACGCCGCGTGCAGCGGTGGAAGCCGCCGGAGCGGATCGCCGCCTGGCCGCATCACCCTGGTCACCCGCGCCCCCAGGCTCGCCAGCACCTGAGTGCAGGCCGGCCCCGGCAAATAGGTTGCCACTTCCAGCACCTGAACCCCGCGCAATGCCGCTTCGATGGCCATACGTTCCTCACCTCCACAGGGGAATCTGGCACCCTGCCTGACCAGGTATCTACCATTTTTGATGAACACAGGTTCTTCCTGGGAGGGCTACGCCCCCAAACCCTCCCACCGGGTGGGGGACTGGGGAAACCTGGTTTCCCCAGTCCCCTTCCTCCGAGAGCCTATATTCACGTCAGGAAGCGCTCACAAGCCTGCGGCGTCTCTATGACGCTTTAGTATCAGCACCAGCCTATAGTATCACATCAGCCGTCCATGCAATTCGCGCACAACGCCGCGATGAACATACGGTTGTT
>Ga0308393_1000969_pt1 | contig 13940 bp, 11 predicted proteins | sample Hotspr2Sampleee2_FD_202364 | JGI IMG/M metagenome (GOLD analysis project Ga0308393, IMG submission 202364) | Hot spring phototrophic mat microbial communities from Mushroom Spring, Yellowstone National Park, Wyoming, United States - 20050630_ee2 ... | reverse complement strand
GAAAATATTTTAAACACCATTTACAGAGACTACCTCAATCGTTGGCGGTATTATGCTAATGATTTGGGGCGTAACTTTATCATGCAACTCAACTATAATTTTTAATCTAAATGTTTAACCCTAAAAACCATCAATTTTTATGAAATCATTACACAAAATTTTCGGACTTTTTCTGGCAGCCATCTTGGTGCTGGGAGCTTGTAAGAAGAAAGATGACCCTGAACCTGTCAATGAGCAGGAAGTTATTACGAAAGTAACTTTACGTTTTGTGAATGTAGCTAATGCTTCGGAGGTAGTCAATATGGTTTGGGACGACAGCGACGGCATAGGTGGAAATCCTCCTACTATCACAGGCGGTACGCTGAAAAGAAATACTACCTACGACATCAGTATCACGGTTTTGGGTGAGGGAGGTAAAGACATCACCCAAGAAATCAAAGATGAAGATGATGAGCATCAGTTTTACTTTGGCTTTTCAACAGCTACACTTTTTAGTTTTTTCGAGTATCGCGATAAAGACAAAAACAATCAGCCACTTGGTTTGCTCACAAGAGCAACCACCATCAACAACAGCGGCGGAGGTAATTTGCAGGTCATTTTGGTACACGAACCCATAAAATCGCAAAATATAACTGCTACACCTTGGGTTTATACGCCTACTGTGGGTGGCGAGCAAGATTTCAATATTATTTTTCCAGTAGTTGTTGAGTAAGAAAAAGGCTTTTAAGCCTTTTTCTATGTAAGCGTAGTTTGTTTTTGCACTTTCCTACTTAATTTAACTTTTTTAGGTGTTTTAATTGTCGCTGAAGTTTTTTTCTTGTTTTTGTAAATATACCAAATCAAAAAGAGAAAGAGCCATAGGGTATGTGATAGAAAATGTGTTACTCGGTGTAAAATCAAGGCTTTTCTTGCAGGAAACTCATTTATTTTTCCTACTACTGCCTTATCGATATTGAGCAGAGTAATGGCTTCTTCTGGAGTTTTTTTGGGATATAGTTCTTGCGGAACAAGTGAGTCTTTCTTATCTACAAGTTCTTGAAGACTTGGAATGTTGTTCTTATCTTTGAAATAGATTTCATTGTTGGTATCGTAAAGATGCCATTTTCCTTTGTAAAAAACCTCGGAGCAAAAATGGTTATTGAGAGCGGCTTTACGTACTTGATAGCCTCTTTGTTTGAGAAGTTCCATAAAAATAATTGCTTGTTGGCTGCACATAGCATCGTTACGTTTTACTATGTCTTCGGGCTTAACTATGCCGTGAAGATGACTCCACACAAAATTTCCAAGAAGCCAGATAATATAATTGTCTTTCCACTTATAGGTAGCATATCCGTGATAGAAACGCTTGCGGATGAGGGTATCTAATTCATTAACGAAATCGGGGGAGTCTTCCACTGCAATATTTTTTGCCCGAGCAAGGCTATCCATATAATCTTGAAAAGACTGAAGGGTTTGTAGGTGCTGAAAGCGACCTTCAAACATTTCTGAAGGTTCTTTAAAGTCGTAGGGAAAATAGTGAGGTTGGTAGAGGAGAGCAGAAACCCATTGAGACACAGAAAAACCTAATGCTATCCAAGCAGTGATAAAAAAAAATTTTCGCATAGCTACGATACAATTACAAAGTAAATCAAAGTGGTATATGTGAATATAGTCTTAAACTTTCCAAACTCGTATCATTTTACTTTTATTCAACGAAAAAAAGAGTACAAGAGTTACACTTTTTTAAAGGCTGTAAAAAATCCTGTCTGTTGGATAAATAGCAATGGTTATCTACAAAGCAATTACCTCTATTTCTTTGGCTTCGGACTGCCGCAAAGAAAGCATAGTTTCTTGCACGCGAATATTGATAGGGTCACCGAGAGGAGCTTTCCCAATAATTTCTACTTGGCTTTTAGGTAATAAGCCCATTTCCAATACTTTCAAGAAAATTTCTTCTTGAAGGAAATTCTGAATAACTGCTTTTTGTCCTACTTTGAGTTCTGAAAGTCTAAGCATTAGCTTCTGAGTTTATTTATATTCAATCAAAATTGGCTTTATGTTGTTCTGTACATTTCGGCAGTTCGGCAAGCTCACTGACCTCTTCGCTCAACGTACAGAACAACAGGTTTTTGGAAAACTTTTTTCAAAAACCACTTTTTTTCAGGTATATACACTACCCAAACTTCTATTATTTTACAAAAGGTAGTTTTACTATTTTCGCTGGGTGTAATTGCTCTCTGATTTTGATAAAAATCGTAGTATCAAAGGAACTGTATTCGGTTTTTACATAGCCCAAGCCAATTCCGATATTCAGCACGGGTGAGATTGTTCCTGAGGTTACCTCACCGATTTTTTCGCCTGTTTCATTGCAAATTTCATAATGACTGCGAGGAATGCCTTTATCAGCCATCTTGAAAGCAACTAATTTGCGTTTTACGCCTTCTTCTTTTTGTTTTTGTAGATATTCGGAATTGATGAACGGCTTAATAAATTTTGTAATCCAGCCCAAGCCTGCCTCCAAGGGCGAAGTGGTATCGTCAATATCGTTTCCGTACAGGCAGTAGCCCATTTCTAAGCGTAGTGTATCTCTCGCACCAAGCCCAATAGGCTGAATATCAAATTCTTTACCTGCCTCAAAAATTTTGTGCCAAAGTGTTTCGGCAAAATCTTTATGCACATACAACTCAAAACCGCCTGCCCCTGTGTAGCCTGTTGCCGAAATAATTACATTTTCTATACCTCCTATTGTACCTTTCGTGAAACTATAATAAGGAATTTCGGAAAGATTTATTGAAGTAAGTTTTTGAAGCGTAGCAGTAGCTTTGGGACCTTGCACGGCAAAAAGACAGGTTTCATCAGAAATATTTTTCATTTCTACACCTTCGGTGTTATGTTTTTGTATCCAGTTCCAATCTTTTTCAATGTTTGAAGCATTTACAACAAGCATATATTCTTCCTGACTGATGCGATAGACAAGTAAATCATCAACGATACCGCCTGTATCGTTGGGCAGGCAACTATATTGAGCCTTGCCGTTGGTGAGTTTAGAGGCATCGTTGGAACTTACTTTTTGGATAAGGTCAAGAGCTTTATCTCCGTAGAGCATAAATTCGCCCATGTGTGAAACATCAAACACACCAACTCCATTACGAACAGCAAAGTGTTCGGCTTTGTCAGAAGAATAACGGACAGGCATATTGAAACCTGCAAAAGAAGCCATTTTCGCACCTAAACTTATGTGCAAATCATTGAGAGGGATATATTTTAAATTCATTGCGTTTTTTTTGGCAAAATAGCAAAAATTTGATAAGGCTACAAAAATCTTTACCATCAGAGCGTCATACTCCCCAAAAAAAGCCTGCTCGCGAGCAGGCTTTTTTTAGGGTTTTACTTTCTTTTCTTTTTCTTGCTTTTACCTTCTTCAGCTTTTTTCTCTTCTTCTTCCGCTTGACGTTTGGCTTCTTCGGCTTTCTTCTTCGCTTCTTCTTCTGCCTTTTGTTTGGCTTCTATTTCGGGTGTCCAAACGTCATTTGAAGAGTCTATGTCAGGAAGTTTTTTGTCGGGGTCAAGTTCTACTCTGATGATTTTAGAAGTAGTATTCACACGAATAGCTTTGTTGTTGGTTTTTTGCCAAATCTCAACAGGTAGTTTTATTCTTGTTTTTTTACCGCCTTCTTCGGTTACTTCCAGCACTACGGGCATTACGTCGCCTTTGTTGGCAAGCACTACGATACCGCCTTGGGCAGGGTCATTTTTTTCGTATCTTACGGCAGTGATGGCTTGGTCAATAGTGCCATTGCCATAAAACCAAGCTCTCCAAAACCAAGAAAGTTCATCGCCTGCGGCATTATTCATAAAATTGAAGAAATCGGCAGGTTGAGGGTGTTTGAAAGCCCAAGTTTTGATGTAATTACGGAAAGCATAATCAAATCTTTCAGGACCTAAAATGTACTCACGTAAAATTACCATACCCATACCCGGTTTGTAGTAAGCGGTGATGCTTAAATTACCGTCTTGTACTACGTCAGGATAAGTAGAAATAGCTTCTCTTCTTTCTGATGTAAAAAGTCGAGTGAATTGGCGAGGTTCGCCAAGTCCTCTATCGCTGTACTCGCCATTATTAAATTCTAAGGTGCTGTAATAGTTGATAAAAGTGTTGAAACCTTCGTCCATCCAAGGGTAGAGGCGTTCGTTTGTGCCAACAATCATTGGAAACCAGTTATGCCCAAATTCGTGGTCAGTTACGCCCCAGAGTCTTTCTCCTTTGGAGCGATAGCTACAAAAACTCAATCCTGGGTATTCCATACCATTGATATTACCTGCAATATTTACAGCAGTAGGGTAAGGGAATTCATACCACATTTTAGAATAATGCTCAATTGCGGCTTTGGTGTATTCGGTAGAACGTTCCCAGCCACCACTTTTCGTATTTCTTTCTACACTTTCTTGTGGATACCCCGAAATAGCTAATATCTTTTTACCACTTGGCAAATTGATACGAGCCGCATCAACAATAAAAGCTGCCGAAGCACCAAAAGCGGCATCGCGAGTATTTTCTATTTTATAGTGCCAAGTGATTTTAGACTTTCCTGCGGGGCGTGAGGCAGGCGTGCCAACTTCATTTTCTGAAATAATATCAATGGTTTTGTCGCTGTTGCGGGCTTGTTCCCAGCGTTTGAGTTGCTCGGCAGTGTAACACTCAGTAGGGTTTTGCAATGCTCCCGAACCTAACACTACCATATTAGCAGGGGCAGTAACTTTGTATTCGATGTTTCCGTATTCCAAGTAAAATTCGCCTGAACCTAAGTAAGGCTCAACGTTCCAGCCTTTGATGTCGTCATAGACACACATACGCGGAAACCATTGGGCGATGTTGTAAATCCAACCTTTTTCCATTTTGATACGCCCTGTGCGGTCGGCACCGTATTCGGGAATATCAAAAAAATAAGAACCTTCAATGTCAATCTTACCACCTTTGGCTTTGAGTGGCACATCGAGGCGTATTTGCATACGCGTATCGTCGATGATGTATTGAGCATTTTTACCTCCTACTTTTACATTTTCGAGGGTGTATCCTGTTGTAGGAGTTGCTTGGTTACGGCTACCTAAGATGTTTTGCACGTATGTACCGCGAGAATCGGGTTTAAATTTGTTTTGGTCTAATTGTAGCCACAAGAAAGGCAAAGCATCGGGGGAGTTGTTGGTGTAAGTGATTTTAAAAGTACCTTTGATGCTGTGCTTTTCGGGGTCAAGTTCTACGTTTAGCACATAATCGGCACGGTTTTGCCAGTAGGCTTCGCCGGGCATACCACTTGCCGAGCGAGTAGGTGTTGCTCTGAAATCGAACAGAGGCTCAAATTTTGCCTGATTGTTTTGGAGTTGGGCATTACTTTGTAGCCAAAGTGCTCCTATCAGAAAGATTGCTGAAAACAACTTTTTCATCATAATTTAAATTTTGCGTTTTTGTACTAAAATTCAGAACGCAAGTAACATAAAATCATTGTATTTTACTTGTTATTATTCTATTTTTTTAAGCATTTTTTGTTTAAATCTATTGTGGGTAAATATCACAAAGCAACAAATACAAAAAATCCTCAAAAAAACAGTTCGTGGAGATGCAATCAACCAACATAGAAGTAAATAGAAAACCCTTGATGAAACTTTTTTTTGAACTAAACGTGGCAAATAAAACCTACCGAGTAAGTACCCAAACTCACAGAGAGGCAGTCATCAGAAAACTTAGCGATGGCACACCTCAAAAGTTGCTATATTTACCGCAAGACCCTCATCAAGTTGTCTTTATTGAGAACATAATAGGCAAACCCACCTTCCGCACCGATGGCAGTATCGCTGAATATCCATTATTTCCTGCCGTTTTGTATTTATTATTTCCTATCGTTTGCTTGATTGTTTTAGGAAAAATTTTCTCTTAAAAAATTCTTGCATTATTTTTGAAATAGTTTTCAGAAAATCAAAAGTTGTATGAAAAAAGTGTTTTTATTGCCTTTTGTGTTGTTTTTTGTAGCCTACGCCCACGCTCAATTTTTTGAAGGCTATGTTCGCTACATACACAATTTAGAAATTACCGATACCACTTTGCAGAAAAAAGATTTTTTTCTTTCGTACCTGTTGGGTTCATCTTCAACGTTGTATATCAAAGGAACGAATTTTCATTGGAAGTTTGCAGGTTGCCAGATGGAGTCGCAAATTTATTTGGCTTCCTCAAATACAATTTACGAGAAATTTCCTAAAAAAGATACGCTTTTCACCAGCCCCGCAGGCGTGGTTGATGAGGTTATTCTCAAAGAAGAACTCAAACCCAGTAAAGTAGAGGTTTTAGGCTATAAGTGTCAGTTGCTAATGGTGAAGTCTAAATTTACCAAAGATAATTCGGTGCGTGGGCGAATGTATTATTTTGCCAAAAGGTATCCTCTTCACCCCGATTTTTTAAAAAAATACAAAAGAAATGCAAACGATATAGTTTTCGGTAAAGTAGTGTATCTGCCTTTGCGTTTTACGTATGTGTATCCTTCGTTTCGCATCACGTATCACGCCGTAGAAGTAAAAGAAACCAAAGTTGATGAAGAACTATTCAACGTGAGCAAATTCCCTCAAAAACCTTTACCTACTCGCAAATGATTACTTCTTGGCAAGACTGGCTCAACTTGCTTAGCAAACTTACTGCCCAAAAATGTTGGAACATTACCAAAAATTTGGGGAGCTATTACGTTTCGCGTTTTCGCCAAAAGCCACAGCACTGGGGATTGCCTTTCAGCATTTCGGTAGAGCCTACCACGGCTTGTAATTTGCGTTGTCCCGAGTGTCCGAGTGGTTTGCGTGCTTTTACACGCCCCACAGGGATTTTGGAAAAAGATTTGTTCCAAAAAATCATTGACGAACTTGCCGATAACCTGCTTTACCTGACTTTGTACTTTCAAGGCGAGCCGTTTCTGCACCCAAATTTTTTTGAACTCGTAAAATATGCCTCCCGAAAAAAAATTTATACGGCAACCTCTACCAATGCCCATTACTTGCACCAAAAAAACATTGATAAAACCTTAGATTCAGGCTTGGATAGGCTGATTATTTCCATTGATGGCACTACGCAAGAAACCTACGAAGCCTATCGCATTGGTGGAAATCTAAAAAAAGTGCTTGAAGGTACAGAAAATCTTATCAGAACTCGTCAGCAACGCAAACTCAAAAAACCTTATACGATTTTTCAGTTTTTGGTCGTAAAGCCCAACGAACACCAAACCGAAGAAGTAAAACAACTTGCCCGAAATTTAGGCGTTGATAAAGTTGTTTTCAAGACAGCTCAAATCTATAATTACCAAAATGGCTCGCCACTTTTGCCTACGCAAGAAAAATACAGCCGCTACAAGTTGCAGGCTGATGGTACGTATCGTATCAAAAACAAACTGCTCAATCAGTGTTGGCGAATGTGGCACGCTTGCGTTATTACGTGGGACGGCAAAGTAGTGCCGTGCTGTTTTGATAAAGATGCTTCGCACCAACTCGGTAGTCTTGCTGAAAGTAGTTTTCAGCAAATCTGGCACTCGCAGGCGTACAATCAGTTTAGGCAACATTTGCTTATTTCACGAAAAAATATAGATATTTGCCAAAATTGCACCGAAGGCACAAAAGTTTGGGCAGATTGAGACAACTCCCCTCCCTTAGGTCATTGAGCGGAGCCGAAATGCCTAAGGAGGGGTTGATGGTGGTTACTGAGCCTCAGGTTGGTGAACGTACTTCGTCAAGCTCAGCACAAACAGCCGAAGCACCGAAGTATGGTTAAACAAATGTAATTTTTTAAGATAGCTACTCATAGCTCACATAAGATTAAGATTTTTTGAGAAACTTTTGTAAGTTCGTTGTGGGCGGATTAGTTCGTTTTGGCTTCGCTCAACAAACTAATGAAAAAACAAACTGATGAAAAATTGGTAATTTTCCGTTTTTATGAAAGACCAGAAAAAAATTTGGGTAACCGTACTGGTAGCCGCTTTGGGCTATTTTGTGGATATTTACGATTTGTTGCTTTTCAGCATTATTCGCATAGAAAGTCTGAAAGGTTTGGGCTACACTTCGGCAGAAGACATCGAAAACTACGGACATCTGCTTATCAATACGCAAATGATAGGCTTACTACTCGGAGGGCTTGTTTTCGGCATCTTGGGCGATAAAAAAGGGCGACTTTCGGTGCTTTTTGGCTCTATCATTACGTATTCGCTTGCCAATATTGCTAATGGCTTTGTGCAAAATATTGAGCAATACGTAGTTTTGCGTTTTATTGCGGGTATCGGTTTGGCGGGAGAGTTGGGGGCGGGCATTACGCTTGTCAATGAAATAATGAGCAAAGAAAAAAGGGGGTATGGCGTAACGGTAGTAGCATCGGTGGGCTTATTGGGGGCGGTAGTTGCCTCGCTGATTAGCCAACAATTTGGCTGGCGACCTGCCTATTGGATAGGTGGCGGAATGGGAATAGCTCTACTGCTTTTGCGTGTAAGCGTAGCCGAATCGGGTTTGTTTAGCCAAGCCAAACAAGAAGGCGTACAGCGTGGCAATTTTATGATGATACTTCGCAATGCCAAACGTCTGAAAATTTATTTGTATTCAATCATTTGTACTGTTCCTGTTTGGTATGTGATAGGTTTGCTTGTAACGTTTTGCAAAGAATTTGGCGAAGCTCTACGAATGTCTGAAATTCCTAAGCCGAGCATAGCGATTTTATTTGCGTATGCGGGGTTGAGCATTGGCGATATGTTAAGCGGCTTGCTTAGCCAATGGACAAAATCAAGAAAAAAGATACAGTATTTATTTTTGGCTTTGGGGGCGATAATGAGTGCCGTATATTTATTCAGCGGAACGTGGTCTCTGGAAGCGTTTTATACTTTGTGTTTTATTTTGGGTGTATGTTCGGGCTATTGGGTAATTTCTATCACGTCGGTTTCGGAGCATTTTGGCACAAATCTGCGGGCTACCGTAACTACTACGGTTCCTAATTTTGTGAGAGGTTCGTTTGTGTTGGTTGATATTTCGTACAATTTGCTGAAAAATCCTTTGGGCAAACTCAATAGTGCGGCGGTAGTGGGGGCAGTTGTGTTTGCATTAGCTATTTTTGCAGTTACACGATTAGAGGAAACCTTCGGTAAAGACCTGAACTTTCAGGAAAAATAAAAAACAGCAGGTAAAAATGTTTTTGGGTTGCTTTTCAAATCATAAATAAGTCAGAGGCGATTTGGTCGGCAAAAAATTTGCCTTTCTCGGTGAGACAAATTTTTTCTTCATCAAATATCAACATTTCTTCATTTTTGTATTTTTCTAATATTTTGCTTTGATATTCAGAAAAATTTATTTTGGATAAATTATTGATTTTTTTCCATTTGCACCCCCATTTTGTTCTTAGCCCTGTGAGTAAATACTCGTTTAATTTATCTTTCCAAGAAAGCGTTTCTATTTGAGCAGGGATTTTGGCTTGGTTTATAGCCGCAATATATTTGGCATTGTTAGCAATGTTGTATTGTCGGCTATTGCCGTTGTACGAATGAGCCGAAGGACCAATCCCCAGATATTCGCCATCTTGCCAGTAGTTGGTATTGTGAATAGAATATTTTTGATTTTTAGCAAAATTTGAGATTTCGTAATGCTCATAACCTGCTTTTTGCAGTGTTTTGAGTAAGATTTGTAGTTGCTCACTGGCGAAATGGTCGTCGATGGGGGGCATTTGTTTGTGGGCTAATCGGTGTCCGAAGACGGTTTTAGGTTCTATCGTGAGGCAATATGCCGAAATATGAGGCACTTGCAGGGCAAGCGTTTTTTCTAAATCTTTTTCCCAAATCGTGTGATTCGTTGCAGGAATAGCGTAAATCAAATCGATGCTGATATTTTCAAATCCGATTTCTTGGGCTGTGAGGATACTTATTTCGGCTTCTTGGGCAGAGTGTATGCGGTTGAGAAAACGCAAATGCTCTTCATTAAAACTTTGCGTTCCGATGCTCAAACGATTGATGCCTAAGGCTAAAAAATCTTTGAGTTTGGTTTTGGTGAGGTCGTCGGGATTGGCTTCGAGGGTGATTTCTGTATCTTTGTCCCAAGAGAAAAACTGAGCGATGGTTGCAAAAATTTTTTCTAATTCATTTTTTTCTAAAATTGAGGGCGTACCGCCACCGAAATAGATAGATTTGAGATGTTTTTGGTTAAGATAATCTTTTTGCAGGGCTATTTCTTGGCAAATAGCCTTAATGAGGTCTTGTTTGAGTTGCGTATTGGTGCTAAAATGAAAATCGCAATAATAACAAGCCTGCCTGCAGAATGGAATATGAACGTAAAGAGAAGACATCAAACAAAAATATCAAACATGTTTTGTAGATACGCACTGCGGTGCGTATCTACTAAAATTGCGGTGCGTATCTACGCAGACAATACATATTTTTATTTAATACGCAAACAGCGGATATTTTTGCATTAGGGCATTTACCTGACTGCGTATTTGGGCGATTTTGGTGTCGTTATCGTGGTTTTTGAGGGTTTCGTCAATCAAATCTACGATTTGCAGGGCTTCTGTTTCTTTCAGTCCTCTGGTGGTAATGGCGGCTGTACCAATACGCATTCCCGAAGTGATGAAAGGGGATTTATCATCGAAAGGAACGGCATTTTTGTTGATGGTGATATCGGCTTTGATGAGCGTTTCTTGGGCGAGTTTGCCTGTCAGTCCTTTTGAGCGTAAATCAATGAGCATCAAGTGGTTATCTGTACCTCCTGAAATGACTTTGTAGCCACGTTGTACAAATTCATTTGCCATAGCTTGGGCGTTTCGTTGTACTTGTTTGGTATATTCGGAAAAAGAAGGTTCTAAGGCTTCACCGAAGGCAACAGCTTTGGCGGCAATGACGTGTTCTAAGGGACCGCCTTGCGTGCCGGGGAACACAGCCGAGTCGAGCAGTTCGGAGAGCATTCGTAGATTTCCTTTTGGATTTTTGATACCGAAGGGGTTTTCTATATCGTGGCGAAGCATAATCAAGCCGCCGCGAGGTCCTCGTAGGGTTTTGTGTGTGGTAGTGGTAACGATATGGCAATGCTCCAAAGGGTCATTAAGTAGTTTGGTAGCAATTAGCCCCGAAGGGTGCGAAATATCGGCAAGAAGCAAAGCCCCCACTTGGTCGGCGATGGCACGTAGGCGAGCATAGTCCCAGTCGCGAGAGTAAGCCGAAGCCCCACAAATGATGAGTTTAGGACGTTCTTTCAAAGCAATTTCTTCTACCTTGTCCCAATTGATAAGTCCTGTGTCGGGTTCTACACCATAGAAATTAGGTTGGTAGAGTTTTCCTGAGAAATTGACAGGTGAGCCGTGTGTGAGGTGTCCGCCGTGAGCAAGGTCAAAGCCAAGAATTTTGTCGCCTGGTTGTAATACGGCAAGCATTACAGCGGCGTTGGCTTGTGCTCCCGAATGGGGTTGTACGTTTGCCCAAGTTGCTCCAAAGAGTTGTTTAGCTCGGTCTATGGCGATTTGCTCTATTTCATCAACTACTTCACAACCTCCGTAATAGCGTTTTTTGGGTAAGCCTTCGGCGTATTTGTTGGTCAGTACGCTTCCCATAGCTTGCATCACTTGCTCGGAGACGAAATTTTCGGAGGCAATTAGCTCTATGCCGTGCAGTTGGCGTTGGTATTCTTTTTCAATCAGATTGAAAATTACGGCATCTTTTTTTATGGTGGCGGTGGAGTTCATAAATAACGATGTATTGAATTTTGATGATGATTGGCTTTGCTTAATTTTTCCAAATATACAATAAATTTGTATTGAAAGCTATTAGAAAATCAAAAAAAAGATGATGCTTATTTTTGTCAAATGTAGAAAGGTAGCAGTCTATTTATGTTTTACACACAGAATTTAAATCATTGAAATTTTATCATATTTTTTTACAATACAGCTAAAAATTTAAACAGCCTTTCAAGAAATTCTTGCCCAGTTGGTAGTATTTTTGGAAATAGTTGCCAGTTGATGTTTGATGCAAGCGTTTTTGTAGAGTTGGAGGTCGGGGTCTTCGGCTAAGATTTTTTGAGCGGCTTTGCGTGCTTCTTCCAGAATAGCCCCGTCTTTGGCAAGGTCGGCGATGAGCAAGTCTAACATACCACTTTGCTGTGTGCCTGCCAAATCGCCAGGTCCTCGGAGGCGTAAATCGGTATTAGCGATTTCGAAACCGTCGTTGGTTTCAACCATTACTTTTATTCGTTCTCTTGCTTCTTTGGAAAGTTCGTATTTGGTCATCAGGATACAATACGATTGCTCCGAGCCACGCCCCACACGCCCGCGAAGTTGGTGCAATGCCGAAAGTCCGAAGCGTTCGGCATTTTCGATAACCATAATGGAAGCATTAGGCACATTTACGCCTACTTCAATTACGGTAGTAGCGACCATTATTTGAGTTTCTCTTTTCAGGAATCGTTGCATTTCGTATTCTTTATCTTTGGGCTTCATTTGTCCGTGTACGATACTAATTTGATATTCGGGAAAAGCTCTTGCGATACTCTCGTAGCCGTCCATTAGGTTTTTGAGGTTAAGTTTTTCGGATTCTTCAATAAGCGGATAAACGATATAGGCTTGTCTGCCTTTTTGGATTTCTTCTCTGATAAAACCAAAAACACGGAGGCGATGCGAGTCGTAGCGATGTACGGTTCTGATAGGTTTGCGTCCGGGTGGCAATTCGTCAATGATAGAAACATCTAAATCGCCGTATAAAGTCATCGCTAAGGTACGGGGAATAGGTGTAGCCGTCATCACAAGTACGTGAGGAAAAATCGTGTCGTTTTTGTGCCAAAGTTTGGAGCGTTGCTCCACGCCGAAGCGGTGCTGTTCGTCAATGATGGCTAAGCCCAAATTTTTGAACTTAACTTTTTCTTCAAGGAGGGCGTGTGTGCCGATAAGGATTTTGAGGTCGCCGTTTTCTAAATAATCGTGGATACGTTTTCGTCCGCTTGTTGAGGTTGAGCCTGTGAGAATATCAATAGGAATGTTGAGCCTGTCGGCATAGGGTTTGAGGCTTTGGTAGTGTTGCTCTGCTAAGATTTCGGTAGGAGCCATCAGGCACGCCTGAAAGCCATTATCAATGGCTAAAAGCATCGCAATAAAAGCGACAATCGTTTTTCCACTACCTACATCACCTTGCAGAAGGCGGTTCATTTGCTTGCCCGAAGTACAATCTTGGTAAATTTCTCTGATAACTCGTTTTTGAGCATTGGTGAGGTCAAATTCTAAATGATTTTTGTAAAATTCGGTCAGCAGATTTGTACTTTTAAAAACGAAACCTTGATAAGTAACTTTACGGAGCAAATTTTGCCGAATAAGTTTGATTTGCGTGTAGAAAAGTTCCTCAAATTTGAGCCTAAATTTAGCTTTTTCGAGCAATTCTAAGTTTTTAGGAAAATGTATATTGGCGATAGCTTCCTTTTTGGAGATGAGTTGGTATTGTTGTAGAATTTCATCGGGCAGGGTCTCGTGTATGTGAGGGAGAGCTTGTGGCAGAATTTGCCTGATAACTTTGGCGATAGCCTTACTATCGAGCATTTTCTTTTTCATTGCATCGGTGGTGTGATACACGGGAAAAAGCGTACCTTTTTCTTTGATTTCTTGGGGGTTGTAGAGTTCTATTTCGGGGTGGGCGATATTGATACGCCCATTGTATTCGGTAGGTTTTCCAAAAACGATGTATTCTTGGTTGATTTGTATGAATTTTTTGATACCTACAATGCCTTTAAACCAAACCAGCTCGATGTCGCCTGTTTCGTCGCGTAGATACGCCAAAAATCTTTCTTTGCTACCTTCGCCAATGGTTTCGGTGTATTTGATTTTGCCTTTGAGCTGAATGTAAGGCATATCGGCAGTAAGATTTTTGATTTGGTGGAACTGGCTGCGGTCTTCGTGACGGAAGGGATAATGCTGAATAAGGTCGGCGGCAGTAAAT
>Ga0308393_1000962_pt1 | contig 13990 bp, 26 predicted proteins | sample Hotspr2Sampleee2_FD_202364 | JGI IMG/M metagenome (GOLD analysis project Ga0308393, IMG submission 202364) | Hot spring phototrophic mat microbial communities from Mushroom Spring, Yellowstone National Park, Wyoming, United States - 20050630_ee2 ... | reverse complement strand
TCTGGCCCGAGATCCGGGAGAGCCTGCGGCTTGAAGGCTACCGGGCGGTGGGGTTGGAGGAACCGAACAGGTACAGGGTGCTGGAGGCCATCCAGCGAGCGGCCCGGCAGCCCGGGCTGGCCTGAGAACAGAACCAGGCGGTGAAGGAGGCCAAGGATGCAACCGAGTGAAGCGCTTAAGATGCGGGAGAAGGCCATAAAGTCCGGCGACTTCGTGACCCTGACCAGCGGCGAAAAGCTGGTCGCCCTGCCCCTGGTGGTGGCCGGGGGAAGAAGGGGGCGCCGGGTGTACCTGGGGGAGTACGGGGCGCTGTACTACCGCCGGGGCAGGCGGTACGGCCGGCTGGGCCACCTCAGGGAGGTGGAGCGGCTGCCCCTCGCCCACAGCCCCCTCAAGCCCAAAAAGGAAAGGAAGCTGCCCAAGGGCGTAGAGAACGTCTTCAAGTTCCTCCGGGTGGCGTCCGCAGAGCTGAATCCCATCGTCTGGGAGAACGCCCTGGGCTACCTGGCAAAGCTCAGGGCAGCCATGGGGGTAGCGGGCGACCCGAAGCGCATCTACCAGCTTTTAAGCGAGGAGGGATGGAAGGAGAGCTACCCCCTTCCGGATTACTACCTGTGGGACGGGGCGCAGCTCAAGCAGCCCTGGAAGTCCCTCCGCAGCCTGACCGGGGGGGTCTGGGGCACCGAGGAGGATCTGAAGGGGCTGGCCAGGGAAGCCCTCGAGAAGGGGGAAGCCTGGGCCACCCCCTGTTCGGAGAAGTACAGCGTGAAAGTGGGCTTCAGGTTCATCCTTGACCCCCTCGGGTACGAGACCAGCGTCTCGGCCGAGTACCGGGGGTTGGCGCACGGGCACTACGGGTTCATCGCCAGCTGGCAGGGAACGGTGTTTCTCTCCGAGAGCGACTGAAGGCCACGCCCTCGAGGGCGTGGCCTGCCCCGGGGCCGCCTGGCGGCCCCCTGGTGGGGGTGAGGAGGACGTATGAACCGGGTCGCTTACACGATCACTTTTGGACAGAAGGGCCTCGAGCGGCTCAGAGACAATCCCGAGGCGGTGGCAACACTGGCGTACCTGAAAGCCCGGGGGGAGGTGACGCCTGACGGCTACGTGCAGCTGCACCTACCGGGCTGCCCACGGCAGCGGGTGTGGGAGACCGCCAAGGCGCTGGACGCTTTCATACTGGAAGTGGAGGTGGGGCCGGGCTCGGGTGGGCTGGGCGGTGGCGGCGCTTTCCTCGAGGGGCCCGAGGTCTACGCGCGCTGGAAGGCCCAGCACCCGCCCTTTAGGAACCCGGAAGAGGGCCTCGAGGCCGTCGAGGCCATACTCAAAATAGGAAGCGATGGGCAGGCCTAAGTGGTACGCGGTGGCCCGGGGTCGCCGCCCCGGGCTGTATAGAAGCTGGTCGGAGGCCGAGGCCCAGGTGCGGGGCTACCCGGGCGGACTGCACCGGAGTTTTTTGGACCGGGCCGAGGCGGAGGAATGGCTGCGCTCGCAGGGTGCGCCCGAGGCCCCGGCAGCGGCGGAGTGGGTCGTCTACACCGACGGCTCCTTGAAGGAGGAGAGCGCCACCGCCAGCGCGGTGGCCCTGCGTGGGGGACAGGTGATGAGCCAAGGGCAGATCGGCCTGCCCCCGGTGCGCGACGTGGGCGAGGCCGAAGGGCGGGGTTTGCTGCTGGCCTTGCTGCTGGTTCCTATGGGCAGCCGGATCGAGATCCACACCGACCGGGCCGACTTCGCCGGGCTGTGGGCGGAGGGGAAAAGCGACCGCCACGGCATTCTGGCGGCGCTGCGGGCGCTGGCGGCGGCCCGGGGGATCAGCGTGGAGGTGCGCAAAGTCCCGCGCAAGGAGGTGGAGCAGGCCCACCGGCGGGCCGGCCAGGCCCACCAGGAACGCGCCCGCCAGCGCGACCTGGGCCAGAGGGTGGGCAGCGCGCTGGAGGACTTCCCCGTGCGCTACCGCATGGCGGTGATCCGGCTGGTGGAGTCCTTCTTGCAAAGCGGAGAGCCCCGCACGGCCTTTCTGGACTGGCTCGGGCGCAAGGACTCCCCCACCCGGCGGCTGCTGGTGGAATGGTGCCGGCGGCGTGAACCGGAAAAGCTGCTGCGGGCGGTGGAAGGGCTCAACCCGGCTTTGAGCAAGGCCCTGCAGGAGCGGGACCGGGAGGCGGCGTGGAGCCAGCTACCCCCCACCGAGCGGCAGCTGGCTTACCTGAGGGGGCTGGGGTACAGCGGCCCGGCACCGAAGAGCCTGCTCGAGGCCAGCCGGCTGATCGAGTCGCTGAAGGGCTAGCGTTCGGGCTCCCAGGTGACCTCGGCCTGGCGGCTTTTCTCCACCGCCCAGGAGGGCGGCAGGCGGTAAGGGTCGTCCACCGTGCCGGCGTAGTAGGGCTCGCCTTGCGGGGGGTAGACAAACCTGTCCCAGTGGCTCATCGAGCCCCAGGTGCTGTTGACGGTGGCGGTGCCGTCCTCGAGGGAGACCGCAAGGCTTTCTTCGTAGCGATCCTGGCCGATGTAGCTGCACTGCTGGCAGACGTAGGAGCCGGTGTAGGGGTTGTAGCCCTCGCTGTACTCGTAGCCATACCCCCCGTCCGGCATCGAGCGCAGGGCCTCGCGGCTGGCCAGGATGTCCAGGGTCTGGTGTTCCTCGGCCATACGGACGAAGGTGGCCTGGGCGGCGGCCTGCTCGTACTCCTGGAAGCTATAGGGCAGCCGGATCCCCTCCTGCTGGCAGAACTCGCGGATGGCCTGGGCGTAGCGAACGTCCAGGGCTTCCGGGGCTTGAAAGTGGGTGTGGCCTGCGTCGAGTTCCACCCGTACCAGGTCCCCTAAACCGATCTCGTTTTCTTTGCGCCAGACTTCCATAGCGCCTCCTTTGTAGGGATTATATATCAAAGCACCAGGGGGCACCGGCGGCGCCCCGCTGCTGGGGGCGAGGTGATCGCAATGGGCAAACACAAGGTTTTGCGGCATCTAGCGCGCGGCCACGAGTGGGCTGCGGGACGGGCCACCCAGACCCACGGCGACAAGCGGCAGAAGCGGCTCAAGACCCGCTCGGCTCGTTTGCGGCAAGCACTCAAGGAGGCCTGGTGAAAATAGAGCTTTCTCTCAAAGAGGTAAAAGCGTTGCTGGAGCTGCTCGAGGAGCACATCAGCTACGGCTGGGTCTATAACCTTGGGGAGTTCGAGGTGGAGGCCAGCGGAGAAGTCTCCCCCACACTGGAAAAGCTCTACTACCGCTTGAAGGCCGAGGCCAGGGCGAAAGCGGCCTAGCACCAGGGGGCCGGATGGCCCCCTTGCTTCGTGAGGAGGGTTTTATGGCGATTGACCTTGAAGGTGAGCGCAAGCGGGCGGTGCGGGCCTTGGACGACCTGCTTTTGCGCATCCAGGAAGCGGAGCGCGACCTCGAGCAGGCCCAGGCCCGGCTGGAAGGGCTCTTCCCCCTACGGGTGGTGTGGAAGAAGATCAGGTGCGGCAAGGACCAGTGCCGCTGCGCTCGCGGGGCGCTGCACGGGCCGTACCCCTACCTGATCGAGCAGAAAAACGGGAAGAGGAAGGAGCGCTATTTGGGCAAGGGCTGGAGCCCACCGGCGGGGATGGTGGCCCCGGAGCGGTTCCGGGTGCTGATGGGGGAGTTCAAAGAACGCCGGGCGCGGCTGGAGCGGTTGATGGGGTATCTGGATGAGGCGGTGGAGTTGATGCGGCGGTGGTAGTTTCTTACCCCTCCGCGCAGGACTTAGAAGTGTAGAGGAGGTAAGAATGCACGTCAAGGGCGACTTTCTCACAGGGCGCTCCGACCCGCTGGGGGTGGTGGTGGCCCCCAGCAACGGGGTGATCACCCCCGCCGGGCTGGTCATGGGAGCGGGGGCTGCGCTGGCCCTGGCCCGGCACCAGCCTGAGCTACGGCAAGCCCTGGCCCGCCGCATCGAGCGGGACGGGGTGCGCGAGGGTCGCTGCTGGCGCTATGGGTTCGTGGCGGTGCGGCTGGGGGGCCGCCTGTACGGGGCCTTTCAGACCAAGCTGGACTTCCGGCGGGGGGCCGACCTCGAGCTGATCCGCTACAGCGCCGAGCGACTGGCGGCCTGGTTGATCGAAGAGCCCAGGGCCGTGGTGCATATGGCTTTCCCCGGCGTTGGGCTGGGGGGGTTGGAGGTCGATGCAGTTCAGCAAGCGCTTGCGCCTTTGGAGGGGTTAGGCGGGCGGGTAAGGCTGTATAGGCTCTAGGGCGCAAGAACCTACAGTCTCGGAACCAGGGGGTGCCGCCGGCGGCGCCCCCTTTAGGTGAAAGCATCAGATATGGAGGTAGAGATGCTACAAAACGTACCCGTCAAATCCCTGGTCCTGGCCCCGGAGAACCCCCGCAAGGAGGTCTCGGCCGAAACCCTGGGCGAACTCAGCGAAAGCATCCGTGCGGTGGGTGTGCTGCAAAATCTAGTGGCCTACCGCGAGGACGAACGGTACTTCGTGGTGGGCGGGGGGCGGCGGCTCCGTGCGCTGGAGGCGCTTTTGCAGGAGGGGGCCATCACCCCGGACTACCCGGTGCCCGTCCGGGTGATGCCCAGGGAAGAAGCCCTGGAGATCGCCCTCGTGGAGAACCTGCAGCGCGAGGACATGAGCCCGGCTGAAGAGGTCGAAGCGGTGGCAAAGCTGGTAGACCTGGTGGGGCTGGCCGAGGCGGCCCGGCGCACCGGGAAGAGCCCGAGCTACCTGCGGCTGCGCCACCAGATTCATCACCGCCTGGCCGATAAAATCAAACCCCTGCTGCTGCAAGGCGAACTCACCTGGGGGCAGGCTGAGGCGCTGTGCCAGGTGGACCCTGAGACCCAGGTGGAGTTCGTCAAAACCTACAGGACGCACTGGTCACCGAGCGCGCTCTACGCCTACCTCGACCGGGCCATAGACCCGCTGTTCTCCCTGGAAGAGTACGCCCAGGCGGGCGGGACGGTGGCATACGACCTCGACGGCAAGCCGCACCTGAGCGACCTGAAGCTGGCCCGGCAGCTTCAGATCAGGGCGGTGGCCCGCATAGCCGAAGCGCTGGATCTGCCGGTGGTGGAAAAAAGCTCCTACCAGCGGCTGGCTCGCATCTGGCACAGGCCGGACAACCTGGTGGAGTATTTGCAAGAGCAGATCGAGCGCTTGCAGGAGAGCGGCCACAAGGTGGTGGGCCTGTCCTACGACCACACCCTGGCCCTGGTGGTGGGGTCGGAAGAGGCCGAGCAGCCCCAGGCCCCAACTTCCAGCGAGAAACCGGAGAAGAACAAACCGGCCATCTCGGAGCCCACGCGCCACCGCTTCCGGCTGGCGGCAGAGGTCGCGCAGGCCTACCGCTTCGCCCAGGCCGCTGATGTACGAAAGGCGATGGCCTTTTTCGTCCTGCTGATGATCGACCCCTTCGCCTACCGCACCCCCCGCTGGCGCTGGACGGCGGACAACCACGTTTACAGCCTCAGCAACGAGGAAGCCCGCGAGGCCTGGGAGCCGCTGCTGGCTAAGCTCAGGGAGATCGCCGGGGAGGAACCTACCTTAGAGAGCCTGGCGGAAAACCCCCGGCTGGAGGAGGCCTTCTGCCTGGTGGCGGGGATGGGGCTGGGCCGGGCGGAAAAGGCCGTGGCGTTGGCCGGGCTTCTCAACGAGAAGACCCTCAAAGGCCTGCCCACGGCCTACCTGAACAGGGTGCTCGAGGCCAACGGCCTGCAGGCCGCTAAGACCAAGAAGGAGGCCATCGAGCGGATCAGGAGCCTGCCCTTCGAGACCGAGCTCAGCCTGGAGGAGGCCGAGAAGACCTCCTGAGCGAGAACAGTCAGAAACCAGGGGGCGGCGGAGGCCGCCCCGCTTATTGGGGTGAGGAGGAGCAATATGGAGAAGACGGAGGTGCTGGAGGTCCTGAAGCGCCTGGGCTGGGAGCCCGCCCCCCCGGGCTACCCCGCGCTGGCTATGAAGGTGTTTGGTTTGCGGGAAGCCTGGGCCTGGTACCAGGGCATGCTGCTGAGCTTCGAATTTTACAGCGGCAACCGCAACGTGGCCGAGGGCGCAAGCGCTGTCGTGCAGAGCGAGGAGGACGTGATCCAGGCCGCGCAGTACGCCGAGAAGCGGATCGGGGAGTCGTTTTACACGCGCTTTCTGGCCGGAGGGGAGTGAACATGCTGTTGGTGACAGCGCAGGTAGACGAGCCGGAGTACGTGCTGGTGCAGCATGGTCGGGTGGTCGCATACTGGTTCGCTTCCACCGTGCGGGGCAGCGTGGTGCAGTGGCTGCTCGAGTGCCTGGACTTTCGGGTAGAAGAGGTGGACGCCAACCCGATGGTCAGGTCTTTTTGCGAACTGTGGGATGATGACAGCCCCGGTTGGGATGTCCCCGCACTGGTACAGGAAGTCATAAACGAGTTCGGGGTGGAGGCCCTTAGCCGTCCGCTCGAGCGCGACCAGGCCCTGCGCCTGTGGGAGAAGGCCCGCGTGCTGGGGGGACTGTTCCTCGAGGAAACGCGCTGAAACATCCCACCCACCCCCTCCCGACCCTTGGGAGGAGGTGGGTTGTTGCTCAAGACAAATGCGTACTTATCAAAGTAAGTGCGCTTTTTGGAGGTGAGGATGCGTAGGATGGACGATCCCCTGGCGATCAAGGACTGCCTCTCGCGGCTCTCTTGCGAGCCTTTGACCCCGGCCCAGGCCCGGCTGCTGCTGGCCTCGAGGGGTATCCGGGCGCAGAAGAAGGCCCTTGAGGCGGCTTTGCGATTGATGAAAGACCCTGCGGTGACTCGGGTGAAGACCCAGCGGGTGCGGCTCAAGCCGCTGGACGATCTGCCGCTGACCCCGAAGGAGCGGGCCATCATGGAGCGGCTGCGGCGGGAGCGGTGTCGGTATGGACTACACGCGCTTGATTGATGCGCTCATCGAGACGCTCCAGCGGCTCAAAGAGGAGTCCCCCGAGTTTCAAGAAGACGCGTTGTGGAAGATCGGGGACTACATCGCCCAGGCCGTCGAGGAAAGGCAGCGGCTCGAGGTAGAGGGCCTGCTCGAGGAGCTGCGGGCGTTCCACCGGGCCGTCCAGGCGATGGCCGAGACGGAGGAGTGAACCAGGAGGCTGCGGTACCCCTCTTTGTAAGGTGATGGAGGAAGGCATGAAACTACTGGAACAACTTAAGGCAAAAGGTGTTGCTGGAGTGGTGATGACTTTCGATGGCGAAGGGGACAACGGCGACATCACGGGAATTTACTGCTACGACAAAAACAATCAGCAGATTAGAGCTGGAAAGCTCGAGGAAGCCCTGTGCCAGCTGGGTGAAGCTATCATCGACCAGCACGAAGACATGGACTTCAACGGCAATGGGTGTTTCGGGGAGATCAAGCTCGACGTGGAAAGCGGGAAGATAGACATCGAGATCAACTACCGCTATGTCGAGCACCATAGGGATTACAGAGACGTTAAGGTAGAGGACTACCTGAAGGAAAAGACCGTAGCTCCTGACGCTCAGCAATAAAGGTGGAACAAGGAGCTTTGCCCGGAGCGCCGAGGCCACCGCCCTAGCGCCGGGGAGGGTGTCTTACCCCAGTAAGAACGGCTAACGCTTGAAGAGGAGGGTAAGACAGGGCGCACCCCTAAGCGACACCAAAGATGAACCAGGGGGCGCCGCCGCCGGAGGCGGCGGAAAGGCGCCCCGCTTATCTGGACGAGGTGAAACCATGCGTGAGGAGATCTGCCGTGAATGCCAGGGAACTGGGTACGTGGAGTACATCGCTGGAAGCTACTACAGCGAATTCTTTGGGAACTACCTGCCCCGCGAGGAGATCGCGCGGTGCAAGGTGTGCGACGGCACGGGGTATATAGAGGTGTGGGAGGCGCAAGTGGTAGCGGAGGAAGCGGCCTAGACCAGGGGGCACCGTCCCCCTTCCCTTTTCCGTGGAGGACATATGGAAAAGCTAAAGAACTTTCTGACCCTGTTCGACAGGCGCTCGACCCTGATGGTACAGGCCGACAACGGCCTGGCCCTGCTGGGCCAGCGGGAGCTGGGCAAAGACAGCAAGCTCTACGCCCGCTGGAAGGCGGGGGAGGCCGAAGGGCCGGTGGTGGGGGTGGACACCTCACTTTTCAAGGAAGCCTTCAAGCGCAACGCTCAGGTTTCCCTGAACGGCAAGGTCTGGGTGGGCGGGGTGGCTTTGGAGCACTACCCGGTGGAATTCGAGCCGCCCAGCGTAAAGCCCCAGGTCTGGGTCAATCGCAAGGAGTTGATCGGAAGCCTCGAGGCGACCCTCGAAGCCACCAGCACCGACCTCACGCGGGGCGTCTTTCGAGGGGCCCAGTTCGAGTTCAGCCCCACCCGCCTGAAGCTGGTGGCCTGCGACGGCTACGTGCTGGCCGAGCGCACCATCCCGGCCCGGGGGGCTTTAGAGGGCAAGGCGGTGATCCACCGCGAGGGCCTGGCCCTGATGATGAAGGCTTTGAAGGGGGTGGAGGAGCTCGAGGTGGCCCTGGGCCTGAGCAAGCGCGAGCTGGGCCTGAAGGCGGGGGCGCTCGAGATGGGCCTCGCCTGCATAGAGGGCGAGTACCCCGACTACGAGCGGGTGATCCCCCAGCCCGAGGAATGGCAGAGCACCATAGAGGTCTACGTGCCGGCCCTGGTAGAGGCGCTGGAGGCCCTGCGCCCGCTGTTTGCGCGTGCGAAAAACCAGCGGGTAGACGTGCGGGTAGAGCCGGGAACAATACGCTTGGAGGTAAACGAAGAGCACGGCCAGGCCAGCCGCAGCGTGCCCTGCGTGGCGCAGGGTGCAGCGGAGTTCTCCGTGGACGGTCGGTACTTCCTCGAGCGCCTCAAGCCCGTGAAGAACGGCGGCAGGCTGCGCTTCGTCGAACGTGAGAAGCCCCTGCTGATCGAGGGGGGCTGGTACCGCGGGGTGGTGGTGCCCCTGCGGGTGTGACCAGGGGGCACCGGCGGCGGTGCCCCCTTTATTCGTACAAGGAGGTGCTTATGAAAGCCAAACGGTTTCTCAAGAGGATCGGCGCGCTGGAGCTCTCCTACCTGCCCCAGGCCCCCGACCACGGGGAGCCTGAGCTGGCGGTGATCGTGGGTAAGCGGATCGTCCCGGTCGCGGTGGGCAGCGGGGCCACCGCGCTGTGGCAGCACCCGCTGGATGAGGCGGGCTTCCGGGCCCTGGTAGAGCGCGAGGCCTCGGAAGAGGAGCTACCGGCTTGAGGTAGCGGGGGAAGGTGTCTTACCCCAGTGGGGTAAGACAGGACCCACCCCGCTCGGTTGGGCAGGGTGGTAGCGAAGGAGGTGTTGAAGCGTGGCGGTAAGGCGAAAGGTCTCCCGAAAAAAGGCCCTCGGTCGGGCGAGGGAGGTGCTGGAGGCCCTTTGGGAGGCGCTGGAGATACGCCAGAGGATTCCCCCTGAGGTGAGCAATATCCTGGTGCCAAGAGAGGAAGGCGTAGGTAAGCAAATAACCATTCGGCCTTCCCGGGAAGGGTGGAAGGCGGTAGTAGAGCTGGACGAGCCGTGGAAAAAGGTGTGCCTCGCCTCTCATCGCCTCACCTTCCCCGCGATATACCTGACCGGGTACAAGACGGGGAGGGTGGTCGTTGATTTTGGCGACTTCTCGCTCAGCCCGGAGCGGATCATCTTTTCCTGCTACAACCCAGACCAGGCAAGGGAGAAGCTGGAAGACCTGAGGATCTTCAGGCCCCTGCTGCGGGTCTTCGGCATTGAGGACCTCGAGAAAGCCTTAGAGGTTCTGCTGACCCTGGAGAACGGGGAGTTTCGCAGAGCAGGCCCCTACGTCCTGGCGAGGACGAGGGGACTTCTGGCCCTGCACAGGGGAAAGCTCTTTGGGAACCTGGCCCTGGACGCAAAGTTCTTGATGCAAAAGCGGGTGACGCTTCGTTACCCGACCGGAATAAAGGTGATCTTCGAGCCCTCGGGGATATTCATCCAGGGATGGCCCGTCCTCAAGAGGGTGGGGATCATCTGGGAGGAGGGCGAGTTCTTCCACGAAGGTAGCTTCCCCTATTGGGAGAACGTCCCGGACGACGAACTCCTCGACAAGATGTTCAGCTTCGCCGTCTGGGGTGGTTTAAGGAAGAGGAGTTCCCCGAAGATAGAGGCTTTGATCACCGAACTGAGAAGGTGCAGGTTTCCCCTGAAGGAATTGGGAAAACCTCACTTTCTGCAGAGGGTGTGCTTGGAGATTTTCTCCTTCCTGTAAGGCAGTTGGGCAGATGAACCAGGGGGCGGCGGAAGCCGCCCCGCTTATTGGGGTGAAGGAGGAAAACATGGAACTGTTGGAACAACTTAAGGCAAAAGGCGTCGCCACGGTCAGGATCACCTTTGACGGCGAAGGCGATAGCGGTGGCATTGAGGGCATCCACTGCTACGACCAGAACGACGAAAGGGTTCAGGCGGGAGAACTCGAGGAGGCCCTCTTCAAGCTGGGCGACGCCATCATCGAGCGCCACTGCGAGATCAGCTTCGACAACTGGGGGTGCTTCGGGGAGATCTGCCTCGAGGTCGAGAGCGGGAAGATCGAGATCGAGGTCAACACCCGTTACGTCAGCTACGAGACCGAGCACGCGGAAGACAGGGCGGAAGAATACCTGAAGGAGGAAACCGCATGAGCCACCCCTACCACCACGCCCTGTCCTCGGCCAAGCGCTTCGGCGGGGTGCCGGAGGACTACCTGGCCATCCACAGCTGGTTCGACGCCTCGAAGGAGCTCATGTGCGACCCCCGCCACCGGGCGCTAAGGCACCACGCCCAGGGCATCTTCGAGGCCGAGCGGGTGTTTGGAGTCGTGATCACCAACGCCCAGGGCCGCCAGGTCCCCGTGCGGCTCATCGGGGAGCAGCACGTGCGGGAGGACCTGGGCTTTGTCCCTAGCGTGGAGGAGTGGTTCCGGCACATCCAGCTGCAGCCCTGGATGCACCGGGGGGTGGATCGCAAGGTCAACAGCCTCTCGATAGAAGATCTGAAGGTCGGCGAGGGTTGAGGTTCCCACGGCTAAAGCTTGAAAGGTTGCGGGTCTCCCCTGCCCCCTGACGAGGGTGGGGGAGGTGTCTTACCCCAGCAAAACAGCGGGGGGTAAGAAGGGGCCTGTGGCCCCAGGAGGTGGAGCATGAGCCTGCAGGAAGTGGTCGCGCTGACCGCGGGTGGGATGTTCGTGATCTTTGGCGGCCTGGCCCTGCTGGTGGCGCTGGTGGAGGAGGTGATCATCCCCCTATGGAAGAAAAGAAGATAAGCGTCCTGCAAAAAGCTCAAGCGCGGGTCAGCCCGGAAGCCGCCCGGCTGCTGGAGGAGCGGGCGCGGCGGGGCCTTGAGACCTACGGCGTGACCCTGGACGAGAACCCCGCCCCGCTCACGGGACGCTTGCAGCACGCCTTAGAGGAGGCGTTGGATTTGCTGCAGTACCTGGAGTGGGCCAGGGAGGTCGCGCCGGAGGGCCTGCTGGCGCGGCTGGACAAGCTGTGTGTGCTCGCCGCTGAGATAGCCAACACCCTGGCCCGGATGAGCGCGGACGAGCTACGTAAGTGGGCGAAGTAGCGCAGGCCCCGAACCCCCGCCGGAGTTCTAAAGCCCCTGGCGGGGGCTGTGCCGCCCTAGCTCAATTGGTAGAGCACCCGGCTTGTACCCGGACGGTTGCCGGTTCGACTCCGGCGGGTGGCTCCAAGGAGGAAGTATGGAAAGAGAGCTGGAAGACCTGGAAAAGGCGCTCAACGAACACGCCAGCGCTCAGATTCAGTACGAGCGGGCCAGGGAAGCCCTCGAGCGGGCCCGCGCCACGGCCTTGCTGTCGGGGGTGATCGCGGGCAAGAACGCCGAGGAGCGGGAGGCCCAGGCCCGCACCACCCTGGCCGAGCGGTATGAGGCGGTGCGGATGGCCCAGGAGGCCCTGGTGTGGGCCCGGGTGCGACTGGAACTGGCGCGGGAGCGCCTAAGTGTCGCCAAGATCATGCAGGAGGTGAAGAGTGGCAGTCATCAAACACGGTAGAGCCCTGTACAACCTGGCCCACTACCGCAAGGCCGTCCTTGGGGAGCGGCTGATCCACCTGGTTCCTACCAGCACCGACCCCAGCGAAAGGCTGGTCTTCGACCGGCAGGAGGACGCGGATTACGCCTTCCTGGTCATCAGGATAAAGTGGAACAGCCCAGAAACGATTGACCTCGATGCAGCGCATGCAGCCTCAGCCGGGTAAGCGCCGGAGGCGGCATCGCCCTGCTTTGTTGGTTGAGGAGGAACGCTATGAAAAACATCCGCGAACGGATCGAGGGTTTTCTGAACCGCCTCGAGCGGGCCGAGACCATCCTGCTGGAAGGGCGGGTACACCGGGTGGAGGGGATGCCACACACCTACGTGGTGCGGGGGAGCCAGAACTACCTGGTGGATCTAAAAAAGGAGACCTGCACCTGCCCCGACCACGGCAGGGGCCACACCTGCAAGCACCTGCTGGCGGCGGTGCTGCTGGAGCGGGCCGAACACAAAGCCTGCAAGGAGACCCAGGTCAAGGCGGCGTAAAGGGAGGTAAAGAAGATGCCCAATCACTGCGAAAACCGGTTGCGTGTGGTCGGCCCCCCGGAGGCCCTGGCGGCCTTCGTGGAAAAGGCCCAGGGGCCCAACGTCTGGGGGGAACGGGTTCCCCTGACGTACCACGCCTTCGTGCCCTACCCGGAGGAGTACGCCGAAGCGGACCGTCGGGTCAGGGCCCTGATAGAAAGCGGAGAAAACAGCCTCGAAGTCGTTAAGACGAGCGGCTTCAACAACGGGGGGTACGATTGGTGCTGCGAGCACTGGGGCACCAAATGGGACGCCTACGACCTCGTGTACACCATCCACCCCCACGAGGCCAACTACGACTTTTGCTCAGCCTGGTCCCCGCCCCTCCAGGTCATCGCGGCGATGGCCCACCAGCACCCCGAACTCGAGTTCGAGTTCGAGTACTACGAGCCGGGAATGGGGTTCGCCGGAAGACAGGTGTACCGGGAGGGAAAACGGATCAAAAGCGAGGAGTGGAGTCTGGAGGAACTGGAGGAAACCTAGCCGAACGAGGGGCGAGCGCGCCCCTTTCGCGAGGAGAAAGCAATGGAAGCCATCAAAATACTGACCCAACCTTTGACCGCTGACGAGATCGAGTGGAAGATCATCGCCAGCAAAAACGGCCAGACCACCCTGGCCCCCTACATCGACGCGAGGGCGGTGATGAGCCGCCTCGACCGGGCCTTCGGGCCTTTTGGCTGGCAGGTGCGCTACACCCCGGCCCAGGTGGGCAGCGAGCACGGGGTGATCGCCAGCATCGCCATCAAACACCCGGAGACGGGGGAGTGGGTGGAGAAGCAGGACGGCTCGGGCGCTTCCGATATGGAGCCCTTCAAGGGTGGCATCTCCGGCGCTTTGAAGCGAGCCGCCACCGCCTGGGGCATCGGGCGGGAGCTTTACAGCTACCCCAGGGTGGTCCTGGAAGGCGAGCACAGGTACATCCCCTGGAAGGTGCTCGAGCGCTTGAAAAACCTGCCCAGGGCCGTCGCGGAGGGCAAGCCCCTACCCGAGGTGATCCGGCTCAACGCGGAGGGGGAGAGCGTCAAGAAGGCCAGTTAGCCAGGCGGTCTCTGTCACCCTGTCGCCGGATGGGATGACAGAGGGCGCTGATGATGAAAGGGGGTGGGAACACAGGACACAGCAAAAGCAGGCCAAGCGGCTACGCCCTTCGGAGAAAGGCAGGAACAGGCCGGGGAAGGCCCTGGCATAGGCCACCCGAGGGGTGGCGGAGGTAAAGAAGGGAGCGAGGCTCGCCTCCCACAGGAATTAAAGGATATGGGGCCTAAAGAGTATACTCTCCGGCTAGAAAGAAAAGGCGATCATATCCTGGTCAAGCGCGTTCTCCGACCTGAGCAGCTTCCCCCTGGGGGGAAGATGTTATACCGGGAGGACGAACGGCTGTACGTCCTTCCGTACCCCGCCGACTGCGGAGAAAGCCTGGCCTGGCAGGGGTACTTCCTAAAAGAGGGAAACCGTATC
>Ga0308393_1000953_pt1 | contig 14088 bp, 13 predicted proteins | sample Hotspr2Sampleee2_FD_202364 | JGI IMG/M metagenome (GOLD analysis project Ga0308393, IMG submission 202364) | Hot spring phototrophic mat microbial communities from Mushroom Spring, Yellowstone National Park, Wyoming, United States - 20050630_ee2 ... | reverse complement strand
CGCTGCCCTCGTCGCCCCGGCGGATGCCGGCTGCCCCTGCCACCCTCGCTGCCCTCGTCGCCCCGGCGGACGCCGGCTGCCCCTGCCACCCTCGCTGCCCTCGTCGCCCCGGCGGACGCCGGCTGCCCCTGCCACCCTCGCTGCCCTCGTCGCCCCGGCGGACGCCGGCTGCCCCTGCCACCCTGATAGCAAACCCGGCTTGAGGGTGGACCACCTATTCTGGCGAGACCGCGTCCTCGCAGAGATCCCGGCTTTGTCTACGCACAAGCCAGCTTTGCTCTGCAATGGCTTGCCAGAGCGCGATACAGTCTGCGGGTCCCGGCGCGAGACGGGCTTTCCGGGACGATTCTATAGCGGTTCTCAGAAAGATTGAACCTTTTGGGCAAGGTTGCAACATGACCCTCCCGCAGGCTCGCAGCCTGCGGGAGGGTGTAGCAGCCTGGCAGACGCGAACGATGGTCAACGTATCTGAGAAATGCTGTAGGAGGGCGGCCCTCTGTTACGTTTACACGCATGGCCGTCTCAGGAGGAGCGAGGAGTGAGAGGGCGGAGGGGCGTTTCAGGTCACCGCGCGGATGCGTAGCTGTTTCCGCCTTGCGGATGGGTGGCCTGTTCGACAACGACAACGAATGGGACCAGGCCTCGTTAGCCATTGGTTGTGGCAATCCGCCTTGCGGATGGGTAGCCTGTTCGACAACGACAACGAATGGGACCAGGCCTCGTTAGCCATTGGTTGTGGCAATCCGCCTTGCGGATGCGTGGCCTTTTCAACCAAGACCGCACAGATGAGGGCGGCGGCGAAGGCGTCGTTTCAATCCGCCTTGCGGATGCGTGGCCTTTTCAACGATGCCCCTGGCCAGCACGATGCCGCCGCGGTCCAGCGTTTCAATCCGCCTTGCGGATGCGTGGCCTTTTCAACCTCCACTCTCCTCCCTCCTCCACACGCGCATCATCGGTTTCAATCCGCCTTGCGGATGCGTGGCCTTTTCAACGCGGGATGAGGCGAGCTTCAACCTCGGCGGGCGGGGTTTCAATCCGCCTTGCGGATGCGTGGCCTTTTCAACCAGGTCCACGCCCGCAAACAACTGACTCCAGTCCATGTGTTTCAATCCGCCTTGCGGATGCGTGGCCTTTTCAACCTGACATGTCCATCATCGATGCGTGCATTGCAGACGGTTTCAATCCGCCTTGCGGATGCGTGGCCTTTTCAACGGCGATGATCTCGTCCAGCGCCGCGCGGATGCTCGCGTTTCAATCCGCCTTGCGGATGCGTGGCCTTTTCAACGGTAGCAATTCAGATCAATTTGCGATAGATGCGAGAGGTTTCAATCCGCCTTGCGGATGCGTGGCCTTTTCAACCGGGCGGGCGCTGCATCGCCCGCGTCGTGCCGCACGAGTTTCAATCCGCCTTGCGGATGCGTGGCCTTTTCAACCCATGTCGCCGCTGAGGCCCCAGGAGCGCGCCAGGGTTTCAATCCGCCTTGCGGATGCGTGGCCTTTTCAACCGGGGGAGCGCCGGTCCTCCACCGCGACCGCCTCATGTTTCAATCCGCCTTGCGGATGCGTGGCCTTTTCAACGGTCTCGGCCATATGTGGAGCAAATGATTTCCGAGGGTTTCAATCCGCCTTGCGGATGCGTGGCCTTTTCAACCCTGCGCAGGCGCTGGCGGCGCGCACCGCGGCGCGAGTTTCAATCCGCCTTGCGGATGCGTGGCCTTTTCAACCCAAGCAGTACCGCGGGGCGGGGTTGCCCCTGGAGGAGTTTCAATCCGCCTTGCGGATGCGTGGCCTTTTCAACTGGAGCAGGCTGCGCACCTCCTCGAGGTTGTCGCAGGTTTCAATCCGCCTTGCGGATGCGTGGCCTTTTCAACGCCAAGCACCGCGGCCTGCTCAGCCCAGATAGCGATGTTTCAATCCGCCTTGCGGATGCGTGGCCTTTTCAACCGGGGCGCGCCGGGAGTGCTACACCGCCGTTGCGGTCGAGTTTCAATCCGCCTTGCGGATGCGTGGCCTTTTCAACCAGCTTAGCTCCACGTATGCCCACCCGTCATCGCTCCAGTTTCAATCCGCCTTGCGGATGCGTGGCCTTTTCAACCCAGTTGGAGCGGATGTTGCCGCCGCTCTGCGGGGTTTCAATCCGCCTTGCGGATGCGTGGCCTTTTCAACATCTGCCAGGGGTGATAGGAGACGGTGATCATCATAGTTTCAATCCGCCTTGCGGATGCGTGGCCTTTTCAACCGGTAGATCTCTTCATCCTCCTCGCCCTCACCGACGTTTCAATCCGCCTTGCGGATGCGTGGCCTTTTCAACACGAGCGCTCGAAGCGCTCGGGCTGACCGAGATTGGTTTCAATCCGCCTTGCGGATGCGTGGCCTTTTCAACCGCGGCGATGGCCTAAGCCCGAGGCGCCCGCGCCCGAGTTTCAATCCGCCTTGCGGATGCGTGGCCTTTTCAACCGTAGCGCACCTGGCGCGTGGGCGCGTGGGCGCGTGGAGTTTCAATCCGCCTTGCGGATGCGTGGCCTTTTCAACGCGATTGTCCGCGCGCTTGACGCGGAAATCCGCCCGGTTTCAATCCGCCTTGCGGATGCGTGGCCTTTTCAACTTCGCGATCATATCGAACACATCGAACAGACATTGCTGTTTCAATCCGCCTTGCGGATGCGTGGCCTTTTCAACTAGCGTTGGCGGAGCGCGGCGGGATATCAATCTGGTGTTTCAATCCGCCTTGCGGATGCGTGGCCTTTTCAACTGACGAGCTCATTCGCGCAAAGCTCGTCATCGCCCGGGTTTCAATCCGCCTTGCGGATGCGTGGCCTTTTCAACGGGGGAGGATCATTTCGGGGTGGGGGAGGATGAAAGGGTTTCAATCCGCCTTGCGGATGCGTGGCCTTTTCAACCTCCTTTCGCGATGGCGATCGCTATCGCCATCGCACGTTTCAATCCGCCTTGCGGATGCGTGGCCTTTTCAACGGTATCCGCTTAACACATTCGGTCCTGTATGATGTAGTTTCAATCCGCCTTGCGGATGCGTGGCCTTTTCAACTCCCACGTTGCTCCGGGGAGGGGAAGCGTGATTGCGTTTCAATCCGCCTTGCGGATGCGTGGCCTTTTCAACCCGCGAGGGTCCGACGGCGGGAGAAAGGAGTAGATAGTTTCAATCCGCCTTGCGGATGCGTGGCCTTTTCAACGGTGTGGGATCATTATCTGGCAATCATAAAGGACAGTTTCAATCCGCCTTGCGGATGCGTGGCCTTTTCAACCGCGCTCAGCATCGGGTTTGCGCGCCGCGCGATCATGTTTCAATCCGCCTTGCGGATGCGTGGCCTTTTCAACGAAGGGAAGTGCCACCACTGCCGCGAGTGGTGGACGTTTCAATCCGCCTTGCGGATGCGTGGCCTTTTCAACCTGGAGTGTTCGGAAGTTGACAGCCCGCAGGCTGAGGTTTCAATCCGCCTTGCGGATGCGTGGCCTTTTCAACTGGGGCTATGAAACCGCGTCTGTGGACGGTGGGGCGTTTCAATCCGCCTTGCGGATGCGTGGCCTTTTCAACAGGTAGCACTCTCCCAGCCCGGTTTCGGGCAAGAGAAGGTTTCAATCCGCCTTGCGGATGCGTGGCCTTTTCAACGTCAGACGTGCGGCTGAGGATTTACAACAAGAGCGCCGTTTCAATCCGCCTTGCGGATGCGTGGCCTTTTCAACCAGCCGTGGCAGATTGCCCACTTTCACGCTCGTGGTTTGGTTTCAATCCGCCTTGCGGATGCGTGGCCTTTTCAACCTCTCGACGTGTGCGGCTTGCTTCTGCTGCTGACAAGTTTCAATCCGCCTTGCGGATGCGTGGCCTTTTCAACGTGGGAGAATAACGTCGGGTATACGCCGAACTTTCGGTTTCAATCCGCCTTGCGGATGCGTGGCCTTTTCAACCACATATTCGCGCATGCCGGTGTGATAAGCGCAGATGTTTCAATCCGCCTTGCGGATGCGTGGCCTTTTCAACGCTCCTCCGCCTACCGTTTACGCCGTGGTTCGAGCAAGTTTCAATCCGCCTTGCGGATGCGTGGCCTTTTCAACGATATGAGGTCTGGGCGATGGTTCTGGCCCCTGATGTGTTTCAATCCGCCTTGCGGATGCGTGGCCTTTTCAACACCGGTGCTACCGGAACCACCGGCGGCGGCACAGACGGGTTTCAATCCGCCTTGCGGATGCGTGGCCTTTTCAACCGTCGGCCCGCGAAGCGCGCCGTGCGGCACGGAAGAGTTTCAATCCGCCTTGCGGATGCGTGGCCTTTTCAACGGGGGGAGGAGCGGCGCCAGGCATACCAGCCAGCGGTTTCAATCCGCCTTGCGGATGCGTGGCCTTTTCAACTCGCGATGTCTGTCTCCGCCACGACGGGGATGTGTGGGGTTTCAATCCGCCTTGCGGATGCGTGGCCTTTTCAACGCACCATGGGTGACAAGTTTTTTGTGGTTCGGGATCGGGTTTCAATCCGCCTTGCGGATGCGTGGCCTTTTCAACGAGCGCCAGGCGCGCGCCCAGGCGCGAGAAGCTGCCGTTTCAATCCGCCTTGCGGATGCGTGGCCTTTTCAACCGGGGGGGTAGTTGCACGCGCAACTATCCCCACATCGTTTCAATCCGCCTTGCGGATGCGTGGCCTTTTCAACCCAGTCGCTCGCTGAGGTCGAGCGTGTCTGGGCCGAGTTTCAATCCGCCTTGCGGATGCGTGGCCTTTTCAACGTTCTATCCTTGATATTTATCAAGTCTTGCGCGATGTTTCAATCCGCCTTGCGGATGCGTGGCCTTTTCAACACGCGCGTGCAACCGCGGGCAAAGGAGGTCAGAATGTTTCAATCCGCCTTGCGGATGCGTGGCCTTTTCAACACCGGTCAACGTCATTCCTGACCAGGGTGCCCCGTAGAGTTTCAATCCGCCTTGCGGATGCGTGGCCTTTTCAACTGGACCAGTAGCCACAATCCAGACGCGCGACGTTCTCGTTTCAATCCGCCTTGCGGATGCGTGGCCTTTTCAACTCGGCAGTGCCGCGAACAAGCCTTTCCCTAATTAGGTTTCAATCCGCCTTGCGGATGCGTGGCCTTTTCAACTTTGCGCGGATAATCTCGTCCTCATTGCTAATTTCGTAGGTTTCAATCCGCCTTGCGGATGCGTGGCCTTTTCAACGGCTGACGCTCCCATCGCTCCACAATCGCCGCCAGGGTTTCAATCCGCCTTGCGGATGCGTGGCCTTTTCAACTGGGCACATATGTGGCTGCCACTGCGGAGGCATACCCGTTTCAATCCGCCTTGCGGATGCGTGGCCTTTTCAACTGCGCGCCGAATTGTCTGATGCCGTCCTGGAGGTCAGTTTCAATCCGCCTTGCGGATGCGTGGCCTTTTCAACCGCGGGCAGCGTCGGCCCACCGGTCATCCCTGCGCTTCATGTTTCAATCCGCCTTGCGGATGCGTGGCCTTTTCAACTTTGTTCTGTGCGGCCGCCTGGGCGGCCGCACAGGCTGTTTCAATCCGCCTTGCGGATGCGTGGCCTTTTCAACGTGACCGGGATGTTGATGTGCTCGTCTACCGCTCTTCGTTTCAATCCGCCTTGCGGATGCGTGGCCTTTTCAACCGCCCGGGTGAGGCCCGCCTGATTGGCGAGCCAGGGTTTCAATCCGCCTTGCGGATGCGTGGCCTTTTCAACGCGGCCGAGGCCAGCCAGGTCAAGCCGGGCAGGTAGTGTTTCAATCCGCCTTGCGGATGCGTGGCCTTTTCAACATAGACGCGCACGGGGTCAGGAGTGATCTCGCCGTCGTTTCAATCCGCCTTGCGGATGCGTGGCCTTTTCAACCGCGTGCGGGCGGTGGAGGATGGGTGGGAGTTGTGGGTTTCAATCCGCCTTGCGGATGCGTGGCCTTTTCAACCGCCTAGTAGGAAGGGGGGAAGCCATGAAGGTAGTGGGTTTCAATCCGCCTTGCGGATGCGTGGCCTTTTCAACCAGATCCTGCGTCAGCTACTGGCGCGCTATGGGTGGTTTCAATCCGCCTTGCGGATGCGTGGCCTTTTCAACGGGCGATTGGTCGCGCCGCTACTTCGACTTGGTGGACGTTTCAATCCGCCTTGCGGATGCGTGGCCTTTTCAACTCGGCGAACCGCTTCCGCTGGAGTGCGCTGCGTTCGGTTTCAATCCGCCTTGCGGATGCGTGGCCTTTTCAACTCCTGCGCCGCGGCACCTGCACGACAAACAGTTCCACGTTTCAATCCGCCTTGCGGATGCGTGGCCTTTTCAACGAACGCTGCCCGTTCCACGGCCCAGGAACACTCGAAGTTTCAATCCGCCTTGCGGATGCGTGGCCTTTTCAACACCGCAAGTGTTTCACGTGAAACACTCCCCCCTAATCGTGTTTCAATCCGCCTTGCGGATGCGTGGCCTTTTCAACCGGTCTCGGCGCCGGCACCCGCAACGGCCAGAAGCGGTTTCAATCCGCCTTGCGGATGCGTGGCCTTTTCAACCGAATGGAAGGCGCGGTACGTCAAGTGTCTGGATGTTTCAATCCGCCTTGCGGATGCGTGGCCTTTTCAACTTTCCTTGTGGCCTTCCCAACGTCCTACGGGTCCATCGTTTCAATCCGCCTTGCGGATGCGTGGCCTTTTCAACTCCCCGCAACGACGTGACCAATGTGGCCGTGGACTGGTTTCAATCCGCCTTGCGGATGCGTGGCCTTTTCAACTCCTGGCCGACATGCGCGAAGCGCTGTATTGGCAGAAGTTTCAATCCGCCTTGCGGATGCGTGGCCTTTTCAACGCCTTGGAGCGTGCCCGCGAGTCGGCGGCGCTGGCCGGTTTCAATCCGCCTTGCGGATGCGTGGCCTTTTCAACTGTCGGTGCTCTATGCTCCGGCCCATCAGTCGTCGGTTTCAATCCGCCTTGCGGATGCGTGGCCTTTTCAACCAAGGGGATCGCGCGCTTGACCGCCATGTACGCGCGAGTTTCAATCCGCCTTGCGGATGCGTGGCCTTTTCAACGGTGACGTGGGGTGCTGAGAGCGGCTGGCACCCCCAGTTTCAATCCGCCTTGCGGATGCGTGGCCTTTTCAACATGTCGTTCGGCGCTGGAACAGCCATCTCCTCGAAGTTTCAATCCGCCTTGCGGATGCGTGGCCTTTTCAACCGCCGGCCGCCGGCGAACGCGGCCTCGAACGCTATCGTTTCAATCCGCCTTGCGGATGCGTGGCCTTTTCAACTCCTTTCTTGTTGCGCGAGGCACACTACCTCACAACGTTTCAATCCGCCTTGCGGATGCGTGGCCTTTTCAACTCAAACCGAGCGCTTCAAGCGCCTTTTTATAGTCGCGTTTCAATCCGCCTTGCGGATGCGTGGCCTTTTCAACTCTGAGGGCTGGGACATCATGAGCCAGATCGACGTGTTTCAATCCGCCTTGCGGATGCGTGGCCTTTTCAACTGGCGGGACTGGTCGCGTGCGCTCGGCCTGACCGGCGTTTCAATCCGCCTTGCGGATGCGTGGCCTTTTCAACATGGCGAGAAACGGAATGCACGAGACGGGCGTAAACGTTTCAATCCGCCTTGCGGATGCGTGGCCTTTTCAACCGCGGTCATCTGCACATGGAAAGGAGCGCGCAATGACGTTTCAATCCGCCTTGCGGATGCGTGGCCTTTTCAACCCTGCGGCGCGCGATCTTATTGCGCGACGAGGCGAGCGTTTCAATCCGCCTTGCGGATGCGTGGCCTTTTCAACGATTGACCACCGAGCAATCTGGCTTCCAGGCCGTCGGCCAGTTTCAATCCGCCTTGCGGATGCGTGGCCTTTTCAACTCTACGTCGCCGCGAAATTCGTTATTTCGCTGTGGTTTCAATCCGCCTTGCGGATGCGTGGCCTTTTCAACGGCCCACGGACCGACGCGCCCTCAGGCAGCTCGTCGTTTCAATCCGCCTTGCGGATGCGTGGCCTTTTCAACATCGAACATCTCGACCCCGACCCCGACCAATAAGGTGTTTCAATCCGCCTTGCGGATGCGTGGCCTTTTCAACTCGGTGGGACCCCGCGGAAGGCGCGGGGTCGGCGTGGTTTCAATCCGCCTTGCGGATGCGTGGCCTTTTCAACCGTCGTGCGCGAGGACGACGGCGGCACTGTTTGCATGGTTTCAATCCGCCTTGCGGATGCGTGGCCTTTTCAACCCATCCGAACCGACCATATCACGTATGCCGGCCGGCGGTTTCAATCCGCCTTGCGGATGCGTGGCCTTTTCAACACGCGGCGCGACTCCCTGCGTCCCCGTCTCCCCCCGCGTTTCAATCCGCCTTGCGGATGCGTGGCCTTTTCAACCGGAACAGTTCGGCACAGGCGTTGCCTACGCGCTCCGTTTCAATCCGCCTTGCGGATGCGTGGCCTTTTCAACACGTTCTATATCGTCGGCAAGTCAGCGGGGAAGGCGTTTCAATCCGCCTTGCGGATGCGTGGCCTTTTCAACAGTCGCCGGTGTCGGGCGCGCGCTGGCACGCCAGGGTTTCAATCCGCCTTGCGGATGCGTGGCCTTTTCAACCGAGGCGGGGCTGTTTCTAGACCGACGGTCGTTCATGTTTCAATCCGCCTTGCGGATGCGTGGCCTTTTCAACGTCCAACAGGTCGTCGCTGGCGCCCTTGTCGCGGAGTTTCAATCCGCCTTGCGGATGCGTGGCCTTTTCAACCTTCCGGCCGCCCCAGTTCGGGGTGCGCCGGGAGTACTAGTTTCAATCCGCCTTGCGGATGCGTGGCCTTTTCAACCTCGGTGGCGCCCATCGCGGGTGCCTGGGCGCAACGGGTTTCAATCCGCCTTGCGGATGCGTGGCCTTTTCAACTCGGCGCCTGCAGTGGCGCCCATCGCGGGTGAGTGGAGTTTCAATCCGCCTTGCGGATGCGTGGCCTTTTCAACCCCGCGCCGGCCCCCACGGCCGGGGCGCCATGCCCCGGTTTCAATCCGCCTTGCGGATGCGTGGCCTTTTCAACGGCAGCGCTCGCTACCGCGTCAGGACGCCACGGAGAAGCCCTGTTGCGAGAGGCGCGCCCAGAAAGGCGTGCTGCACCCTGAATTGCCACTCTCGTCAACATTGTACCATGACTTCCGCCGCGCTGGAATGCTCAATCGCGTCATGCGAGCGCCTCCCGCTCCGATACCCTGTGCTTCGCTGCTCGAATCGCGCCTGATGCGCGGCGATTCGTGAAAGGGGTGTCTGTCTCTGTCCCCGCCGCTCCACCCGGGGCGCGGGTGGCGCGATGTCGCCCCACCCGGGGCGCGTGGGGACGCGCACCCTTCCAGCGCGCCAGGAACATTCGGGCACAACCATGGCGGAGAGGTAGGGTCCAAATGTACCTCAGCAGTCCAGATGAGTGTTCCTGGGAGGGCGCGGCCCTCCCAGACTCTCCCACCAGGTAAGGGCTCGGGGAAACCTGATTTCCCCAGACCCCTGCTCCACGTGGCCGTGGCGCCCGTCAGAGAATGACGGTCACCGGATCGTGTGGTTTGGGGCCTCCTACGGTTAATACCTGCTCGCGGCACGCGCCGCAGAGCGGGTAGAACCGCACGCTGTCGCGCTCCTCCAGCAGGTGCTGCGCCAGTTTGGCGCGCAGTTCCACCAGTTGGCGCCGCGTGAGCCAGCATTCGAAGAGGGAGTACTGTGTCCATGTGCCGTATCCGCAAAGCAGCCGGTGCACCTTCGTCCGCCGCCGGTCGTCGGGAATGTCGTAGGCGATGACGTAGAGTGTTGTGGTTGCTGAGGTTCCCATAGTATGTCGTGGTTTCCGCGTCCGCGTCTAACGTGAACATAGGCTGCTGGAGCAGGGGTGTGGGGAAACCAGGATTCCCCACGCCCCTGCCCCCGGAAAGGTGAGGGCGCAGCCCGCGGGCGGGGGTTGGGGAGGGCGCAGCCCTCCCAGGAAGAACCTTTTTTCATCCTGTTCGTGGGCGGCGCAGCCGCATGGACGGCTGAGGTGACCATCGTGCGCAGGGTTCAGCCCCCCTCCCAGCCTCCCCCCGCTGGGGGGAGGCGCCGGGTTCCTGCCCCCAGCAGGGGAGGGTCCGGGAGCGGGCGGTCACTGTGCCCGCGGAGCCGCGCCGCGGGCGGGACGCCCGCGCTCCCAGGCCATGTGCATCGGGCGTGGTGCGCCCCGCGCATGGGGCCTGACGTGACCATGGGTGAACCAGGTTCCCCCATACCCCCGCCCGCAGGAGGGCCTGGCCCTTGCGCAGGGGGCTGGGGAAACCCGGTTTCCCCAGCCCCCTCCCGCGGGAGGGTTTGGGAGGGCCTGGTCCTTGCGCAGGGGTCCGGGAAACCGGGTTTCCCCATGCCCCCTCCCGGTGGGAGGATTCGGGAGGGCGCAACCCTCCCAAGAAGAATGTTCATCTGGTCTCGTCGGTATGCGGCGCGAGCCGCATGGATGGCTGATCTGAACCAGGCAGGGCATGGGGCCTAGCAGCGACAGTTTGCCGGCGCCTAGCGCACGGTAAACGGAACATAGCGTTCAATTTCCCCTTGCGCGTATTTGGCGAACAGCCGGACCTGGAGTTCGATGCAGCGGCGGTAATGGACCCGGTATCCAAAGAGGGGATGTTGCACCTGTTCGTTGAGCCGCGCTTCGAATTTCTCCAGAAAGGTTCGCCGCGCGCTATCCCGTAGCCGATAGGCGCCTAGTTCTTCCTCGAAGTCTCTGGGCGTTAACTGCCCGGTGTTGATCATGGTCATCACGACTGAGTCCACGATGATCGGGCGAAACATCTCGACGATGTCCAGCGCCAGCGCCGGTTTGCCGAAACCCGGCTGGTGCAGCACGCCCAGGCCTGGATCAAGCCCCACGGCGTGGATCAGCGATACAGTCTGGTTGGTGAGCAGGGTGTAGCCAAAGGAGAGCGCCGCGTTGACCGGATCGGTGGGCGGGCGTTTGACCCGCCCGGTGAAGTTCCATGCGCCTTTGAGCAGCGTGCCCAGCACACCGTAGTAGGCCGCGCTCGCGCTGCCCTCCAGCCCCAGGAGCGGTCCCAGGCCGTGCATGCGGTCGTTCGTGTCGGCGGGCGGTTCCAGACGCTCGAGGTCACGCAGGCAGCGCCGGATAGTCTGTGCGGCTTCCTGCAGTGCGGTATCATCGTCGCGCCCGCGGGCGTAGCGCAGCAGCAGCGTGCGCATGTTCTGCAGTTTGCCGGCAATGCACGCTCGCGCCACGCCAAAGCCTCGCGCCACGTCCCCCGCCAGCGCGTACTGCGCCAGGCGCACCCCGCTGTTCTTCCCCCAATCGGCTACCAGCGCGCCGCAGGAATGGCCCCATGCTGTCAGGTAGTGAACCGGTATCCGGCGCTTGAGGAGTTCGTGCAGCGCCGGAGTGGTCAGGGTGATTTCGCCCAGCACCATAATCTGTTCGATCTTGTTGAGCGGAACACGGATCGCATCGCCATTGCGTCCGCCCGCGGCCTGCACCCGCAGGGTCTCACCTTCAAGTTTGACGACGCTGTATTGCTCGGTGAGATACAGGGTTGCCATGCACACCTCCACGCCAGGTCCAGGGATGTCAATCATTAGTAGTGGCCTCCGGGGTATGGGTGACTGAACGTAGACCCCGCCGGGGAAGGGTCCCGGAGGGCTGCGCCCGTCGAGGAACGGCCTCTGTGCGCTAGCAACCATCAGTCTGCAATCGCGCCGGCCAGTTGGCGCATTTCGTCGGGCAGGCACAGCGGTTCGAGCGAGCAGTCCCGGCAGCGGGCGCGCTGCTCAATGGGCGGCGGCAAGGTTCCGGCTGCCGCCAGACGGTGAGCCTCGGCGGCTGTCCGCTCGACAGCGCCGCGCAAATCGGCGGTAAAGGCGACCTCCTCGCGCCGCCGCGCTGTGGAGTAGAAGATGAAGCCCCGTTGGATCGGCGCGCCGGTGCGCTCCTCCAGACACATGGCCTGGGCGCAGAGTTGGATGTGATCGTTGTTCCAGCGTCCTGGACGCCCCTTTTTGAACTCCACCGGATAGCGCTCATTGCCGCGCGCTTCCACGATGTCGCAGAAGCCGGCAACCCGCAGGCGTTCGCTCCAGACATACACGCGCCGCCGTTGCACCGCGTCGTCCAGCCAGGTCGTGCCGCCCAGATCCACGCCTTCGTGTCGCAGGTGTCCCTCGACCACGTGTTCGTTCAAGAGCATTTCCGCCTGAATGAACTCGTAGGCGAAGCGCCGTGGGCAGTAGGCCAGGGCATTCAACATCGAGAGCGGAATGTATTCAGGCGGACCGATGTCAAGGCTCATAGACCTGCCTCCTTATCGGGGAGGCGCCGGCACAGGCCCATGCCCCGCGCGGTCTTGATCCCCACGCCGAGGAACAGGGCCGCGTCGGCGAGCAGGGCCAGCGTCCGCGCCTGCTCCGGGTTCACCGGCAATTCGTAGGCCACCGTGCCGACAAAGCCTTTTTGCGGGCCTTTGCCCAGATTGATCTCGCGCGACTCGGCGCGGTAGCGCGAGACCAGGGTGTCAGCGGCGGCGGCCCGGACCAGTTCGAGATCCAGCCACGCCTGAGGCGGGGCCAGTTCGTTCCAGCGTCTGGCCAGGCTCAAGAAGATCAGCGCCGGATCGGGCAGGATGGCCAGGCGTGTCTTGCCGTCGGGGCGCGCCGCCTGGCCGATGGCGGTGGCGCTGGCGAACTCGAGGGCGACGGTATGCGCCGCTTCGGCGCGGGCCGCCAGCGCGACGAAGCTGTCGTACCCGGCCCATGGATGGCCCCTGGGCGGCGGGGTGCCAATCACGTCGCCGAGGCGCAGGTGGCTCTGCCCAAGCCGCAGCGGCGCCTCGCCGGGCATCTGGCGGAGCAGGGTCCGCACGAAGGGCTGGAACAGGTCGGCGCGCAGCAGGGTGACGCGCACTTCTACTACGTCGCGGTTGCGTTGGGGCAAGGCTGCGACGGTGTAAGGCTTGCCCGGCGCGTTGGCGTGCAATTCCTCGGCCACCTCCGGCGCCACCTGGCGCACGAGATCGAGAAAGAGCGCCTGAAGTCCGTGCCCATGCGGGCGCGGTGCCGGCCCGCCTTCTAGCGGGTGCAGCCGGAGAACAAAGGCGTACAGATCGGGAAATTCGCTCATATGCGCCTCCGTGGCGATCGCCCGAACCATCGTTTTACGGAAACACGTACCGCATCCCCGCCGGCACCCCCTGGCCACCGGGCAGGGCGTAGTGTGGCCCGTGGCAGCGAGCATTGGCGACCAGGCTCGCCGGGGGCATCGAAATGATATCGAAGGCTCGCAACACGTTCGCCGGCACGTCGAGAGGGTTGAGCGGGCAGGCGGCGGTATAAGCGCTCTCCCGCTCCACTACCGGCGCCTCTTCGACCTCGACCAGCGCCTTGCTATGCCACTTGCCCAACCGCACCCAGCGCGGCAGGCGCAGAGGCGCCGCGCTGATCACGTAACAAACGAACCGCGATTCGGGGGCCAGTTCTTTGGCCCGGCCAAAGGAAGGCGTGTTGCGGGTCGCCTGCCGCATCTCGACGTGCAGGATCTCCTCGCCATACTTGAAGGTGGCAAGCTGGAAGCCGGTGCGCTCCGGTTGGGCCGGGGTCACATACACGCCGGTCAGGCCGCCGAGATCTTCCTTGTAACGCGGAACCTGCTCGCGGTTGAACCAGGGGGCCTGCGCGAGCCCCAGGGCGTAACTCAGGGCGTAGTTGTGCAGGTAGCGCCCGGTCTCGTAGAGCCGCCCCAGTTCGCGGGTGGCGAAAAAGAGCGGTTCGTGGAGCGTCAGGCGACAGACGTACAGGTGCATGCGCGCGCTCCTATTCCTGTCAGGTAAATGTTCACACCCGGGGTACCCCACGCGCCTGGGAGCGCGGGCGTCCCGCCCGCGGCGCGTCTACACTGCCGTGATGAAAACAAGTTGTTCCTGGGAGGGCGCAGCCCTCCCAGGCCCTCCCGCGGGTGGGGGCATGGGGAAACCCGGTTTCCCCACATCCCTCGCCGAGGGCCTATGTTCACATCAGCCCTCCATGCGGCTCCGCCGCACAACGCCGTGATGAACATAAGGTTGTTTTTGGGAGAGCTGCGCCCTCCCAAACCCTCCCGCGGGCGGGGGAATGGGGAAACCCGGTT
>Ga0308393_1000948_pt1 | contig 14162 bp, 8 predicted proteins | sample Hotspr2Sampleee2_FD_202364 | JGI IMG/M metagenome (GOLD analysis project Ga0308393, IMG submission 202364) | Hot spring phototrophic mat microbial communities from Mushroom Spring, Yellowstone National Park, Wyoming, United States - 20050630_ee2 ... | reverse complement strand
CAGGTTTTGAGCCATGCCTCTGCATCCAAAAGGCATGGGAGCGTGCAAGACAGTACATCACACCCGCGCTCAAAAGCCGTCCGATATTCGAGCGCCGGCAGGGACTTTCGTTACCACGCCCGCCAGATCGGGGGGCGGCGATTCACACTTTGCGGCCGGATTTCTGGGAGTATTTTGCTGCCGCGGGCGGGGAAACAAGTTTGCGGGAAGGCGCAGCCTCTCCGCATATCTCCACCGCGTACGTCCTGGATGTTAGAGATACCCTAGCACATGCGGATGACGTTTCCTGATCTCCCGGTACCACGCCCCGAGTGGCAGCAGCACAGCCAGGCCGATCAACCACGCGGTGTAGCCCCAGATGATCCGCGGGCCGGGTAGGCTGACCAGCCCCAGCATCTGCGAAATCAGGTTGTAGATCACGATGTGCAAGACGTAAAAGAAGAGCGAGACCTGACCGACGAGCGCCAGCCAGCGTAGGGGGCCGTTGCTCGTCAGACCCGGCCAGGCATAGAACCCCGCCAGTAGCAGCGCGGCTATCCCCAGGTTGAAGGCGAAAAAGGCCAGACTGGGCGGCGCCTTGCTCATCACCAGGAAGTGGGCCGCGCTGTCACCCACCGCGCCAAACGCTCCCAGATCGCCGAATCCGCCCGCCAGGCGCAGCGCCAGCCAGACCCCCAACAGGCTGATCCCTGCCGCTGCCCAGGTGCGCGGTCGCCGCAGCGCCGCGCGGCCCTGCAACGTCCCGATGGCGTACCCCAGCCACAGCAGCGGTCCCCAGCCCAGCACCGCGAAGCCCAGCGCCGGGCGCGTATCATAGCTGTAGGTTAGCCAGAACGCCTGCCAGAATGGCTGGGGGGCGCCGGCGGCCAGAGCGCCGGCAAGCGACCCGATGGCGACCTGGTGCAGCCCCAGTACGGTCAGGCTGATGCCGGTCAGGACGAGCGGAGGCAGGAAGCGCAGCAGGCTGAGGAGGGCCATCGTCGCGGCGATGGCCGTGAGCACGTGCACGTAAGGCGTAGCGCCGCGCCAGAACAGGTTGCAGATGGTCAGATCGAGCGCCAGGATCAGGCCAGCGCGGATCAAGATATACCGGGTGGTGGCGTGTTCTGGGCGACCCTTCCGCCGCTGCGCGGCGGCGTAGAGGGCCAGGCTGTAGCCTCCTAGCAGAAAGAAGATCGGCGAGGCCAGGTTGGTGAGCAGCCCGCTCATCCAGTATGGCGCGCTCTGGAGCGTCACCGGCTGCCCGCCATACGATTCGGCTTGCAGCCCCGCGCCCACGAAGAAACTGGCGTGGTCGAGGGCCATCAGCAGCAGGGCCACGCCGCGCAGCGCATCAATGGCGACGATGCGCCCGGTTGTGGCCGCCCGCTCGCGCGGGAGGGCAATACTCGTGTCGCTTACGGTAACACCTGATGTCATACCCCGCTCCTTCTGGGACGGTTCACACCTGGGGTAACCCACGCGCCTGACAGCCAGGGCTACCAGAGCGTCATCGAAACGCCGCAAGCTCGTGCCCGCGCTGGAGCGCTTCCTGGTGGATTGAGCCAATCTGCAACCGCAATCTAAAATGATAACGTCCCGCTCTCGTCGCGTCTACGCGGGCAAGCTGCCCGCGCTCCCGGGAGAACTGTGAACACGTACCTCTAATCCGTCACCATCCGGCTATCGGCTGGCAGCGCCTGATGCCCTGGCGCCGGGGCGTGAGCCATCTGCAACTGCCAGAGAGCCGCGCAGATGCCCGCAGCGGCCAGGTAACAGGCCGACCCACAGGCCATGGCAACCGTAAAGTTGCTGACCATGCTTATCAGGATGACCACCACTGAACCCAGGACCGAGAAGACGCCATTCATGCCCCAGGCCCAGGGCGTCAGTTGGGGCGCCCGGTTGCCCAGTTGCCGCAGCCCGGTCGGAAAGGGCATGCCCATTATGGTTGCCAGCGGAGCGATCAGGAACACGCTGGTCAGGATACGCTCAACATCCGAGAGGCGTAACAGGGCGGCAAAGATCGGTGGGAGCGCAAGGATATAGACCACGATCAGGACGGCTACCAGCGCGAGGGTCACTTGCAAATGGCGCGCGCCGCGCAGGATGCGCCGTCCCAGCAGGCTGCCCAGGGCCGAGAAGGCCAGCATGCTGGCAATCGTGGTGGTGACCGCGTGGATGGGATAGCCGATGAAGAGCGTGAAGCGCTGGATCAGCACGATCTGCACGAAGATGTAGCCAGCGCCCAGCAGGCTGAAGTAGGCCAGTATCGGCATAGCGCCCGAGGTTCGCAACCCATCGCGCCGGTAGCGTGCCAGTGGAGCGACGATGAACAGGATCGCGGTCGCCACAGACAGGGTGAACAGGGTGAGCAGGATGAGATTCCCGATGGGAAAGCGGTTCAACCGGCCCTGGTAGGTGTCGTTGAAGTGCAGATTGCTCCACTTGAAGTAGTTGTAGAAGAACGGATTGTCGTCGGTGACCGGGAAGATGTTGAAGGTATAGGCTTGCTCGAAGGCCCGGGGATCCTCAGCGTAGAGATAGTGGGTGAAGGTGTTGTCAAGGCGCGCCAGCGGATCCTGGAGCATGCTGAAGTTATTTGCCGCTGCCCAGGCGCGCAGCCGCTCCATCTGCGCCGCGGTGAAGGGTGCGCGCGCAACCAGGAGGGTGGCGTTCTGGCCGCTCTCGTTGGCCACGATGGCGATATGGTCCCCAGGGCGCTCGACGCCCATCCGCCGCAACGCCTCGGCCGCCAGTCCGGTGAGGCGCAGCATCTCGCGGGGGGGCGCGTTGACATCGCGCGTCCACGAGAAGACGCCGCGCGGGCTCAGGGCGTTGAGCGACTGTTCGAGCGATTCGACGGTATAGATGTACGACTCCGCCAGCACGTAGGCTCCCCCGGAGAGGGCGGCCAGGTTGTCGAGGCCGATGCCCTGGATGATGTCGTACTGCTCCTCGCTGCGGCTGAGGAAGCTGCGCCCTTCGGCGACGATGAGCCTGGTGCCGGGATGCTCGGCCAGGCGCCCGGTATACTCGGCGTATGGCCCGGTGAGCAACTCGACGATGCTCGGGTTGAGTTCGATCGCCGTGATGGAGCTGGCCCTGTAGAGCCGGGCAAGCAAAATATCGAGGCCGCCTCCAACGCCAATCTTCAATGTATTCGGATCCTCGATACCCAGATGGTAGACCGCGCTGATCACCGCGTGGTCGAGGAAACGGAAGCGCTGGAGATCCTCCTCACTACCATCGAACTGGTACATACCGGTCATCGAGGTGCCGTCAATGCTCACCAGGCGCAGCGGCAGTTCAGGGCGGCCATCGAGCGGGTAGGCCGAACTGACCGCGCCCACAATCATCGGCTCGGTGACCACGATTTCCGGCATGACGTCAACCCGGCCCACGGGATTCCAGCGGGTGTATTCCGGTTGCGCGTTCTGGGCGCGCATGGCCCAGCCGAGTTCTTTCGATCCGGGCACCGGCAGCGTTAACGGACGCAGCAGCAGGATTGCTAGCAGGGCCAGCGATCCTAGCAGCGAGGCCGGAGCGACCCAGCGCAGGCGGCGTGGGAGCTCAAGCCCGAACAACACCGCAGCGAGCGCGCTCAGGAAGGCGATCAACGCGATGGACGCGGGACCCCCGAGCAGTTCAATGAGCGCCAGAATGCCGATCGTGGCAATGCCCGCGCCGAGCATATCGGCGAAGTACAGTTTGTGGGCCAGGGTGGACCAGCGGCTGAAGGCTGCGGCGATGGTCAAACCGCCGGTAAAGAAGGTTGTGAAGAGGCAGGCGAAGTAGATCGCCAATCCCACCACCGTCCACACAAGTTCGGCCGCGCGCAGGGGATCGATACCGACGAAGCGAATCACCACCAGGTTGATCAAACTGGCCAGACCGAAGCTCAAGGCCAGCAGGCCCAGGCGCCGCTGGAGGGTAGGCCCATCCCACTGGTGTACGGCCAGGAACGCGCCCGCCGCGCCCCCGCCCAGGAGGGCCACGCCGATCACCAGGTAGGTAAAGTGGTGCCAGATCATGAGTGAGAAGATGCGTGTGAACGTGATCTGGAGCGCCAGCACTCCGCCCGAGACGAGCGCAAGGGCGAGGTACTTACCCCCAGCGGCGAGCGGTCCGCGCATGAAACCTTCCTTTCATTGCTCACATGTTCTTATCAGCCGTCCATGCGGCTATGCCGCACACCAGGGGGGATGAAACGGGTTGTTCCTGGGAGGGCGCAGCCCTCCCGAATCCTCCCACCGGGTGAGGGGATGGGGAAACCGGGTTTCCCCATACCCCCGCTTGAGGGCGCCGCTCTCCCGCGCCCTCCCCCTGGGTGAGGGGATGGGGAAACCCGGTTTCCCCATCCCCCGGCTCCAACAGCCTATGTTCAGGTCAGGCGTGAACCTGCACTGCCCAGGGCGCCATACTCGGCCTGGATCTGGGAACGGCCTGCCGGTAGCGTGACCAGAGCGTAGCGCCGTCCGGCCAGGCGCCGTTCCGTCTGGCGTGAAACACGGCCATTGACGCGCACTTCGCGCAGGGTTGCCCCGCCGTGATGCAGTGGAAGCAGGACGGCGGCCGCGCCGCCGGGATTGGTCGGGAAGCCAGGCTCGAAGGCGAGTTGACCGGTGCTCGCGTCCCATGTCAGGCGCTGAACGCGCGTGGCAGCCCTGGCCTCGGTGAAGGCCAGCCAGCGTTCCGCGGAGAGGACCGGCATCCCGTGGGCGACAGCGTAGTCCAGACTCTCATTGAGCCAGCGCCCGACGTGGGCCGCTTTCTCCCCGCCGAACAGAAACGGATCAACGTGGCACTGCAGGCCCAGGGCCGCCGGGTAGCGTCGCAGGCACTCGGCGATCTGGGCAATCGTGACCGTTGCCGCGGTCGCGCCATCAAAGCCGGCTTCATGGCCGGTGTCAAAGACGCTCATCAGATGTTCGTCAACCAGGTGCGTGGGTTGCTGGTAGACGCTCAACAGGGCGCCGCGCTCGTTGACGAAACGCATAGGCAGGCCGGTGCCGCTGAGGTAGCCGGCGGCCCATGTGCCGTCGGCCCGGCGCACGACCCCGCTGGCGTGGTAGTGGTCGAGGTTCATGCGCACGCCGTAGCGCGCCTGAACGAAGGCATTGTCCACCCAGCCATACCAGAGAACACGGTGGGTACGCACGGTGGGCGGCAGCGGGCCATAGCCGTACTTGATAAATTCGCTCCAGTACAGGTTGTAGCCGGTTTCGAGACCGTCCTCCACGTAGGGATGCATGCCGAACTCGTGCCCGCGCTCGCGCCAGTTCGCCAGGGTCGCCGGCGAGGGGATCGGATCGTCCTCCTTGAAGAGGGTGCTCAGCACGGGGATCTCCTCAAAGCTCCAGCGGGCCTTGCGGGTCAGTCGGCGAAAGGTGCTGGCGCGGGGCGGCGTATAGTACACCGAAACCGTGCCTCCGCGCCGCTCGATGGGGTTAATCAGTTGTTCGATATGGTTGACGCGGCTGCCGTGCGCATCGCCCGTGGCGACGATCAGCCCCGGCGCGCCGCCGGGGAAGTACCAGAGGCGGGGCAAGGGTGGTCCAGCCGCCGCGAGTTCTTCGATCAGACGGACGAACAGGCGCTGGTGCTCATCGGCCTGGGGGATGCCGATGCGATCCAGGTCGATCCAGCCCACGAACAGGTCGGTGGCGCGGAGGCCTTCGATGTCGTCGCGTTCCTGACCCGCGGCGTCCGGGTTGCCCTGCCGAATGAGCGCCACGCAGCGCGCCAGATCGAAGGCCCACAGGGCGGTCATGCCATCGCCGAAGCGATGCAGGGTTACCAGCGGGTCGCCATTGGCGCTGCGGGCGACGATGCGCGCGCCATCGAGGGCCAGCCGGTCGTAGGGGCCATGGAGTTGCAGGAGGTTCTCCTCCAGACCATCGAGTTCCGGCAGCCCGCTGACAATGTGGAGGTAATCGCCGGGCGCCGCGGCTCCCAGAGGGCGCACACCGAACAGGCTGGCGAGCTTCGCGTCGGGCCGGATGCCCAGGAGCGCGCCGCCCCGCCCGACATAGGCGCGCAGCAGGGCGACCTGATCGTCACGCACCGGCCCTGGCGCGAGGACCACGACGGAGAACCCGGCCAGTTCCGCTGCCCCGACCTGCTCAAGAGGCGCGCTTCGCAGCGTCGCCAGGCCTTCGGTGCGCAAGATCTCGATCAGGTAGGCGCTGAAGTCGGGATCGGCGGCCGGGTTGGTGAGCACCAGCAGCGGCGCCTCGGGGAGGGGAACCGCCGATGATAGGGAGGGCGCCATGCCGGTGTCTCCGGCAAACGGGGCCGCAAGCCGACGCTCTTCCAGCCCATAGGTGAGCGCGGCGCCGCCAAGCGCGGCGCCCGCGGCGGCGGCAGCGGCGCCGAGCAACTGGCGGCGGGTTATGCGGCGGGTTGTAAGTGGCCCAGTCATACGAAACCCCTGCGGGCAACAGTCTACCTTCCCGCAGGAGAGGATAGCAGAAACGTGTAATCAACCCATAAATCTTTCCGCCCATTTAACTGACACGATTGTTATCTGTCTGGCCATCATCAGTTGCGGAGGAACCACCAGGCAACGATGGCGACGATCAGCAGCACCGGCGCCATGGCGATGAACAGGATCTCAAGACTTTTGCCTTCCCAGCGGGGCGGTCCCTCGATGGCCGGCTGACTCCGGCTTTCGTCAGGTAGCGGGGTTGGCGTAGGCACGGGGGTTGGTATGGGGGTGGGGGTAGGCAGGATGCGAGGGATGGGAGTAAACGTCGGCGGAGGCGCCACGTCAGGGGCGGCCACAGGCGCGCTGGTGTACCAGATCGTCTGGCGCGCTCCCTGGTCGCCATCGGTGTCGGTGGTCATCCAGATAGCGTGGAGCCGGTTGCCCCGTTCCACTACCAGGCGTGGGCTCTGGGGCGCCGCGCCCGGACCGGTCAGCGCTTCCGGCGCCGACCAGTTCAGGCCATCCCAGGTGAGGTGCCAGAGCCGCGGCTCGTTATCGCCGGTCGTGCCTATCACTCCGACCACGAGCATGTGCATGCGCCCGGCGCCATCTGCGGCCAGGCTCAGGCGTCGCTCAGAGGCGGCGCTCCCGGCAGGACTGGTTACCTCAGGCACCAGGCCGGGCGGCGACCAGGTGCGCCCACCGTCATTCGAGCTCTGGAACAACACGCTGCCGGAAATGGCGCTGGCGTAGATCGCAAGCAACTGTCCGGCGCGTCCAATGCCGAGGGTGACCTGAGAGAGCTGATCGTCGCGAACGCCCAGCAGAACAGGCTCTTCCCACCTCTGCCCGCCATCAGGAGAACGACGGTAGATCGGAAAGGTTCCACCGTCAGGTAGGCCGGGGCCTTGATGTTCCCACAGCAGGTGGACCTGGCCCAGATCATCGGCGCCGATCTGTGGGGCAAGGTTGGCGCCATCGAGCAGCGAGAGATTCTCGGCGCGCGTCCAGGTAAGGCCCCCATCGGAGGAGCGACGGTAGCGCACGTCCTGGCAGGTGGCGCAGGGAGGGGCGGAAGATCCGGACCGGCGCGCGGGAGCGGCAAACGCAACGTGGAGCGTTCCGTCCGGGCTGCTGACAATTGACGTGCTGTTCCCTTCACCAAGACTGGCAGGGGGGAGCAGCAGGGCCATGCGCACCACGTCGTCCCAGGGGGCGTGAAGGTACTGCTGCTTGCCATCGGTGTTGGTGACAATATGCAGCCTGGCATCGGGCGCACTGGCCAGTCTGCCACGCACAGTGAAGCGCGCATTGTTCATTGCGGCATCGCTGGTCAGGGGGGATAAAGTGTCGCCCAGGGGCTGGCGCTCTCGCAGCATGATCGGCTCGACCGTGGACCAGACCCCCTCAACGCGCACGCGGTACATGAGGGCGTCAACGAGCCTGGCTTGTTCATCGGCGCGATTGAGAACGCTATACCAGATTACGTGGAGCCTGCCATCGCCATCTATGGTCAATTCAGGGGCGGAGGCCACGGAGCTTGTGGTGGGATCAGAAAGGCGCAACGGCGGTTCCCAGGCATACAGTGACCCCGCCTGTGCTGGCGACAGCGGAACGATCGCCGTGAGGCCGAGCAAGCACCAGAGGAGGGTAACGCGCAGGTGAGTCATGGTCGAAGTCACGGCGCTGAGGATCGTCAGCGGCTCCGGAAGCGACGCCAGAGCATCAGCGTCGCAATAGCGATGATCAAACCGAGGACCGGAACAAGCGCCAGTCCGTGGATGACCAGTGGATTAGTGCCGCTCACAACCGTCGGTGGTGGTGTCGCGCGAATCGCATCGGGCAGCGCGGAGGTAGGTGCGGGCGCCTGGCTTGCGGGCAGGGTGGATTGGCCGCGTGGCGAAGCAGGAAGAGGCGCATTGGGCGCGGCTGGCGCCGAGGGAGGCGCGCTGAACGGCGCTGGCGCCAGAGCGGGCGCGTCAACCGTGGCGCTGCTGTAGAGCACGCGCCGTTCCCCCCAACCGCTCGCATCAGTGTAACTGAACCAGACGGCGTGGAGTTGATTCCCTCGAGCCACTGCCAGACGGGGCCACATCGGCCGGTTCATTGTGGCTGCCACAATCTCTGGCTCCGACCAGGTTTCGCCGTTCCAGGTAAGATGGAGCAGCATCGGAATGGGAGTGATGCTCTGTTCGAGAAAGCCAGGCATCAGGAGGTGCACGTGGCCGGCGCTGTCGGTGGCCATCGTGTAACTGTCGAGCCCGCGTTCTACGGGATCGCGGGCGCGCACCCCGGCAATGATCTGAGGCGGGCTCCAGGTGTCCCCGCCGTCAGGTGAACGCTGGTAATACATATCCGTGCCATTGGCGCTGCGGTAGACCACGATGGGATCGTCCCCGGCGAGCCCCAGGGTCGTTTGCGCGACGGGTCCCTCGGCGGTACTGAAGAACACCGGATCGCGCCAGGTCGCGCCGCCATCGTCTGAACGACGGTAAACCCCGACGGCCGGCCGGTCCAGGCCGAGATACCAATCGCTGCCGTGGTCCCAGACGACATGCAGCCGGTCACGTCCGTCAACCTTGACCTGAATCCGCTCATCGCCGCCGGGCAGTTGGGCAAGGTTGGCGCGCACCGTCCACGTCTGGCCGCCGTCGGTCGAGCGGCGGTAGAAGATTTCGCTCAAGAGGCGGTTGCCTTCCTCGGTGCCGATCACCGCCTCATTGTAGAAGGCGTGCAGAACGCCCTTGCTATCGGCGGCGATGGCATTGTAGTAACTGCTGCCAAGGCGTTGCGGCTTGCTCCATGCCCTGGCGGACCAGGCTTGCTGCACCGGGGCGCTTACGGCGGTCACGTCGGTGCAGCGACGGACGAGCGCATGCAGGTGACCGTCAGGAGTGACGGCAATGCTGTTGCGCACCGTGAAACCGCCCACGCAGGTGAAGGCAATATCGTTCATCGGCGACCACTGCCCGTCGCGGAGCACGCGGTAGCGCAGCAGGTCGCGTGAGGAAAGATTAGGGTCATTCGGGTCGGGGTTAGCGGCTGACGCGCCGCTGCCCCAGATCGCGTGGACGGCACCCTGGGCGTCTGCGGCAACATCGGGAAACCAGCCGAACTGGTCATCAGAGATGTCAAAAGGCGGGCTCCACCTGCCGGAGGCGCGCGCCGGCTGTAGGCTTCCCTGCACTTCCAGCAGGAGCATGCCCGCCAGGATGACGGGCAGGAGCGCCTGCAGCACGCGTAGGGGAGTATGGGGCGCTGTGTTATGCATAGCGAGTGTAATGAAGCGCCGGGTTGGGGGGCAGTTATACGTCCGATGGTATGCCCTGCCTGGTGTCTTCCCTGGCGGCCTGATGGTTTCGGTTGGTGGCGTGGGCCGTCGAGCGACTGTTGGCAATACGCGCGCGGCGCTGGCGAGAGGGCGGCGTGGCGCTTCGGTAGTAACCGTTGCCGACGATACGGATCGAAGGCGACTCCTCAGGCGGCGGAGTGATGATAACCTCAGGCCGCGGCTCACAGGGGCTCTCGAAATCCGGGGGCGAGGACGAGGCGCCACGCTCGACCTCCAGTAGCTCCTCCAGCGTAATGGTTTCCGACGCAGGCTCGGGATTGGGGGCGTCACTGGTGCGGTTGGCCTCAAGCGGTGTTTCGGTTGCGGTCAGCAGCCGTGGAGCCGGAGCAGACGCCTGATCGGCAGGTGAAGCGGGTGTGGCTGTCTGGTCACCGACCATGATCGTAATGCCGTTTCGGGTAACCGAGATGCGGAAGCCGCCACCCTTCGCGCTTGCGGTAGAGGGATCGTGGAGGGCGCGGGGGGCGGGGGTGGTGATCACGGCGCCGAGGAAGCGCGTATTGGGCTCGCCGGTCAATTGTTTGCGCGCCTCGATCACCTTTGAGCGGCTATCGGAGCGGCCGTTCAGCACAAGCATGACCCCGTCCACGAGGGGCGCCAGCAACCCCGCGTCAGGCCCCGTAAGCGCCGCCGGGCCGTCGAAGATCACCACATCGGTTGCCTTGCGCAGGTGTTCGAGCATTTCCGGCCAGAAAACCAGCGGAACCAGTTCGGAGAAGCGCGTGTAGCCGGCCTGACGGCCCGAAAGCACCAGCAGATTAGGCGTACCGGTCGGGCGGACATAAGCCCACAGACTGCCGGGCGCACCAGACGTTCTACCGTTGGCGTCGTTGCCATTGCGCTCGTTGGCGCGTTGATCAAACAGCCGCGGTATATGGGTCGTATCACTCTCGGTATCGACGAGCAACACGCGGTGGCCGGTGCGGACGTACATCCTGGCGATCTCGATGGCGACGGAGCTACGGGCCGTACTCTTCTGCGGACTGCTGATCAGGAGCGTCCGCGGCAGTCTGCTGTGCGCCGCAAGAACCATATTGGCATACAACCGGTTCAGAGTCTCCTGGCGTTGGCTCTCAGCCCGCCAGTTCTTAGTCTGATGCAGTGGAAGCTCGGGCAGCTCGCCGAGGCTTCTGACGCCGGTGCGGCTCTGCAGTTCGCTGCTGGTGCGCCAGCGTTCATCGAGCCGGTCGAGGACCAGCGCGGCCACGATCGCCATCAGCAATCCGCCAAGGCCAGCGGTCGCAAGGGTCAGACTGCGCTTCTGAGGCAACGGTCCCAGGGCAGGGCGTGCCGCCTCGAAGAGCGAGAGGCTGTTGGTCGAGGTCTGGTTACTCAGGTTGATCAGATTGGTATACTCATTGAGGTAGCGCTGGCGTGTCAGTTCGAGCGCCTGGAGTTGTTGCTGAACGTCGGAGATATCAATGGCCGAGGAGAGGTTCTTAAGACGTTCCTCAAGCTCGGCGATTCTGGCGTCCACTGCCTGCATATTGGTCTGGGCTTCCGCGAGCCGGCGGTTGATCTCAGCCTGCTGGGCGGCAACCTTCTCAGGCGCATTCGGGGTGTAAGCGATCAACTCCTCGGCAATCGCGTTGGCGATGGCAGCGGCGCGCTCCGGATTGGTATCGGTAATCTTAATTTCGAGCAGGTTGGCGCCACGATCAACGCGAGTAGCCAGCATGCGGTCGCGGATGACCTGCCACGGAAAGGTAAGTTGCAGACGCTTCACTACGGGAGCGAGGATAACCTCGCGTTTGGTCAGGGTGGCGTAATAATCAGCCAGCACATTACTCAGGGCCACCTGGGCCTGAGTAGGCGCGGAGACCTCAAAGTTGTTGCCCACCATCAGCGTGGCTTGCGAAAGGTAGATATCGGGCTGCTGGCGCAGTATGTACCAGGCTGTGCCGACAGCCAGTGCCGCCGCCAGGGCAAGCAGGAACCACCAGCGTAACACGAGGCGCACATACGTTAGAACATCATGCCAGGTAAGCATGGGCCAGTCCTTGTGTGAAACGTCGCCCCCCGATGTGGCGGGCATCGTAACGAAAGTCCCTTGTCAGCCGTCCATGCGGCTGCGCCGCACAACGCCGCGATGAACATACGGTTGTTCCTGGGAGGGCTGCGCCCGCCCCCACCCTCCCACCGGGCGGGGGCGTGGGGAAACCCGGTTTCCCCACCCCCCTGCCGAGGGTTTAGTTTCACGTTAGGTTATTCGTTGAGGAGAGGCGCCGGGCGGCGCGCCTCAGCGAGCATCCGGTCGTGCCATGGTCGCGCGCAAAGCCAGCGGGCCGCATCGAGCAGGTTCGCCGCGATGTGCATTGGTGGGTGGCTCCGAAGTTCGGGATGGTCGAGTTGTGTGCGACCGCTCAGTACAAGTATTGTCCGGCAGCCTGCAGCCTGACCGGCGGCAATGTCGGATGGCGCATCGCCAATCATATATGCCGCTGAAAGATCCACCTGGTATTCCCTGGCCAGATCGAGCAACATGCCTGGCCGGGGTTTTCGGCAGTCGCAGGCCTCCTCAGGCCGATGCGGGCAGACACGTATCCCGGTGATGATGGCCCCGTGAGATGCCGCGATGCTAATCATACGCCGATGGATCTCTGCCAGGGTAGTGCTCGTCATCAGGCCACGGTTGACAGCGGCCTGGTTGGTGACAATAAAGATACGAAAGCCGTGTTCGGTCAGCAAGCGCAGCCCTTCGAGCGCTCCGGGCAACCAGCGGAACTCATCCCAGGTCTTCACGTGGTCAACGCGGTTCTCATTGATGACGCCGTCCCGGTCCAGAAACACGTTCCGCCACGGTCTTGAAGGTTGCTGGTTCATATGTGGATCGGTGGTAGAGACGCCGACAGTAGGGCATGAAGTCCGATCTGGTCGCACGGCTGCGCGGGGGAGGGTCTTCGATGTAGGGCAACTATGCTCCTGTGGCGCGTGTATTATAGCGTAGCGGGGGTTCCTAAATAACGTCTAAATGTTCAGATAGCCGATTTTACAGAACTGTTAGCCATGGTTCAAACGCACGTGACCGTTTGCCTCGACACGGGACTACGGGGGAGCTTGTGGAGGGGCCTGGCCCCTCCACACCTCCCCGCCAGACGGTCAAGCGCAAACCGCGGGTTTTGAACCATGCCTTCCTCTCGGTGCCATGCGTGTCGGCAGGCTTATGGCGCCGCGCTGACCTGAGCGAAAAATTCGACCCGGGTGGCCACCTGGCTGGTGTTGATCGGAATGCTCATCGGGGCCTGACCCTGGGCCGGGGCGAAGGGTACCTCGATGGCGCCGCCGCCGATGATCCCGACATCATCATAAGCGATCCCGACCACTCTGAGGTTAGCGAGATCACGGTTCAGCGGGTTGGAGAGGACGGCCGTGACGATTGGCGGATCACTCTGGATAAAGGCAACATTGGATACGGGCAGTTCTTGCAGCGGCGGCGCCTGCACGAACTGCCCGGGCCGAACCAGGACCTCGATACGGGTGATGGTCAGGTTTAGAGGTAGGGTTATTTGCCTGGCCACGCCCATCCGCTGCCCGGGGCCAATCTGGGCTATCGTGTCCGTATCGGTCAGCAGCACAATGCCCTCGGCGTTGTAGGCGGCAACCTGGTAGCGCACATTCTGGGCAAGCAGGTTAGGATTGGGATTGCTGACCACGAAGGCGTAGCTGGCGCTGCCGCCACGCTGCCCGAAGCCCTGGGCGACAACCGTTAGCGGATCAGGGTCGGGAGTCGGTTCCTGGGTCGGTGGTTGAAAAGGCGTAGGACTGGGAGGCGGCAGCGTCGGCTGGGGAGAAGGAACCAACGTTGCAGTAGCTGTAGGGGTCGTCACGGGTGGCCTGGTTGGCGATGGCGGGGTTTCGGCGGCGATGGTCGGAGCCGTGCTCTGCGTAGGGGCCGGGCTAACGGCCACGACCGTCTGCGTCTCCGATGTCCAGAGCCGCGAGGCGGAGCGGAGCATGAGACCAAGGGCTATCAAAAAGATCACCACGGCCAGTAACGCTTTCCAGGAGATATGAATCCGCATCGTCCTCAAGCCCGGCTGAAGGTGAGCGCCACGGACAGATTATACCTCAAGCCCTCTATGCGCTGCGCGCACCGCTAAGACAATGGTTTCGCTGTGCCACCGTTCCTGGTGACCGTTGGGGCGCGGCGCTGCGAGCGCAGCGCGCCCCGATCCGGTTGGTCTGCCCACGGCGGCCAGGAGGTCTAATACCGATTCTCCTTGATGGCATCGCATTGGCTCAGTTCCACACCTCCACAGCTCTCCAGCTCTCCAAAGCCCTGTGTGGAGCTGTCGAGCTGTGGAGATGAGCAGGACCATGCGGGATTGCCAATTCCACCTGGTATAACGTGAGCCTGGGGGAACCAGGTTCCCCCACACCCCCGCCCGCGGGAAGGTGTGG